>Ga0210394_10000187_pt1 | contig 148625 bp, 130 predicted proteins | sample IncBWC12MmetaG_FD_160121 | JGI IMG/M metagenome (GOLD analysis project Ga0210394, IMG submission 160121) | Forest soil microbial communities from Barre Woods Harvard Forest LTER site, Petersham, Massachusetts, United States - Inc-BW-C-12-M | ecosystem: Environmental > Terrestrial > Soil >... | reverse complement strand
GGTGCTGTTCGTGTGGATGTTGCCGTTCGCGTCGGCGGCGTAAACGGCGATCTGCAAAGGCCCAGCGGCCCAGCCAGGCGGATTGGCGGGCTGCTCAAGAAACGCAAGATTGTTGTTGGGATCGGCCACCGTGAGGTCCGGATAATAGATGCGTACTCCCGGGGGAGGCTTCGGCACATTGAACTGAATGTTGAGGAGGTTGAGAAATCCGCTGCTCTCGCGCTGAAATCCGTAAATGCTCGGGTACATGCAGCCAGACTGGTCGGCCGAATACGCATAAACGTTATCGCCGATAAAAAATGTGCTCGTGTAGTCGCCTGGAAACGCCCCGGTGATGGTGTCACCCAGATAGCGGAGGGCTCCCGAAGATTTATCCACGGCGAAAGACGCCGTGTTGTCATTGTCGTTTTCGTCGAGCTCCATCACGTAAACATCGCTGCCGGTATGGTCAAAGAATAAGTTGAATACCGCCAGGCACCCGTTATCCATCTGAGCACACGAGGTTGAAGTTACATAGGTCAATGCGCCATTCGATCCGATCTGCAAAGTGTCAATGTTCGGAGGGGTCGAATTGTTCACAGCCATCAGGTATTTTCCGTTCACCGCCATGGAACCGACGTTCTGCTGGAAGGGCGAGCCAGGGATGGGGGTAAGCGCGCCGTTCGAGCTTGCAGAATATCCGACGATAACGTTCGGCTCTCCGTTTCCGGGAGAGCTGGCCACATAAACGTAAGCCACTGGGGCGCTGGTGGATAGAATGGATTGTGAACCGGTCGACAGCGAAACTTGCGCTGAAGCAGAGGCTAGGCTCAATGCTGCGCCGAGGCAAAGGATTGTGAGGGGCTTAAACATCGGATTGGCTCCTGCCGGAGGGTTAGCCTGTGCGGTGATTTCGATGGTGGGAGATAATGGCCGGTTGCCTCTGAAAGTATCTTTCGCTTGGCGTGTGTGGACCACACGTTCGTGTTCTGGATGTATAGGAAAATCAAAAATCCATTGTGGCACACGCTTGTGAAAGAGGAGTTGGTCCGCAAGGGAAGTGGTCCCAACTCGAAGGCTTGTCTGTAGCCGAGGCACTTCTGAGATCTGAGGCGTTAGGCTAATGGGAAATCTTGGCTCAAACAGGACACCAGATGAGCTTCGTGAGCTGTTTCAAACCTACGGACCAGTCGAGGGAGTGAAAATCGTGACCGATCCTGAGACGCGATATTCACGTGGGTTTGCGTTTGTCGAAATGACCAACGACCTTGAAGCCAAGAAAGCTATATCACACTTGAACGGCGTCATGGTGGGGGCAAGCCGATTCGAGTGGAGGAGTATCGCCCCATCCTCGCAGCATAGGGCAAGTTGTACCGCACAATCGGAGGTTGCTCGGAAACACTTGCCGCATTCACTGCAAGTTTCACTGCAAGTTCCAACCCACTTGAGAGCGCTTCTGCCCACTTCAGGGCCTCGAGCATGATCCTAGACTGTTGAAAACTATCGAGCCCACCTGCTTAGCAACTGATTTCTAATCCGAGGGTTGCAGGTTCAATTCCTGCCGCGCCTACCATGCTTTTTTGCAGCTTGCGGGCGATCCCGACCAAAAGTCATTGCACGTTTACTGCAAGCTGGGAGGAACTCGTTTCAAAACACGGGCCGCGTGCGCTGATCGCAAGGCGGTGCCTGGTGGGGCTGTCGGAATGCATCGAAAATCCCGCACGATTTTAGAACTTTCTTGCTTGCCGACCCTATCCTCCGTCCGTTCCCGGCCACGAGTTCGACGCAGGCGGTTGACAGAGCAACGCAGAAAGGTTGAGCGGAAGGGTGGGAGAATGGCGAGTTGCCATTCTCCCAGTTCTTCCGGGTGCCTTTTAGTTGGGGTACGTACCTCCCGGCGGACAAGGTTCAGAGGGGCCTTTAAAAGTCCCGTTATTTGAGAAATAGCCACCGGAGCCGAGCGAAGCAATATCATCGGCATTGTAGAACCATGAGAAGAATGTCAACTCCTGAAGATGGTAGGTGAATCCGTTGGCACCGGTCACGCTCCAATCATTGCTGATGCCACTCAGCGGATCACCCACTTCGAGATTGTTCTGGCCACCGCTAGAGCACCCAGCTGATTGTCCTGAACTCCACACAGGGGTTGGGTTTGTGCCGTACGGGTCATTCATCCACTCTCCGATTTCATGAGCGGAGGCGGAGGTGTCCCGCAAGCCGTTTCCAAAGATTCCGCTGGTATCGAAATCCATCGGGGAGTAGGTCTGCCCGGATGGTGGTCCATTGGTCGCGCCATGGTAGCCAATGACGCAGCATTCAGCCACATTGGGAGGCTGCGTGAGGCCCATCACCACGTTATACAGTAGAACGACCGGCAGGGTGCCGGAAGTGATCTGCGGGAACCTGGGCAGAAGCGTGCCGGTCACCCAACTGTCGAAGTCATTGATGTATATTTCGCCTTCGAGACCCTGATTGTTGACGTTCGGACCACAGCCACCGTTGCCGAAAAGGGCGTCGGATATGATGTTTCCGTCTTGTGCCGGCACATTATAGGTTGCTGGGGACAGCACGGTAATTGGGCTGAGATTCACATTGTATGAGGTCCCTCCGACCTGCGACCAGAAGTTTGCCCGCTGGAAGGCATCGATATATTGTCCCTGGCCCACATTCACCCCGTTCATCACCCAGCTGGAAGCCGGCTTTACGAATAACGGAGAGTTTCTGAATACTGTGAGCGGGACATCGTTGGGCGGTGTCATACAGGTGGTATCGGCAACCGTTGGATCAAAGGCGGTGGCACCAATAACCACAATCACCGGAATGATGTAGGTGGGAATGTTGGTGGTTACTTTCTTCCTGGCGAAAGGGCTGCTGCCAACCATAGCGCCAGAATAGATGTTCTGGTCCTTGGTCGCGTCGATGCTATAGGTGAAAATCTTTAGGCCGGTGCCGTTCATCTCCGCCTGCTTGGCCGCTTCAAAATCGAAGTTGGAGGCGGGTATGACCACAGAATAGGCATTCAGCGTTTGACGACCGGAGTTCGCTACCTGGTTTTGCGCACAGGCGGCCAATCCAAAAACACCCAGCGATGCACATACAGAAATAACAATTAGTGTTCGCATTCTGCTTGATCCTCCCTGGCTCTAATCTGTTGACATTTGCCCATCATGGACTCGTGGTCCTTTCAACCTTGGGTCATGTTGCTGCTTACCTATGGCGGTGGTATTGAAAGGAAAGCTGTTGACGAGTGCAGATCCCACAAACCACCAGAGGATTGGCATGCTATTCCAGTTCTTCCGGGCCGGAGGCTGATTCCGTCAAGCTCGGCGTATTGCTTTTCTTGCCGATTCGCGTACAGGAGAATGCCCGGCCTGGCATCAGCGATTAACGCATTTGGGTAGCCGCCGTACAATACAGTCACCGCAGTAGACGGCCACGCAAATGTCGTGTATATGCGATTGCATTGCGGACAACGCCGGACTGCTCCTGGAGGGGATGAACTCAAAGACGCTGGAAGTCAAGGAGCTTTTGCCGAGTCGACGCATGAGAATCAGAATTCCACTTCTTATCTTTGCTTTCGTTGCAGTTTGGGCTTTGGATTTCGCTGTCGCACAAAATAAGCGCGACACCGTGGCATCCAAAATTCTTGAACTTGAGAAGAAATGGAATGACGTCTACAAGCGGGGGGATGTTGCAGCCATGGATTCTCTGCTGGCTGACGATTTCATCATCACCATTGAGGATGGAAGCACCTTCAGCAAACCTGGGTACATTGCTCACAACGGAAACTCCACTGTGCACGTAGAGATTTCAGAAATGTCGGATCTTCAAGTTCGAATGCACGGCAACACAGCTGTGGTCACTGGTGGGTACCGCGAAAAGGGCACCGAAAAGGGGAAACCGTACGAGTACCGTGATCGTTTGACCGACGTTTGGATGAACATCAATAACAGGTGGCGGCTTATCGCATCTCATTACAGTCTTCGCGACCGCTAGTAAATAGGAGCGCGGGTGAACCTCCAGTTCCGAATGCGTACTCTGGTCAAAAAGGTCAAACGCTCGGGCCGGTACCAGATCGTCGAACGACTGGGCGACGGTGGTATGGGTGTAGAGCTTCCCGCGCCGCTCTGCGGGCGTCGCTACCTTCTGGATGAAGCTGGCTGGCACGTAGAACTGTCATCGTCTTCGTGAAGAAATCAGCTTGAGTCGTGCGAGCGCCCAAAAGCCGGACAACTGACGAAATCAGGCGTTATCACTCAAAACACCAGCCACAGGGGTCAATGAGTGATGACGGCATTTACGCCAACTACCGGCTTTGCCGTGCTAAACTCCTCGCTGGCCGCGGCTCTAGCCCTACCCCCACCGCCCCGCCGCTTGAAGTAGTGAGGTAGCAACCATGCGAGGAATACGATTCTCCTTTCCAGCAAATGCGGCCTTTGCGATCCTCCTGACGTTCTGGCTCCTATCGGCAGTTCTGCCCACTCAATCCACCGCGCAGACGTTCACTGTGCTGTATACGTTTCATGGGCCTGACGGCGCGGGTCCGGGGGGAGTACTGGTCAGAGACACTGCAGGGAACCTCTACGGCACTACCAGCCTTGGCGGTGCCGGAACCAACTGCTCCAACGACTTCCTCCCCGGCTGCGGCACGACGTTCGTACTGAACAAGGCCGGGAAGGAGGTCGCGCTTTTTAGGTTCAAAGGGCCAAACGGAGCCAGTCCTGCAGCGGGTTTGCTTCGCGACGCGTCGGGAAACTTCTACGGAACGACCATGGTTGGTGGGCAGTTCACCCAGGCCTGTGGTGGCGCTGGGTACGGGTGTGGAGTTGTGTTCAGGCTAACTAAGGCCGGCAAGGAGAAGCTGTACCAGTTCAAGGGTTCACCGGATGGCATGTTTCCGGAGTGCGCCCTTGGTGGAAGATTCGGCGGGCAACTTTTATGGGACGACGGAAGGGGGCGGGACCTATAACTGCGGTACCGTGTTCAAAATTAATGCCGCCGGCAAGGAAACTATCCTGTATAGCTTCACGGGCGGAGAAGACGGAAAGGGACCCTACACGGGGGCTATCCTGGACGCTGCGGGCAACCTGTATGGCGTGACAGCTGCCAGATGACGAGTTTGCGATCGCATTGCATTCGCCAAGCGAACTCCTCGAAACCGGACTGCGTTTCTGCTCTCCAGAGAAAATGGCCCGAAGGTTCGCCTATGGGAGTTCAGCAAGACACTCTCTCCAGTCCGGTTTCGGAGCGGGAATCGCGAAATTGCGGCGTTTTCGAGCGATTTTACGCGGAATACAAACTGGTTTCTCTGCAACCCAGACTGAATGGCGGAGGGAGGCGAATTCGAACTCTCGGTACAGCTCTGCCAATCGGCTCTAAGAAGCACGGAAGACTGGGAACAGCGGGCACATCACCGGCAAGTCCGACGTTTTCTGACGCAATAAAGCCTACTTCTCCGCTCCCACCTGTCTTAAGTATTGCCTCACACTATCCACATACACAGGCGCAAAATCCACCACCGCACGCCGTGTCTCCATCGCTTCCAGTGCCTCCTCTATTGTCCACCCTGTCGAGCACAATATCGCCAACGCCATCATCGGCGCCCGGTGGATTCCCGCGGCGCAATGGATGAAAAGCTTTCCATCTTCGGCCATCGCCTCCCGCGCGAACTTCACCCCACGCTCAAAGATTTCTGGCGGTTTTGGCTGAAAGTCATCGTCGATCGGATTCCACAACACTCGGATCCCAAACGGTTTCGCTAGCGCCGTATCGTCAAACTCAATTTGCATGTCGAGGACGTGGGTCACACCTGTGCGCGCCACCTCTGCCATGTGCTCTTCTGTCCAAATGCCGCCTCCGACCGCAATCCGGTCGGTGATCCAGGTCATATCCATCGCTCCTTCATTTTACGGTGTTTCCCGGAGCACGCCGTGTCACCTGCTGATTCTTCGTCTCCGGACAGGCTCCTCGGCATATGCGGCACCGTCGCTGGAAATAAGGCCGATCATCTCTAACAGGTTTTCATCGTTTTGCTAATACCCTTTCCATGTTGAACGGTTGTGCTCACATCCTAGCGTCCCTTCTGTAAAGATTATAAGTTGCGTGCTTTCGTCAGGCTCTCCGAGATGTTCTGCAATTGTTCACAATAGCATCGCGCTATAGACAACTGGTAGACTCGCTACATGAAATTCAAAACTCTTCAGCACAATCTCCGCAACACCCTGTGGCAGCGCATTGAAGCGGGAGAGCTAACCGGCCTTGGCCTGGCCGCCCAGACGGGGTTTAGACAAGCTCATATCTCCAATTTTCTCAATCGCAAACGCGGCCTCAGCCTCGAGGGCATGGACAGAGTTCTAACGGTCCAGCATCTCTCCGTCCTCGACCTTCTCGATCCTGCCGAAATCAACCGGCGTGCCAGCATCCTGCCCCCCGCCAAAGATGAATTTCAGGACGTTCTCTTGGTCGATGGCGGCGTCGCTGCCACCGAGTCTCGCATCATGAGCATGAACGTAAAGGACATCCTGAAGTTCAAGAAAGTTTTCCTGCGCAGCCTCCGCCCTGAAATGGAAACTGCCCGTGAGCGCTGGGAACGCTTTGTCCTCATCAAGATCGACGCTCGCGAAGGCATGAGCATGTATCCTCGCCTCCTCCCCGGCGCCACCGTGCTCATCGACCGTCACTACAACTCACTGAAGCCTTATCGAAAAGGCGAGTCCAACATGTATGCCGTCAACAAGAACGGCGCTTCCACCATCAAGTACGTGGAAGTCGCGGGCGATCAACTGGTTCTGCGGCCGCATAATCAGGCTTATCCGGTGGACGTGCTGGGTGTGGGAAAAGGCGTTAAACCAGCGGACTATCTCATAGGGCGGGTCTGTTATGTTGGCGTCGAAACCTGAGGTGGGCCGCCGCGTCCTTACTTCCACTCCTGCAACACCCGTGCCAGAATCTCGACCCCCTCATCCACGCTTGCCAGGTCTTTGTCGGCGAGTCCGTCGAGTTGGTTCGCCAAATACTCAATTCTCATCTTGCGCCCGCGCTGCAACAAACGTGTTCCTGCTGCCGTCGCCTGAATCCGTACCCGCCGCGCATCCGACGAATCGGGAATACGCTTTACCAGTCCGCTCCGCTCCAGGCCCGCCACGATCCGTGTCATCGTTGGCGGCTTAACTTGCTCCGCTGCCGCCAGTTGCCCGGGAGTCATCGCACCCCCGAACACCAATACCGACAACGCCGAGAGCCGCGCCGGTCCTTCCCCGGTCGCCAGGTCCTGCTTTCTTACCCGCCGCAATAGATGAATGGCGGCGGAATGCAGCCGGTCGGCCACTCCCACCACGTCTGCGGAGCGTCGTGTTTTTCGCTTGCTTTTTGCCATTAAATATTGTTAGCTATGCTAACTAATCTTACGATGGAGGCAAAGTACCCATGATGACCGCACCCGCAACCCTTGGTATCACCCGCCTCGGCCAGGTCAGCATCAATGTCCACGATGTCGCCCGTGCCACCGCATTTTACCGGGATAAGCTCGGACTGCCCTTTTTATTCGCCGCCGGCCAGTTGGCGTTCTTCGACTGCAACGGCGTGCGCCTCATGCTCTCCCCGCCCGAGAAGCCGGAATTCGATCACCCCGGTTCAGTCCTCTATCTTGTCGTGCCTGACATCAAAGCGGCCCACCGCCAGATGCTCGCCGCCGGCGTCCATTTCGAAGACGAGCCTCATTTCCTGGCCCGCATGCCCGACCACGATCTCTGGATGACCTTCTTTCGCGACTCCGAGCAAAACCTCCTCGCCCTGATGAGTGAGGTGCCCCGTGCCGCGTAGCGCTCGTTCCCGTTCGAGCCCGTGCTATCATCAATTTTCTGCCGGATTTCTCAGATGGATGACGAAATTCCCAGTATTCGCATTCCCACGGAGGCTTTCATGGACGAAGCACCTTCCAGCTCTGCGGGCGCCCGCCGTAACGAAGACATCGCCCTCGACTTGATGAAATTTGTCGCCATGACCACTGGCTACGGCCGCACCACTTCGTCCGGCGTGGGTTTTCAGGGTACTGGCGCCGCCACCAAGCCCGACGAATACGCCACTCACTTGCTGGAGCTTTACGCCAGGTGCTTGAACGCCGTGCAGGCGAAGAAATAAGCCGCCGGGCACCTACCTTCCAAGAACAAAGGCCGCAGCATCAAGCTGCGGCCAGTCCGTTTGCGATTCAATTTGTCATTAACGCCGCCGGCGAGCGGCCTTCTTTTTTCCTTTCTTCTTTGCCGCCTTTTTCGCTGGCTTCTTCTTGGCAGCTTTCTTCTTCGCCGGTTTTTTCTTCGCTGCCTTCTTGGCAACCTTCTTCTTTTTCTTGGGGGCAGCCTTCTTCTTGGGAGCAGCCTTCTTTGCCGCCTTCTTGGGCGCGGCCTTGGGTGCTCCCCCGCCCCCTCCGCTCGAAATCGGCATCGCAGGGACAGGAACTTCAGCCATCGGCGCCGGCTCCCTCATCGCCGGCATTTCGGCCTCTTCCTCCTCCTCTTCCTCTTCGTAGTCTTCCTCCAGCGACTCCCCGTACGCGCCGCTGTCGCCAAACTCGTCCATCTCATCATCCCGTAAATAGAGGGTCTCGTAAAAAGTCATCTTCATCCTCCTGAATTTGTCCGGTTGCCCGATTGACCGGATGCCACCCAATGCCAGCACTAAGAAGAAAGCTGCCTTCACTTCATTTGACGACGGGGCGCGATTATAGCACAGCAGTTTTTCGCCCGGCGGTAACAAAAATACCTGGTGCCTTCCGACTCCCCTGCATATTACACCGAACTAGGATTCTTTTCTCTCTCTTGATTAGCGACAAGCGGAGGCAGATCAGCACCCTTGGATGCTAACCGATTCTCAGATTGAAATTGCCTTCACGGGAAAGAAAGCCGGAAGAAACAGAAGATTATCGCCCGCTCTGGATCAGCAGGATCATCCCCGGCTTCAGCGTGGCCAGGTTTCCATTCTGCTGTTTAAGCGCGTCTACGGTGGTGTTATGCGACTTGGCAATCGAGTACAGCGTCTCTCCCGGTTCCACCGTGTGCCGCACCGGGCTCTTAGCGCCGGCGGCATGTAACGTCTTCTTGGATCTCGACTTAGCGGGCTCCGCCGAACGTTTCTCGTCGAAGTTCGGAGTCACCGGGAGGCGCACGTACAACACCCGCCTCCCCCCCAGACTGTCGCCCTTGAGGTGGTTCCATCGCCGCACCATTGTGGGCGGGACGCCGAAATTGTCGGCCACACTCTCTACCGTGTCTCCCCTTCTCACCTTGTAGCGGGTAACATGCCGCGCGTATGCCGCCTCACCCTCGCTGTAAGGATGCTTGCCCGGTGACACCGGAATAATCAGCTTGCTCTCCGGAGTCAGTTTGTCGTCTTCGCCCAGCCCGTTTGCCTCCGCGATCGTCTTGCGGCTGCTGTGATAAGTCTTGGCCACCGAGGCCAGCGTGTCGCCCGGTGCCACGCTGTGGTAGCGCCACCACACTCGCATGTCCGGCGGAATCGCCCGAATCGCCGTCAAATAATGGTCCTTGCTGCCTTCCGGCAGATGCAGCTCGAACTCCTGATTCTTCGGCGTCGTCAGCCGCAGCAGGCTCGGATTCAGTTCCTGCAACGTGCCCGCCGAAGCGTCCACACACTCTGCCACCAGCCGCAGATCCACCGGATAATCGATCTCCACCGCGTCATAAGGCTCCGGCTTGTCCGCCTCCACATCCTCCAACCCATACTGCTGTGGATTCTTGGCCATGATGGTCACGGCAATAATGATTGGCACATAGTTCCGCGTTTCTTTGGGCAACACATTCCGTTTGTACAGTTGCCAAAAATCCGCGTAGCCGGTCCGCTTGACCGCGCTTTGCACCGTTCCCGGCCCAGAGTTATAGGCAGCCATCGCCAGATACCAGTCCCCGAACTGGTTGTACAAATCTTTCAGGTGATGAGCCGCCGCCCGGGTGGCCTTTTCCGGATCCTGCCGGTCGTCCACCCACCAGTTGCGCTCCAAGCCATACCCTTTTGCCCGGCTTCCCATGAACTGCCACATCCCACGTGCCCCCGCCCGCGAAACCGCCAGCGGATGGAATCCCGACTCCGCCTGCGCCAGGTAAATCAGGTCCTGAGGCACTCCCTCTTCCTTCAGAACCCTCCGAATCATGTCTTGGTAGCGTCCACTTCGCGCCAGCGCCCGTTCCAGCGTTCCCCGTCCCCGCGTCGAAAAATAATTAATGTAGCCCGCCACCGGATCGGTCATCATCAGCGGCAGATCGGAATGCGTCTGCTTGATCTCCGCCTCCGCCTTCGCTTTGATATTAGGATCTACCGGGTAGGTGACTTCATTGGCTTCATCGATGGGTGCCGGCTCCGACTTTTGCTCGGTGAATCCATCCCCCTGCTGCAACGCCTGCATCTCCAGGCCGTTCACTCCATCCAATAAGCGGTCAAACTCCCTTTGCAACCGCTCATCCGAACCTACATCGAGGGGACTCTCCAACAGCAGGTTAAAGGCGCGGTCAAAATTCTCCTTCGCCGCTTCCAGGTGTCCGGCCTGGTAATTCGACTGGCCGGCCTGATATTCCTTTTCCACCTGCGCGATCAGGTCTGCTGCGGCATCGGTCTTGACTTCGGGCTGGGGCGGCACCACCGGAGCGGGCTTTGTTTTGGCCGGGGCCTGAGCTGCAGGAGCCGCAGCAACACTGATAGCCGGAGCGCTCGCCTGTTTCGCCGGCAGCAGCGCCTCGGGACGCGATCCGGTCTGGCAAGCCAGACTGCCCAGGGTACAGGCAATCCCTCCCGCGATCTGCAGGTAGCGCTTCCCTATGCTCATATTTATCTGTTACTTACAGCGACCACCCACAGTTTCCACAGGATCAGCTAATGCTACTATCATGGATTAGACGGGTCAATCCGCATTCGGGGTGGCCCAGGTTACCTTTGGAACCGGTTGGGCATGTTACCACGGCCATCCCGGTGCCTCACTGTTTGGCCAGCGGCGAGGGGGAAATCGGAGGGTTGGGAAATGGGCCTTGGCTCTTGACTAGTGACACCTCCTCGAACAGCATCGCCGGGATTACACAAGATACCACCGGGACGTTCGAGCTTGCGGAAACTCCCAACGAGAAGAGCGCACCGATCCTGGGAACGAACTCATCGCTGTACACCACCGGTGCGGCACCGACGGCAACCACGTCCTTAAACGTGGCTGGCGTCATTTCCGCGATCTCCACACCTCGGACCAGTTCTTCGCGCCCGTCCGGATACAGCTTGTAGACCTCGGAGATAGAATTCGACGTGTTTGCTCCAGATTGCCCTGCCATTCGCGCGGCCATCTTCATGAACGATGCCGCCGACCCTCCCCCCACCCGTCGTACCACAATTCCATAGTCCAGTCCGCGCTCCTTTACCCGGCGCAGAAGTTCCTTGCGCAGCTCGTCGGGACTCAGCCCTTTGTCTGAGGTCACAAAAAGATTGCTGGGCGCTGGGCCCCATCCCCGACGGCTACCCGTGCTCTGTGGGATTGCCCGCACCGGTGCCCGGGTTGTCAGCAGGGTCTTCAGAACCCCATGCTCGATCAGCACGGTGTTTCGGGTCTTCACCCCGTCGTCATCCACCTTGGCGGCGCCCATCAGCGCGTGTCCCTGGTATTCCGCCTGCAGCGGATTGTCGGTCACACTGAGAAACTCCGGCAGCACCCGCCCGCCCAGCTTGTCCACGAACGAACCACCCCCGAGTTGGGCCATCATCTGGTTGAAGAACAGCTCGAACCGCGAGTCATCGCTCATTGGCGTACGCACTGCCATCAGACCAGTGGCGAATTCCTGGGAGAACATTTCCCCGGCCGCCGCTCCTTCGAACAGCACCGGTCCGTTGTAGCGCTCCATGGAAGACGCAGACCGCAGTTTCAGTATGCGCGCCGCCATCTCGCCTACCTGCGCCACCAGTTGATCTCGCGTCGGTAGATCCGTCATCGACCGGCCAAACACTTCGATCGAATCCGCAATCGGCAAGCCATCGTTGGCCTGCGTCTGTGCCGTCACCTGCAGCTTCAAAATCGGTTGTGAACGAAGGAACGTGGATCCTTCGCTGTTTGCGTATCGAGTTACGAAATCGCGATAGACCACGTCCACCGACGAGGTGTAGATCTCCGGCGACGACTTGAATACCGCCGATAGCGCTCGCGCCAGCCCCTCGAGGTCGCCGGGCCCGGCGCCGCTAACCGGTTTCTCGTTGTCGCGGACCGGGCTCTCTTTGCTGAAATCCGGAACCTCATTGCCCTTTCTCATATTCAGTGCTGCCCGTTTGGCTGAAAGGTCTTCTAACGCTTTCTTGTATTGCGCGTCCGTCGCCAGCCAAAACTGACGCCGGATCTGCTGGTAGTTGTCGTCAAGCGGCGCTTGGCTGATGCTACTTAGGATTCCCGCCATTCCGCCCCGGAGACTCCCCATCGAAATGTAGTTGCTGTTGTCGATCGCATAGTCGCCAACGCGCACTTCCACCCCGATAAGTCGCGTGCGGCTGGGCTGACTCAGCGTCAGGCTGCCCAGACTCGCGGAAACCGTGGTTTCGTTGATCTCGTCCATCCGGTAGGCGAGAAAATACGGCTTGTCCATCTGCTGCAATTGCAGTTGGCTCACGGAGCGTGCCAGTTCATCCTGCATAGCTCGCATGGCCACGTCGTCCTGTGCCGGCGCTGTCAAGGGCAACAGCGAACCCAGCACTCCCCAGACCAACGCCACCCTTCGTAAGGTTACATTCATCTCACTTCTCCCGCACCGCCGCCGGGGGCGGCAGAATCGGCGCCCGCTCTTGCGATTTCTCTTTGCGCTGTACTTCGATTTGTGAAATCAGCAGGCCCGGCGAACTGGCCGAGACCGGTACCCATCCCGATTCCGCTCCGCACACCCCGTTGAACACCGCCACGTCATCGTCGGCCGCCAGAATCTTGCTGAACGCGATCAGCGGCGTCCCAATCAAGTCCACTCCCCGCACCAACTCTTCTCTACCATCGGGGTAAATCCGGTACACCACGGTTGGCCGTACATTGAATGCGTTGGGAATGACTCGCTGGGTAAAAGTGAACCCCCCTTCGATGTCATCAAACAGCAGTCCATACGGCTTGTTCGCAGCCTTGACCTGTTCGATCAGCATCCGCTTGAGTTCGGCCCGCGATACGTGCTTTGAAGACTCCACCACCAGGTTCGACTGCCGTGCCACCACCTTGTACCCCTGTTGCCGTCGCCCATGCCCGTTCGAAGACGAAAACCCCTCGATCGGTGTGCGCGACATCAGGAAGTTTTTCAAGACCCCGCGTTCCACTATCATCACTCGCCGCGCTCTTACGCCTTCGTCGTCGTAAGGATAGTAGCCAACCAGTTCCGTTTCACCCAGTTGGTGTAGCGTGGGATCTGAATACACCGAAATAAAATCCGGAAGCACCGCCTGATTCACCTTCTTCTTGAAGGTCTGGGCTTCATCCTCATTCTTCTGCCGCTGGCCTTCGATCCGGTGCCCAAAAATTTCATGGAAGAAAACCGAACTCGCCCGCCCGGAAAGAATCGCCGGCCCGGTAAACGGCTCCGCCACCGGCGCTCGAACCAGTGCCAGCAGCGTCTGCACCATCCGATCCACGTCTTTTTGCACCGCCGCATCTCCCGGCAATCCATCCAGCCGGAACGACATGTAGGTCTGATGCAGCGGCAACTCCATCCCGTCGTCCGCTTTGGCGGTCGCCGAAATCGATAGGCGGTAGAACGGGCTCGACATCAGCACCTGGCTCCCATCGCTGTTTACATACCGCCGCGTCTCGATCTCCGCATCGATCTGGGCTGAACTCTCGATGATCTCCTTGTGTTCCGCGAATGGCTGGCTGAACTTGCGGACTTTTTCCTCCCAAATCTTCGAGTCGATGAAAAACGGTGCAATCGGCTCTCTATAATTCTCCACTCCCGCCGCAGAAAAATCTCCGGAACGGTCCTCCTGTTCCACCTTGACCTGCACATTCGCCTTCACGTGTTCCAATTGCTCCACCGCCCGGCGGTAGCGGTTCTCCGTGACTTGCCAGAGCGCTACGCTTAGTGCGTCCGGCGCGTCATCCAACGGCATCCTCGGCTCGCCCATGCGCTCGCCGAAGGCCCCAAAGGCCGAACCTTCCCGTATGGGATGGGTGTTATCCAGCTTGTAATCGCCGACCCGCAGGTCCACATCTAACAACCGCGTCTTCCCCTCTGTACTGCCCGTCAGTGCCCCAAACGATGCCGTGATCACCACCGCCCGGTTGTCAGTCAATTGATACGACAGAAAATACGGCGGCGGTGTCGCCTTCTTCAGGTTCTGAAACGACCGGTTCAACTCCCCCTTCATCGCACTCAGCACCGGGTCAGCCTGTTGTGCGGAAAGGCCAAGCGCAGACGACAACCACAGACTGATGATCAAAATCTTGCCAGGCAGATTCACAGACGCCTCTCGTGAGATCAGAACTCAACCGCCCCAGGGTAAGCAGAGAACTATACACCCTTCTACTGACAACCGAGAACCGACAACTGATAACTGTTTTTTTCGATAGTATTTAATCCATGAAAGCCATCCAGGTCTCCCAAACCGGCGGTCCCGAAGTCCTGCAACTCGTCGATCTTCCCGTCCCCCAGCCCAAACCCAACGAGGCCGTCATCAAGATCGCCGCCTGCGGCGTCAACTTCATCGACACCTATCAGCGCGAGGGCCGCTACAAAGTTCCATTGCCTTTCGTCCTCGGCCAGGAGGCCGCCGGCACGGTTTCCTCCGTCGGTTCCGATGTCACTTCCGCAAAACCCGGCGACCACGTTGCCTGGACCGGCATCCTCGGCACTTACGCCGAATACGCCGCCGTCCCCGCCGATCGCCTGGTGAGCATTCCCCAAGGCGTCACCGATCAACAAGCCGCCGCTGCACTCCTCCAAGGCATGACCGCCCACTATCTAATCCACGACACTTTCCCGCTACGCCGTGGACAAACCGCCCTCATCCACGCCGCTGCCGGCGGCGTCGGCGCCCTGCTCGTCCAGATGGCCCACAACATCGGCACCCGCGTCATCGCCACCGTTTCCACCGAAGAAAAGGCCAAGCTCGCCCGCCACGCCGGAGCCGACGAAGTCATCCTCTATTCCCACGCCGATTTCGAGACCGAAACCAAGCGTCTCACCAACAACAAAGGCGTTGACGTGGTTTACGACGGCGTAGGCAAGACTACTTTCGAAAAAGGCCTAAACGTCCTGCGGCCCCGTGGCTACATGGTCCTCTTCGGAGGCGCCAGCGGCCCAGTTCCCCCGTTCGATCTCATTCAGCTCTCAACCAAAGGCTCTCTTTTCGTCACCCGCCCCACGCTCTTTCACTACATGGCAACCACCGAGGAGCTGCGTGCCCGCTCCAGCGCGGTATTTCAAATGATGGAAGACAGCAAGCTCGAACTCCGCATCGCCCACGTCTACAAACTAGCCGACGCCCAGCAAGCCCACCGCGACCTAGAAGCCCGCAAGACGACAGGGAAGTTACTGCTCCTACCGTGAACCAAGCAAGCCTGCCTCTGTGAACCTCAGTGTCCTCTGTGGTGGTCGCTGTTGAATTTCCTTTGTGTCTTTGTGGCTTACGCGATTCGCAGCTGGGGAAAATCACGCCGATACCGATCGGCGTCCAGGGTCATCAGCCGGTCGGCACGCAGCTGGGCATGCGCCGCCACCAGAAAATCCACTAACAATCTCTTTGCTGCCCCTCCCGTGGACCGCCGTCGTCGCTGGGCATACGCCACAAAACTCTTGCCCGCATGCCGCCACACGCTCTCTTCAATTTCAAATTCCACCGAGATACCCGTCTCCGCCAGAAACTCATCCACGAACCTCTGACTCGCCGAAGGATGCGCCAACAATTCCACATACACGGGCGCGCAAATCACCACTCCGCCGCGTGCGTGCGCCTCCGCCAGTTGCGCCGCAACTTGCGAGGCCAACGGCTCGCTCGACCACAGTGCGGAAAGAATATTCGTGTCCACGGCCGTCCTCACTTGCGTCCCCGCTCGCTCCGCATCTCTTCCACCCAGGCGTTGATCTCCTGCTTGCCGCCTGGAAACGTGCCCAGCACTGCTCTGTACTTGTCGAACGGGCTGGCCGTGGACCGCGAAGGACGAATAACGGTTCGCTCGCCCTCGACGACAAACTCCACCCGGTCTCCCGCAGAAAGCCCCAGCCGGTGGCGGATTTCCTGCGGCACCGTGACTTGCCCCTTGCTGCTGATGGTGCTGGAATATTTCATTCTTTACCCCTAACCCCTACAGTAAAGATATGATTCTTTACCCACTCAGTCAAGCCAATTCTGGCCGCCGTGCTTCCCTCTGTGAACCTCAGTGTCCTCTGTGGTTAACGCCTTCAGGTTTTCTCCGTGTCTCCGTGCCTCCGTGGTGAACGGCTTTCTCACCGCACCCGCGAATACCCCTTTGCGTACGACGGCACGACCTGCCCTGCCATCAACCTCGGATCATCCACCGGCTCTCCCGCCACCATGCTCAATGGAATAACCCCCGCCCAGGTAGAAAACCCATAATCATCCTCATCATCAATCGGAGCCCCCTGCCGCACCTTCGCCGAAAACTCCGTGATCGGCAGCCGCAGCACCAGCGTCGCTTTGATTTCCTTCTCGTTCGGTTGTCGCGAGTCCGCCCATCGCCCCGGCAGAATGTGCTCCGAGAGCAGCCGCAACGCCTCCAGCTTTTCCGAACGATCCTGCACCGCCACCGCCGTCCCCAAAACCACCACCGACCGGTAATTCATCGAGTGATTGAATATCGATCGTGCCAGCACCAGCCCATCCAGCAGCGTAACCGTCACACACACCGCCAATCCCTGATCCAAGTTCCGCAGCATGCGGCTAGCTGCCGAGCCATGTATATAGAGGTTATCTCCCACCCGTCCATACCCAGTGGGAATCACAAACGGCTGCCCATCCACCACAAATCCCACGTGACAGATGAAGCCTTCATCAAGAATCCGATAAGCAGCGGCGCGGTCGTAAACCGCACGCTCAGCCTCGCGCACCAATCGAGTGCGCGCAGTGGGAGTGTAATTTTCTGACATGTAGGGTGAAGCTCCGGCAAGCGCCAAGAATGCAAAGATGCCAAGAGTGTAGCAGGAGTCTTCCGAAACCCAACCGCGAAGGATTTCCCCCGTGAACCCCTGTGCCCTCTGTGGTAAGTTTTATCCTTAGTGAACCTTAGTGTCCTTTGTGGTGATTGATCTTCCCGCCTACCAGTTCACCTTCATCGCAAACTGGAACTGCCGCGGATCATAAGCCGCCGTAGCCTGTCCCGCGTTGGTGTAAAGCGGATTCACCTGCGCCACATTAAAGCGATTGGCGATGTTGAACATGTCCACAATAAAATCCATATTCACGCGTTCGCCGAAATAGATTCGGCGCGCAAGTCGAACGTCATTGAACACAGTGTACGGTTGTACCGCAGCATTGCGGCCAAAGTTGCCATCCAGCAAAAGCAATGCGTTGGGAGCCACCAGTTGTTGGGGCGTGAAGTCGGCAAAGCAGGGCTCCTGGAAAAATCCCGTAGGTGAGACCGGCGAAGCCACCGTCTGGAAGCCGCAAGCGTTGGTGGGAGTACCGGCAGCAACCACATTCGGCCGGCCACCACTCGATACGAACTGAAAATTGTCGCTGCTGCCCGTTGTCAGGTTGTACGGCCTTCCCGAGGCTATCTCGATAATCGGAGCGAAAGTCCAGTCGCTGAAAACCTTGCTGACAAAGCCGCCGCCGGCAAGCCTTCCGCTTTGATACACGCCACTGAACACAAAACGATGCCGCTGATCAAATAGCGAGTTCGAGCGCTCCAGTTGCGGAAAGTAGCTGTCCTGCGGCGCCAGCGGAGCCTGCAAGTCGGTCGAGTCATCGATCGAGTGCGACAGCGTATACGAAGCCAGAAACTCGTAATGATTTCCAAACCGTTTCCGCAGGTTCGCCGTAAATCCGTTGTAGTTCGAGCTGCCGTTGGAGAAATTCGCATCCATGTCGCTGAACGGGACGCAGTTCGCCAGCGTAGCCGGGTTGCACGCGGCATTCAGTCCCGCCATTTTCAGGTCGGCCTGGGCCAGCGGCACGCAAGGCGCAAACACCGCCGCCAGCGACGGATTCAGTCCGCCCGGCCGGAAATCGCTGACCAGCGCGGCTGGGACAAAGAAAGGCATGGCTCCCGGTAAGCCAGCAAAGGGGCTCGGTCCGCACGAGGCGACGCCCAGCGGGTTGGAGCCGGTAGCCGCTGGATTGGTCGCAAACGCAGCTTCCCAGTTCTCCACCAGCAAGTCTCCCCGCACCGTATTCGCGTTGATCGGGCGGTTCAGATGACGCCCGCCATTCCAGTTGTATGCCAGATTCAAGGCAAAACCGCCGCCCAAATCGTGCTCCACTGCGAAGTTCACCTGCTGTGAATACGCATACACAAAGTTCTTGGCTTGGGGATAGCCAAACGGCTGGTTCACCAGCGGCACACCGGCCGCAAGGTACCCCTGATTAATGAATAGCGAATTTGGCAGGAATGAATTAAACATCTGCTGATTCGCCTCATAGCCGAATCCCGTCACCGCCGCCGGGAAGCAGTTCCCCGCTAGTCCCTGAAAAGTATTGGTTGCTGTCAGGCTCAGCGGCGGCACCTGCGGGTTACATCCCGGAGCCGCTCCGAACAGCAACGCCTGCCCGCTCCTCGATCCGTCCGACGCGTCACCCAGGAAATACAATCCGAGTAGCGGATGGTCGTAGAAAATGCCGTAAGAAGACCGGATCACCGTCTTGCCGTCGCCCTTGGGATCCCACGCCAAGCCGATTCTTGGCTGAACGTTGTTGGTATCCGTTTGAATCCCCTTCTGCAGTCCAAGCTGGTTGTAAGCGGCTAGCCCCAGAGCATTCGGCGCCGCCAGTTGTGGCGGAAACTCCACGTCGTAGCGAATCCCGTAGTTGAAGGTCAAGTTTGATCGCACCCGCCACGAATCCTGCCAATAGAGTCCGAGCGGTTTGTTCGAGAACGAATCGTGGGGGTTGCCGATACCCTGAACATAGTCGGTCGGCACACCCGCTCCATAAGCCTGAATCGCATTGAACTGCGGAAACGCCGTTCCCGCTGGCGCCGCGATCGTCACCGGAAAAACGTCTTGCGCCCCAAACGTATACTCCCCGCCGTAGTTCACCGTGAAGGTAGCTGTAAGTGGGATGTAGTTGAAGTCCACTCCAAATTTCGTATCGTGCCGTCCCATCGTCCAGGAGAAGTTGTCCGCGATCTGGTAGCGTTCTTCCACCCGTTGAATGAATGAATACGGCTCGCGACCGAAGAAGGCGAATCCCGGAATATTCACCGCTACATCCGCGCCACCCGGCGAGTTGGAAAAGAAATAAGACAAACCTCGCCGTGCATATTGGAAGCTGAATTGGTTTACCTTGTTGTTGCCAATGGTCCAAGTGTCCTGAAACACTCCGGTGACGTCGCGATAGGTCTGCTGCGAAGTACGCGAAAAGGAATTCTGCCCGAAAACCTGATTTTCCCCATTCACCTCAATTCCCGTAACCGTGCTCGGGCTTACGTTGGCCCGCAGCATGATCCGGTTGTTGCTGGTCAGGTTGTGATCAATGCGCAGTGAATACAGGCTTGTCCCCTCGAAAATCGGAAAGTTTCCGATCTGTGAATTAAGTGTCTGGAACGCCGACGGCACAAAACACGGCCCCGGAGGCGCGCAACTCGTGGGGAAAGCCGAAAATTTTGACAGCGCACCACGGGTCAAGGCTTGCACCACCGACGTCGGCCACGCGCCATTCAAAGCCATTCCAGAAGATGCCGCGGCCAGCACCGCGTACTGCCCCACTTCCTGTCCGAACGCGGGGTTGAGAAACTCCTGCTGCTGCACCGCGGGGTTGGTCAGAAACTGCACCTGCTGCTGCGTCAGTTGTATCGTCCCAAACGGCAGTCCCGCCAGCGCGCTATTAAAGGGAACCAAATCGAAGTTGCCCTGCCCAATGCTGGAAAAACCGGTCTCATGCCGCCGCGTGACCTCGTAAGCGAAATAGAAATACGTCTTGTCCTTCTTGATCGGACCGCCAAACGCAGCCCCCGCCTGCACCCGCGTGTACGCCGGATCAGGCGTGGTACTGAACGGATTCACCGCCTGGATACCCCGGTTTCGCAAGTAGCCGTACACGTCGCCATGAAAGTCGTTCGACCCGGAACGCGTAATAATGTTGACCACCCCTCCCGCGGCGCGCCCATATTCCGCCGCATAGCTGTTGTTGATAATCTGAAATTCCTGCACTGCCTCCTGCGAAACCGTCGAGCGCACTCCATTAGTGGAGTTGTCAATCGCATCTGCCCCATCCACATTCACCAGGTTCGACCGCGCCCGCTGCCCGCTGATGTTGAGTCCCGAAGTCGGCGCCGCTCCAATGCTCGGAGAGTTGTCCCGCACCACCTGCGAGTCCGTCAGCGCGAAGTTGATGTAGTTCCGCCCGTTGATCGGCAGGTTGTCGATGCGCCGTTGCCCAATCGTGTCGGTCGACGAACTGCGCGTGGTCTCAACCAGTTCCGCCGTCCCACTCACGTTGACCACCACCTGCGTGCCTTCTACCGAAAGCGATATCGGAAGATCAGCCACTCCCCCGACCGTGATCGCCACATTCTGGGCCTCCGCTTCAGCAAAACCCGGAGATTTCACCACCACCGAGTAGTTCCCTGGCGGCAGCAGCACCACCCGGTACTCTCCGCCAATATTCGCCGTGGTCGACCGCTCCAACCCCTTCGCCTGATCTCGCACCGTGACCGTCGCATTGGTCACCAGATTCCCATGCGGATCCTTCACCGTAACCTGCAGATCGCCCGTGGCCACCCCTTGCCCGAACGCAAACCCACTCAGCAGCATGAGAGCAGCAACAGACACCAGTTTCCGGGTGGTCATACGGTCTTCTCCTGTGTGGGATTCTGAAGGCAACGGCCTCTCCGAACTTCTTCGGCAGCCCTTAGCGCAGACATATTTTCCAGAAGATGCGAACGGCAGGGTTTTACATCACTAGAGACCTGAAAGCAAGATAAATCACAGTGAGGGATTGTCTTGGTTAAGCTGTGTCAAGCAGGCGCGGGCGTCCTAGCCCGCGCGAGCAAGCCCTAAAATGTTTTCCTCTGTGTTCTCTGTGCCCTTTGTGGTTAAAGCTCTTCTCCGCGAACTCCGCAACAGTTCTCAGCGATCTCTGCGATGAGGCCTTTGATTTATCGGTGTGTATCCGCGTAAATCCGTGGCTAAAGGTTTCTATCGAGAAATCCCCGAGCTTTCCTGCTTCCCAGTCTTCACCGCCCAAGCCATACGCGGCGTATTATGCGCAATCCCAAATCTCCCCCGCGCATCCAGCAAAATCATGCCACCATGCCCCTGCAATCGCGCCTCCAAATAATGGATCGCCTCCGCCGCCACCCACTCCGGCAAATTCCCCGCCGCCACCCGGTCCGCTGCCCACTTCGCCAAAACCAGTTTCATGATCGGCTCGCCCCACCCCGTAGTAGAAGCCGCCGCCGTCTTGTTATCCGCATAACACCCGCACCCAATCAACGACGAATCCCCCAGCCGCCCCGGAGCTTTATTCAAAGTCCCGCCTGTCGAAGTCGCCGCCGCAATGTTGCCCGATCCATCCAGCGCCACCGCCCCCACTGTGTCATGCGAATCCGTCGGCGCAAACAAATCCGGCTGCCCCTCCGCTCCCTTCGCCTGCGCTTCCTGCAACCGCTTCACCTCGCGCGCAATCACCAGGTCTTCATTCTTACAAAGCGCAATCCCATGCTCGGCCGCAAACCGCTCCGCGCCCTCCGCCACAAAATACACGTGCGGACTCTCGCTCAAAATCTTTCTCGCCGCCCGCACCGGATTCCGCAACCGCTCCACGCATCCCACCCCGCCCGCCCGCAACGTCGCTCCGTCCATGATCAGCGCGTCCAGTTGCACCTTGCCATCGCGATTCAAAAAGCTGCCGCGCCCGGCGTCGAAAGTCTCGTCGTCTTCCATGACCACCACAGCTTCCTCGACGGCATCCAGCGCATCGCCGCCAGCCGCCAACACTCGCCATCCCGCAGCCATTGCCGCGCGCACTCCCGCCAAATGCGTATCAACCATGTCATCAGGAATCGCCCAAGCCCCGCCATGCACAAGAAGTACCGGATCAATCGGCAAGAATCTTTCTCCCAGAAGAAATGACCGGATAGTTTAGCAGGTTGGGCGGGATGTCCATGTGAAGACACTGTGCCCCCTGAAGCTAGCTCCTCTCCGCGAACTCCCAGCCGTTCTCAGCGATCTCTGCGATTAAAAGCCTTTGACCGAATTCCCCTGTGCCCTCTGTGTCCTCTGTGGTAAAGCCCTTCTCAGCGATCTCTACGATCAAAAGCTTTTGACCGAATTCCCCTGTGTCCCCTGTGTCCTCTGTGGTGAAGCCCTTCTCCGCGAACTCCGCGGCCGTTCTCAGCGATCCCTGCGATTAGACGCTCTTATCCGTATCACCCCACCTGAAACACTTCCCCATTCACCACCACCGAACTCCCACCCGTCCCCCAAGCCCGCTGTCCCAACAAATGCCAGGCATTCCTGTACATCTCATACCGGTTCCTCTTCCTAGACGGAGTCAAGCACAGCGTCCGATTCCCCGTAGCCAACGCCGCCTGCACCGGCACGATGTACCAAATCTCCTCCGGCACAACAAAGATCGCGAAGAAATCAATCTCGCTGCTCTTATAAGCCCGCGAACAACCAATCCCGCAGCGATACGACAAGCCTTTGTGATAAGAAACCGACTTCACCTGCACCCGCCGATAATGTCCATTACTCTCCACTCCCACGTCATAGCGCTCCGAATCGCCGCAAGGCTTAGAAACGCTAAGCCCATGTTCCGCAGCCGCCGCCATAAACCGCAACTCCGCCCACTCCCCCCGCCGCTTCGGATTCTTGATCATATTCACCGCATCGTTCATGATTCACTCCAAAAGAAAAAGGCGCAGCCGCCAGGCCGCGCCTTCGATTAAGTACCTATACTTAAATTATAGCGATTTAGAAAGGTAAGTGAGACACGCTTTCGAACTTTATATTTGCCATGCTTCTAAGTGGATAGACCCATTCGTGTAATTTCTCCATATTGACAAAACTTTCGACAGCCATTTCCCAAACCCGGAATAGGCCGAATTATTCCCAATTCGGCCCGCGTGTTCCCTCATAACCCCTGTCATCCTGAGCGGAGTAACTGCTTCGCGAAGCGAAGCTGTTTACGGAGTCGAAGAGCCTGCCCTGAGCGAAGCCGAAGGGACCCCATACCCGCGTGCGGCAGCACCAGCGCGACAAGGCATTCTCACACCACTCTGTATGAAGCACAGTGAGAATGCCTTGCAGCATTCCAGCCTCTGCTCGCCGCACCGGGCTTCTTCGACTCGCGAGCCTCGCGCAAGCGCAAGGCCCACTTTGCTCAGGATGACAGAGGTTGGGGAGAGCCGATGCTTATATTTAGTGTTTTTGTGGTGTCGGTTCCCGAAATGCGCCTTCCGGCTGGGGATGGCTCCACAAAAGCTGACCGGCGTCGCATTTCGGCAAGAGCTCGCCTCACAAAACCTGTCATCCTGAGCGTAGTAACTGCTTCGCGAAGCGAAGCAGTTACGGAGTCGAAGGACCCCATACCCACGTGCAGCAGCACCAGCGCGACAAGGCATTCTCACCCCACTCTGGATGAAGCACTGTGAGAATGCCTTGCAGCATTCCAGCCTCTGCTCGCCGCACCGGGCTCCTTCGACTCGCGGGACTCGCGCAAGCACGAATCCCGTCTATCGGGAAGAAGCGCGGGCCGCGGATGGTGTAGTTGAGAAGATAAGTTCCCGGAAACACGAAAGCCCCGGCAATGAGCCGGGGCTGATACTGGACGCCGCCCGCGAAGCAACTCCAGAATAACTCTGCCACCGGCCCTGTCAAGGCACGGGAGGGAGTCCCCAGAAACACCAAAGCCCCGAGGACATCCGGGGCTCTGACGTGGGTACTGGACACCGTTCGCGAAACATCTACAGAATAACCCCACCAACGGGCATGCCAACAATATTCGTGGGCCTCGACAGTTCGAACATTCCCGTTCCGGCGCTCTTCCGACAGAGAGACCCTACGCGGCCTGCCCCTTCGCCCCAACCGGCGAATCCTGTGTCCGGGTCCAGGTATAGCGCATGCGATGAATCACCGTAATCGTCGACAGCACGGCGATCAGCCACAGCACCGGCGCCATGCGATTGAACAATGCTCCGATGATCACCAGCACCAGGCGTTCCGGACGCTCGAGAAATCCTACGCGGCAGGAGCCGATCAGCGACTCGGCGCGCGCCCGCGTATAGCTGACCATGATGGCGCTGACCATCACAAACGCCGCCAGCACCACGTACACAAAGCGCTCGCCGCGCGCGTAGAACACCAGCAGTCCGAGGAACTGGGAAGCGTCGCTGTAGCGGTCGATGACGGAATCGAAGAAGCCGCCAAAGCGGGTGACGCGGTTGGTGGCGCGGGCCACCTCGCCGTCCACCAAATCGAAAAAGCCCGAGCCGATGATGACCAGGCCGGCAAGGCGGAACAGGCGCGCTTGATTTTCGCTGTTGGCGTATCCGAAAAGAATGGCAGCGATGGTGTTGACCACCAACCCCATGAACGTCAGAACATTGGGATTGATTCGCGACAACGCCAGCCAGCGCACAATGATATTCAGCAGTTTCCCGCAAGCCCGGCCGAAGGCGGAGGTCCATGTCATATCAGTAAGCCATGGCCATGTCAGGCGCTGGCCTCGTCGTGGATCGTGCTCAAAGTCAGAATATCCAAGTCGCGCTTGCCGTTCGGAGTGACCACGGTAGCCGTGTCGCCGACCTTTTTGTTGAGAAGCGCGCGGCCGATGGGCGAGCTGGTCGAAATCTTTCCCGTGGCCACGTCGGATTCTTCCGTGGTCACCAGCTTGTATTCCATTTCTTCGTTCTTGGTGTTGTCGTAAACCTTGACCTTCGAACCCAGACCGACTTTGTCCTTGGGAATGTTATCCATGTTAATTAAAGACAAGTCGGCCATGCGCTGGCCAAGCTGGCGCAGCCGCGCCTTGACGAACTCCTGGCGCTGCTTGGCCATATGATATTCGGCGTTTTCGCTAAGGTCGCCAAGAGCCACAGCCCGCTTGATCTCTTTGGGAAGCTCGTGGACGAGTTCGTGCTCGAGGAGGTTCATCTCGTCCTGCAGCTTCTTTTTGATCAACTCAGTCATGCGAGGAGAATTATAAACCTCAAAAACACAAAGCTTCACAGAGCTTATTCCCCTGTGAACCTCTGTGTCCCCTGTGGTTAAGATCTTGCTAGGCTTGAAATTCGGAAGCTTCCGGGAAGCGCAGGCCGTGTTTGCTAAGGGCTTTGCCGAGCAGCTCTTCGACCATCGGTTCTTCGCAATTCTTGGCCATCGCGAGTTCGCTGACCAGCAGGTAGCGTGCCCGCTCCAGCATCTTCTTTTCCCGAAATGAAAGCGCCTTGGCCTGGTTGAGCGCGATCAGGCCTTTCAATACGACGGCGACCTCGAGCAAAGACCCAGTGCGCATGCGCTCAGAGTTCTCTTTATAACGATATTTCCAGTCAGCATTGCTGTCAGCCGAGCCATCTTGCAGAAAATCAACGATCTTCTGGATGTCCCCATTCTTAATCACCCGCCGCAATCCCACCATATTCACATTGTGGAAGGGAACCATGACCTTGAGGCTGCTGGCCTTGATCTTCAGCAAATAGAACTTCTCCACCGTCTCGCCAATAGTCCGAGAGCTAATCTGCTCAATGATTCCAACGCCATGGTTCGGATAAACTACCTTATCGCCGATGTGGAAGCTGCCGTCGCTACTTAACATGCGGAACCACCCTTGGGAAGCGGAAACACTGAAGAACAGCACCTTCTTATGCTATCGAAAACCGGGGGGAATGGCAATTGAGCCGTTCGGCTCCAGCCGTCTAGAAGGCCCGCGTAGCGGGCTTTTTGCTGGCGGGGGGTGTAACTCCATAGGGCAGAGCAGCTTGCCGACTACTCCCCCAGCCACGCACCGTAGGGTTTTAAAGATTCCACGTGGTCAAAAACGATCTTCATCGCGCCGGTAATGGGGATGGCTAGAAGCAGGCCCATGGCTCCCCACAAACTGCCCCACACCAGCAAACTCATCGTCACCGCCAGCGGATTCAGTTGCAGCCGGTTGCCCAGGAACTTGGGATAGAGCACGTTCAACGCGATCATGTGTAATCCCAAAACCGTCACGACGATCGTCAAGAGATCGGTGACTTCCACGTGTCCGAGGCCGACAAATACCGGAGGCACTATTGCCAGCAGCAGACCCATATAAGGGACCAGGCTCAGAAATCCGCTGATGAAGCCTACGAAATAGAAAAAAGGCAGATGCAGAAGTCCGAATATTAAGGTGCTGACGGCGCCCAGAGCCAAACCGATCAGCACATTGCCGACCATGAAACTGCGGACCATGGCTGAGATCAATCCCAGCGTAACGTAAACAGTATTGCGGCTCTCCAATGGAAACAGCATGACGGTGGCTGAGCGCACGTGCTGCTGCCACGTCAACATGAAGAAGGTCAGGAAGGGAACGAATGAGCACGCCAGCAGCAGCGTGCCGGCGGACCCGAAACCGCGAGTCAGCAAGTCGCTCGGTCCGGTCGCAGCACGGACCTTGATCACGTCCTTCTCTTCCGATCCCTCCCCCAGAGTTTCCAGACTCTCGGCCTGCTTGCTGAAGCGCATGACGTCCTCGCGCAGCCGGGTGGTGTACTTCGGCAGATCCTGTACGAGCACCACCGCCTTGTTATAGGAGTAGTAGACGATGGTCATGATCGCGGTCAGCAGAAGCACAATCGCGACAAAGGCTCCCAACCCGCGGGGCAGGTGCAGCCAGGAAAGGAAATCCACTACCGGGGCCAGCACAAACGCCAGCAGCACCGAGATCAGCATGACCGCCAGAATGGCTTCGCCGTAATAGCACAGCGCCAGGACGCCGGCGATTCCAATGATGTTCAGCGACCAGTGCAGCCGGCGTCCTTTTGGCCGTGGTTCCGGCAGCGTTGGCGGGATGAGTTCCTCGCGTTCGAATTGTATTTCGTCGTCTGCCATGAATGCGCGCTCTGAGGGCCAGAGCGAAGACCGGGATATCGTAAAACAAATTCCTGCTTTCTGCCCGACATATAATCCGGAGGTGCCATCCCTACCAACTGACGGCGCCGGGCGGACGCTATCGCGCGTGCTGGGTCTGGACGTCGGCGCCAGGCGAATCGGCGTCGCCATATCGGACCTGCTGGGAATCACTGCGCAGGGGCTTGCGACCATCCAACGGCAGAATAAGCGGACGGACCTGGCAGCGCTGGAAAAGGTCATCCGTGAGCACGGCGTGTCTGAAATCGTGGTCGGGCTGCCGTTGCGCATGAGCGGGGCGGAGGGAATCCAGGCGGAGAAAATGCAACTCTTCGCCGAAGAACTGCGAAAGCGATTCAAGCTGCCGGTACACCTTTGGGACGAACGGCTGACTTCAGCTCAAGCCAACCGGCTCTTACGCGAGACTGAAATGTCCATCAAGCGCAGAGGGGAAGTCGTGGACCAGATGGCAGCGGTGCTGATTTTGCAAAGTTGGATGGAGGCGAAGGGGAGCTCTTAGCAGTTGGCAGTTGGCATTTAGCACTCAGCATTCAGCACTCAGCATTCAGCCCAGAGACGGTGGGGATCGCTCTTATGGGCGGACACCCGCCGGCCGCCTTACAGACCTCGGGAGCTCGCCGGATGATTGGGGAACGTCTAGTCCGTCCCGGGTTTTTCCGCCCAGAGGCACAGAGACACAGGGAAAAGCTTGGCGTATTCACCGGTGTCCGCAGAAGTCTTAGCCGCAGATTACGCAGAACACGCAGATCACCCGGCAAACCATTCACCACAGAGGCACAGAGACACAGGGAAAGCTTGGCGTATTTACCGGTGTCCGCAGAAGTCTTAGCCGTAGATTGCGCGGAACACGCAGATTACTTTTCCTGTTTCTAAACTCAGTGCAGCCGGATGCCGCCGACGTAGTCCTGGCTGCTGATGCCGTTGCTGGTATCCATCCAGGCAGCAACGAAGTAATTGGGCCCGTCCCAAGTGTTGCCAGCGTAACTGCCGAGGCCGTTCTTTCCGTTGTTGTTGGGATTCGAGAACGCCGTAGTGAGCTGAATGTTGGGCTGGAAGCTCTCGCCGCCATCGGAAGAAATCGCGGCATAGGCTTGATAGTCGATATTCGCAGGATCGTTTCGCCGGTCCAGCCAACTCACTCCGACTAATCCCGTAGGACTAACCGACAGCCAGGGGAAAAATTGGTCGTGGGTATCGCTTGGCGGGGCCACGGGCACCGGCTTCGACCACGTCGTTCCCCCATCCGAGGAGTGAATCACCTGCACCCGCATGTAGGTTCCGGTCCAGTCAAACATCGTTGCATAGAGCCGTCCGGCAAATGGCCCGTTGCTGTTATCTATGCCCAGCGCAGGCGTGTTCGGCGCCCCAATGTCTGTGTTCGGGACTAACCCGAAAGGAAAGCACATGCACTGGTTGGGCACTTCCTTCAACGTCGTCACCAACTTCGGCGGCGACCACGTCACGCCCCCATCAGCGGATTTCGAGAACACCATAAACTCGGTGCCATTCCCGCAGTAGTTGCCGTTGATAAGAGGGCAATGCATCCAGGCCGTATACACCGTTCCGTCCTTGCCTACCGTAAGGCTTGGGTTGTAGTCGAAGGTAAGTTCATGAGGCTTATCGACAAAGAGCTGCGAGACGTTCCAAGTGCTGCCACCGTCCCGGGACCGGGAAACCAAGACTTGGCTATTGATAGCGATATTTGTACCAAAGACGTAAATGCTGTTGGCGTAAGGGCTGCTTGGCGTCTGGTCGACAGCCAGCGAAGCCCAGAAGATCACCGAAGACGCACTGCCCAGCGCCGTAAATGGACCCATCCAAGCTTCGCCATCGGTTGATTTCTCTATGCCTATGACCGAATAGCAGTTAAACCCATCGCTTTGGCAATACTGATAGTACTGCGCGACATACGCGGACCCCTTTAAGTCGTAGCTCACGAGGGGAAGGCCCAGCGGATCCCAGAGCTGGCCAAAGGCAAAGAGGTTGCCCATGCAGCTAGTGCTCCAAGTTGAGCCCGCATCGCTAGAGATATGGATGCCACCCCAATCCGAATGGCCGCAATTCGTGTCTAGGCTGGCTACGATCAACTGGCGCGGACTTAAGGGGTCGGCTGCTATAGGGGAGTTTAGATTGAAACCCGTCCCCTCCGAGGCCAGAGTCGGCGGCAGCACACAGGGTGCAGGTGAGCAGGTCAAGCCCGGCTGAGAGTCCAAGGAAAAGCTGGGAGACTCCGTACCGCGCAACGCCTCGTTGCCGACGGATTGCGCGGTGGCAGGCTGCGTCACCATGGGCAACGAAATCACGCCAAAAAGCGCAAAGGCCAAAATGTGGAGCCGAATAGTCACCTTGACACCTCAAACAAGCAGAAGGCCAGCCAGATCAGCAGGTGGCGAGGTGCCGACATAAGCGACCTCCTGGAAGGCGAATACGAGGGTAAATACAACGCGGAAACAGCCCCGACAGCATCCACAAGTTACACCCGAACGGGAATGCCGTCAAGCGATTGTCGTCAGGAGACCTCTGTCTCCTCTTGACTTTACTTATCATGGATGTCCCCACGCTTCCCAACATTTCTGTCCCGCATTTCAGCGCAGAGGGGAAGTGGTGGACCAGATGGCGGTGGTGCTAATCTTGCAGAATTGGATGGGGGCGAAGGACAGCACTTAGCATTTAGCATTCAGCCATCCGCCGGTTGGCGCACGGATGTCGGAAGCCGGCGAAGTAATCGTTGGCTCATCAGACCTTCAGACGAGAACGGAAAGCCGGAGGGAACACAGAGAGGAGAATACGATGCAACTTCAAGATAACTACTTTGCCGCTTATCACAACCTAAAGCTGACACGAGATGACAAAGGCGTGCTGGTTGCTGAATTCAGCAGCGACGGCGGACCGTGCATTATGAGCGCACACGCTCACACGGAATTTGTCGATGCCTTCTACCGGATTTCGCAAGATCGAGCGAACAAGATCGTAATCCTTACCGGCGCAGGCGGGGAGTTCATTCCTGACATCGATTGGTCCTCCTTCGGCAACGTCGCGGATCCCGGCGTTTGGAGCCAGGTTCACGATGAAGGTGTTCAGGCATTGGAAAACATATCTAACATACGCGTGCCGGTGATCGCGGCAATCGAAGGACGAGCCCATGTGCACTCCGACTACGCGCTACTTGCGAGCGTAATTGTGGCAGGAGAGGGTGCGACTTTCCAGGATGTCGCACACTTCGGCTCGGGGGTCGCGCCCGGCGACGGAATCTTCACCACCTGGAGTTATCGCGCCGGGGCGGGACGAGCAGAGGCGTTCCTGCTCAATCCACAGCCTCTATCGGCGCGTATGGCGCACGAATGGGGAGTGGTTGCAGAGGTCGTGCCGAACGGAAAGGCGCTCAGCCGGGCGCGCGAACTGGCCACGTTGTACTTGAAGGCTCCCGAAGTCACCCGTCGCAATACGCGCGTACATTTCATTCAACCGTTGAAAGAGCGCATTGTTCGAGAAGTCGGCTATGGATTGTCGCTTGAGGGAGCGTCGGCAGCGGATCTGGTGAAATCAAGGAGAGCTGAGAGCGAACCTGAGGCCCAGAAAGGAAAAGTTGCGTGATCCGCGCCGAAGGCACCTCATCTGCTTAGTACTTAAGACGACGCAGCAGGAAGAATTGGACCTGGTGACGGAAATGCGGCGACAGACTGGACGTTCCCGATTCTTGCCTCCGAAAATTAAGGAACGTTCAGTCTGTCCCGGGCACCGAGTGCAACAATAAAATGCCATATGAACCCACTATCCGCGCAGCAACCCCGTAATAATCGGCCATCGCCTTCGGTCATCGCTGTCGCAGTGGTCCAATTCCTTGGGTCTGTGCCGTTTCTTTGCATATGTGGATATTACTTATGGGAGACCGTTTGGTTTTCAGCCCATGAGTTCGCGAGGTTCCCAATTAGGTTTTTTGTTTTTCTTGGGCTTCCGTTTCTGTTCAGCCTTGTTGCTGCGGCATCATCCATTGGGCTCTTACGCCTCCGTGGATGGGCAAGAACAACGACGCTTTGTCTTGCGACGCTTCCCATTTCTTCATGCGTTCTTGAGTTAACTCTTGATCGTCATCGGCCCGGCGTAATCGAGATCGTTCCCGTTGACAAGATATTACTTCCGATTTTGGCTCTGGTCAGCATCTGGTGGTGGGCCCTTTTCACCCGCCCTTCGGTTCGCTCTCAATTTCGCGTGGAATGATCCAAGGTGGCAGTCTGTTGAAATCGGCCTTCGGCGTCGGTGCGGGAGAGACCCTGGCCGCCGTCCAGATGGCGATGATTGCCGGGCTGCCTTACACTGCGCTGCGCGATGCGGTTCTGACTCACCCAACACTGGTCGAAGGTCTCATATCTCTGTTCTCATCCGCTGCGTCAGCGCACAACGTTGTCGAGACAAGAGGAGCCCAGATCTCCGCCGCATGAGGTGAACTGCAAAGGCCATGAGAAAAGTAGAAACTCGTGGTCCGGTCGTTGCGTAAGATGAGAACCCCAAGAGACCGGCCACCCGGCTCAGCGCAGATTTGGCGTCAAAATCGTGAGGTCACCGACTTGTTCCCGCTTGGCGCTTCCACGCAGGTGCGCTGCATGATCCATCATCCAAAGTTCGGGAATGATTTCGCCGACCAGTTGGCCATGACAAAAAAGTCGCACCACCGAACTTTCAGAAACCACGATGGCAACCGCGTTCGTAACCGCGCTCATGTTGGCAGCGGCAATGTGGCGGCTGCCGAGTCCCAGCGGCACGTCCACTTGCGCGGACACGGCATCAAGGTAGCGGCAGGCGGAAAGGACAATTCCCTCGCGACTCACCACGAATCCACCGTCCAATTGCGCCAACTCCTTGATGGTTCCGCGAAGGTTGAGATTGGTGACGTGCAGTGAAGACTGGGGATGCCCCGATAACGGATCCAAAATCAACGGCCTGGATCTTGCGAGCACGGCGTCCTCGTCCCCGAGTGTAAATACCGTGCCAACGCGTCTGCCCTCTCGACCCTCGCGAGCGATTTCGACTGCGAGCCCGATCAGGGATTCAAGGACATCAGGATCATATTCCGTTACCTGGCAGAGAATACTCTCAAACATCCATCAACTCCTGGCTTCGGCTGGACACCGCAGACCGTAAGGTGAATGCACTCTGCTTTGGATGAAAGCCACACCAAGAAGATGCAGGTCGTGATAGTACATATAGTGAGAAACTTAAAGGGCGGGCGACGCGGTAAGCGCCCAGGGAGCAGGATCCGTCGAGGAGGAAAACCATCAACCCATGACCCAACGACGCATGCTCACTCTACTAATTGTTGTCGCACACTGGATGGTCGCAGTCGGGCACCTGTTCCTTGCATCCAAGGTTCTGCCAGCCCCAAACAACGACGTTAGTTGGCTGGCCATAACCATGATAACGTTGGGGCATTTGGCCGTATCCATTGCGTTATGGAAGCTCAGCGATAAGCTCGCCGGGTGGGTGTCGTTGATTTTCTTTTTGGCTGCTTTGAGTGCCGATCTTTATGAGCACTTCCTGCATGCATCGGCCAACAACGTTTTCATGGTGGCATCCGGTGATTGGACTGCCCGGTTCGACGCAAGTGTCTACGCCCTTCTAGGGCTCGAGCTTGCGGGATGCCTGTTTGGAATTCTGTTGCTCGGCGGCAGGCGGAGCAGCAACCGTCAACCCAAGTTCGCCGGTTGAGCGGCAGGCCTCCGCAAGAAGCTTGTACCCAGATCGTGCTCCTTGCTGACCCAATCGGGCCATTTACCTGTTCTGACAATTAGACGTACGCTGCTCTGCAAATACTCCTGCAACATCGCCACTTCGAGGGCCTTGATTGGTCCCCATGTCAACCAGCCGACGAAGGAGGAACGGAGATGGAAAAAACCGTACGCTGTCCTTATTGCGTACTCGATCATGAGTTTCGCCCCATGGTCGCTCATGTGGATGGCCGGTGCATCTGCAACCGCTGCGGCCATACCACGCGTCCGGGCGATCCAGCATACGAGTGCCGATGCCCCAAATGCGTGAAGCTGATCTTTGTGAGCACGCGGGCTGCGGGGTGACGGGGGCTACGGCTTCCTATCCCTCGACCTAATAATACTTCCGGGCGGGGCGCCGCGCTCATTCGCGCTCTTGCGAATGAGTGGGTGATGTCACAACCCACGCGCTACATCACTGCGCTGGCGTAGGAATTGATTTCGCAGTTTAGGTTGATCTCTTCAAAGTGTGGTGTGGTCCATTCCATAGTTCCCTCCTTCCTAAAATTAGTGCAGACGGATGCCGCCGACTACATCCTGCATATCGACGCCGTTGCTGCTGTCCATCCAGGCAGCGATGAAATAATTCGGGCCGGCCCAGGTGTTGCCGGTGTAATCGCCCATCCAGCCAGGAGGATAGCCGTTGACGTCCGGGTTGGAGAAGGCCGTCGTCAGTTGCACGTTGGGTTGGAAGGTCTGGCCGCCATCCCTGGAGATCGCAGCGAAGGCCTGATAGTCGACGTTGGCCGGATCGTTACGGCGATCCAGCCAGCTTACTCCGACCAGCCCCCTCGGACTAACAGACAGCCAGGGGAAGAACTGGTCGTGGGTGTCGCTGGCCGTGGCAACTGGCACGGGCTGGGACCAAGTTGTGCCGCCATCCGTCGAACGGACGATCTGCACCCTCAGGTATGTGCCAGTCCACGTGTACATCGACACGTAGAGGTTTCCCGAGTGTGGGCCGTTGCTGTTGTCAACGCCGATTGCGGGATAATTGTCGGCCCCCACACTGGTGTTGGGGATGCCCTCCTGATTCAGCACAACTACGGTCATCAGGGTGGGAGACGACCATGTATTCCCGCCGTCGCTAGATTTGGAGAACACCATGGCGGCCCTATCGTCCCCGCACGCGTTGGGGCCAGTGTTGCAATACATCCACGTCAGGTACACGGTTCCATCCTTGCCGATCGCGATGTTGGTGTAAAAGTCCATCTTCGGGGAGATTTGCGTCGGCGCCACTCTGGCTTGGTGCCAAGTTACGCCCCCGTCCGACGAGTGCGCGACGACGACCGTGTCCTCGTATTGCTGCCCGGGGGGGCCGATGACCACTGCAGAGACGTACAAGCGGTTCACATAAGGACTTGCCGCACTCGTATCCGCTGCCAGCCAGCTGTAGCCAGTAAGGCTATTGGGAACCTCCAGCGCAGCCGCCGGCGGGCTCCAATTCACTCCGTCGCTGGATTTCGCGAAGGCCACAAACCCCGTGGCTACTGCGTATTTGTGGTAGTACGATCCCGCGACATAGCCTGTCCCGTTGCGGTCGAAGGCCACTGTCGCGTCGTTAGCAGGCAAGTACATCACCACGCCCTCGGTGATGTCAGGCATGCAAAAAGGGCTGCTCCAGGACGAGCCGCCGTCGTTTGACGTGTAGGCGGCGAGGAGGCCCGTTCCCTGGGGGCAGTTATCGTCGTTGGCCCCCAGCAACAGATGTTCCGGATTTAACGGATCGGCAACAATCGCAGGACTATTTACGAAGAATCCACCTTCGGAGGCTTGGGTTGGCGGAAGTACGCACGGTGCGGGCGAACAGGTGATTGGTTCGAGACGGACAGTGCCGCGCGTCTGCGCGTTGGCATGTCCGAGCAGCAAGGAAGCCGCCGAGAAGAAAAGGATCGCGGTTGCCCGTATGCGTAACATCGATATACCCTCGTCTCCTTCTCCGCCTGGCTCAGTGCAACCGGATGCCGCCGACGTAGTCCTGGCTGCTGATGCCGTTGCTGGTGTCCATCCAGGCGGCGATGAAGTAGTTGGGGCCGTCCCAGGTGTTGCCAGCATAGCGGCCGAGAGTGCCGTCATACCCGTTATTGTCTGGATTCGAAGATGCAGTCGTCAACTGCACGTTCTGCTGGAAGCTCTCGCCGCCGTTGGTGGAGATCGCGGCATAGGCCTGATAGTCGATATTCGCCGGATCGTTGCGCCGATCAAACCAGCTCACGCCCACCAGCCCGGTCGGACTCACCGAAATCCAGGGGAAAAACTGATCATGCGTCTCGCGCGCCGGGGCCACCGGGACTGGTTTCGACCAGGTGTTGCCGCCATCCGACGAATGAATCACCAGCACCCGCATGTAGGTTCCCGTCCACTCGAACATCGTTATATACAGACGTCCGGAGTACGGTCCACTGCTGTTGTCTACGGCCAGCGCGGGTGTATTGGACGCGTATACGGTAGTGTTTGGAATTGTTCCGAAGGGGAAGCACCCGCAGCTGTCTGGCACTTCGTGAACGCTCCTGACCAGCTTGGGATGCGACCACGTGACGCCGCCGTCGCTCGACTTCGAGAACACCATGTAGTCCGTGTCGTTGGCGCAGAGAAAGCCTTGTTCATTGAAGGTGCAGCGCATCAACGCGGCGTAGAGGGCGCCATCCATGCCGATGGTCAGACTGGGGTTATACTCATCTGCGTTGGGAGTTGTGGCCAGCTGCGCCGTAGTCCATGTGTTTCCGCCGTCGCGCGAGCGCGAGACTAAGACCTGAGTCGGCCCTGCGAAGTTGATGCCGAGAACATAGATGCTGTTGGCATAAGGGCTGCTCTGCATCTGATCGACTGCAAGAGACGCATAAACGATTCCCGAGCTGCCGTTGCCCAAGGCCACGGTGGGCGCGCTCCAGGTGACGCCATCAGTTGATTTCTCGATGCCGATGAGCGAGGGTTGGAGGGGCCCGGGGGGAGTCTGGTAATACGCGGCGATATAGGCTGCCCCATTTAGATCATACCGCACAAGAGGAAGGTCGCCGGGCTGAAACCCCAGCCCGAATGCGCTGAGCCCGAGCAAGCATGTGGTGCTCCAGGTCGACCCTGCATCGCTCGACACATGAAAGCCAACCCGAGTGTCATGGCCGCAGTTCCCGTCATCGCTTCCCACAATCAGCTGCGCCGGATTTCTCGGGTTCACGGCGACCGGAGCGTAAATATCAGCGCTGGTTCCCTCCGACGCGAGCGTCGCGGGCAAAACACATGGGGCGGGCGAGCAGTTCACGCCGGCCGCTGAAGGCGAGATCGGGACCGTCAGGGAACCCTCCGCCACAGATTGCCCGATGGCGTGCGGGCCAGCGATGCCACTAACAGCAGCGCAAGTAGAAAGAATCGAGTTTTCATGACGGATGACCACGAAAAGCAGAAAGAGAACTAGCGAAGCGGATCATTTTGAGGACCTCCACAGCGGAAAGATTCTAACGGGGCCCCGTACTACGGACGCTAACGTTATCCCACAAATCCCTTCATGTCAAAGACAAAACGGTGAATTTCATTGCTTTTCCTCTCTTAAGCAAGGTTCATTGCAATTGCCGTCAAGAGAACCGAGTGCTCTATACACCCATTCGCCGCGGCCCAGGGAAGAAAATGGTTTTTGTTCTGAAAACAGAACAAGCCGGGCGGTGCTTCGGAGACGGAGTGGGTGCTGTCACCATCACACCGTAGAAAAGCCCATCACGATAGGCGTGAGGGCTGTTTCATCAGCCAAATCCCCTCGGAAACCGTCCGGCCACTTATGACTGAGTTGTAACTTCCACATCCTTAATGTGCGTCGCGATATACCACTGGTTGCCGAATGCGTCCTTCACCCCGCCGCTGCGGTCGCCATAAGGCTGATCGGCCGGCTCGGCAATCGAAGTGGCTCCCGCCTTAAGGGCGCGCTGATAAACCGCATCGCAATCGGGTACATAGAGGTAGTACATCGCAGGCATCGGCTGATATGGGCCGTGCGCCTCGCCCATCTCCATGTACGCATCGCCGATTTTCAGCATCATGTGATGAATCACGCCATCCGGTGACGCATGCCGTCCCAGTTCTTGAGCGCCGAACGCCCGCTTTAAGAACGCAATCACCGGCTCTGCCCGCAGCGGATGCATATAAGGTTGAACCGTGGGCGCGCCTTCCCATTTGTAGTTCGGGCCTTCGTAAGTGGCAATGTACCAGTAATTGCCCGCCGCATCCTTTACACCCGCCGAGCGTTCACCGTAAGGCTGATCGGTGGGTTCACTAATCGAAGTTGCCCCCTGCTGCAACGCCCGCTGGTAAACCGCGTCGCAATCGCGCACATAAATATGAAATGCGTTGGGGATGGGCTCTCCCTTCCAGGCCAGCCCCGGGCCACCGCCGCCGACCATCAGCGCGCTATCCTCGATGCGAATGTCGGCATGGCGTCCGCCCGCCGATCCCACCGACCGGAACCTCTCTTCCGCGCCGAAAGTGTTTTTCAGGAACTCAATCAGCGCATCGGCATCCGCGGCCACGATATATGGCGTCACCGTGCGGTAGCCTTCGGGAACCGGATTCACCGCCGGCTTCTTTAACATTTGCTGCATCATGGGCTCAAACCGCCGATGCATCTCCTCCACCGACATTTCTTCTTTCACCGTGGCAATCGTCCAGCTATAGCCGAACGGGTCCGCCACGGTCCCGGCGCGGTATCCGTAGAAATGATCCTGCACCGGCGAAGTGACTCTCGCACCCGCCGCGACCGCCCGCTCCACCGCCGCGTCGGAATCTTCCACAAACATTTCAAACGTCACCGGCGACCCACCCAACGCCTGCGGCCCCAGCATGTCGTGGTCCGGAGACTCCTCTGCCACCATGACCGTCGCATTGCCAATCTGGAGTTCCGCGCGGATCAGCCCCATCACCTCATTGGCGAAGCGCATGTTTTCTCGCGCTCCAAAAGCTCTCTTGTAGAACTCGATCGCCTCAGCCGCGCCCTTGATACGAAGCCGCGGCGCGGCCGTCTGACGAATTCGTGTCACCGCTTCGGTTGCAGTTGCCATAGTCGTCTTCCTTTCTGAATCGGACGTCAAAAGCTCAGATTTCAAACGTGCACGAAACTCCGGCCGCGGCAGGCTGGTCAACTCCGCCGCAACCCGCGCCAGGCTCGCCAAATCCGGATCCTTCTGCGCAGCCGCCACCAGCAGACGTTCATCCGTCTGCTCCGGGGACCGCCGCGACGCCGGTGGTCTTGCCACCATCGTTGACCTAACTTTATAAACTGTCGCCAACAGAAAAGGTTACGGGACGGGATCCGAGCAGAACCACTGGGGCCTTTCAAACTCGCACGAGGGGGTGGCTCGAATGAAAGGCCCCATCTTGGGGGAGCACCTTTCTACACCGCTTTCTCGAACTCCCGGCAGCCCGGCCGGTTTTGTTCTGTTTTCAGAACAAGATTCCTTTTCGGGCTGACCCTGTTCCGGCATATCACCTCCATATATATGAAGACAAAAGTACTTGGGAGCGCACCCTGGGAAGCCTAAAGGTTTTCCACAGCCTGTCGATAACTCACCACCGGAGGACTTTCATGACTACCAGCATCACTCCGTCAGTCAGCCACACGTCAATAGTCAACCCAAACCAACCCAGCACCCGCAGGCCGCGAAGCCCCCGGCGCAGCCGCCTGCACTGCCACAGGACACGGTGACTCTGAGAAGCACCAAGAGAACGACTCCAGGAGACGGCCACGGCTGACGACCGCCAGTAAAATTCGTAACAATCGTAAGGGCACGGCTGCAAGGCCGTGCCGTTTGACCGCGACGAGGAATCTGCTTCCTCTCGCCGCAGCCCGAAACGACGTTCAGAAAATCACAGGCCTCACCCTATCCGCTCCCCAGCCGCCTTCCGCACCGCCGCCGGAAACGCACACGACTTCCGCGTCTTCCGGTCCAAATGCACCGCAGTAATTTCGCAGGTCGCGGCAATCTCCTGCGTTTCGGCGTTCATCATCTCGTGCAGAAAGCGAATCACCTTCTCGCGGATTTCCAGAATCCGCGATCTCACTTCAATCACGTCGCCCGCCATCAGCTCGCGCTTGTAGCTAATGTTTTGCTGCACCCCGGCCACGCCGAACTTCCCTTCTCGCAGGTACGACGGCGTAATTCCCACCGCAGCAAACAGGTTCCAGTTCGCCTGATCGAACTTGCTCACATACCAGGTAATGTTCATGTGCCCGACCTGATCGCACTCCCACGGATACGTCGCCCCGCGGTAAGTCACCATGCCAGCGCTTGAATTAGATGTGTCCACAATGCCGACACCATAAGCGTTACTAGCTGCGCGGGTCAACAGAGAACGAGTGAGCAGATGGCCTCGACTATCGAAGCGCGCTGGAGGTCTACGGAGCAACGTCTGGGTGGACGCGTTTGTCCGTTAGAATGTGATCTTGGATTCGTATCAGGGCACGGCTTCAGCCGTGCAGAAGGAGGCAAGCAATGAGACTAGACGCCAATAAGGTGCAACTACCACGAACCTCTAAAACTCCGCACCCAGCGGCAACTCCACCGCCACAAACCACTCCCGCGGATACAAATAATCCTCTCCCGACTCATCCACCACCCGCACCTGACGCCGCCTCGACGCATGCTCATCGACCAGCACCCGATACACCTTCCGCAGCTCCAAAGCAGCCGGATACCCTTCGTTCCGCACGCAGAGGCCAAACTGTCCTCCACCTCCTTTCGCGTCACTCGACGATCCTGATTTTCTCTTCATGCGTGGTTATTTAGCCACCACCCCGCGAGGCTTTCTCTCGCCCTCACCACCACACGGGGTGCCCCAATTCCTAGCGTTCCTTTTGCGCGATAATCGCGAGGCAACGCAGGCGACAGCCGCGGTGCGCGGGCAAGTCGTCGCGCGTCGACCCACTCGAGCCGCATGCTATATTCGCCGAATGAATCTTGAGGACGTCCGGCGATTGGTCATTATTGCAATGTTTTCAGACGACACGCTAATGGAGCAACTAGTCCTGAAAGGCGGCAATGCCCTGGCTTTGGTATATGGTTTTGGTGGACGGACCTCCATAGATGTGGATCTTTCAATCGACGGCGACTTTGAGGACTTTGAGGACACAAGAACACGAATCTTTCAGAGTCTGCGCAAGCGTTTCGTGGCTGCAGGATACGTTCTAGTTGACGAAAAATTCGAACCGCGGCCTGCTATTCAAGGGATACGGCACGACAAGAAATGGGGTGGGTACATAGTAGAGTTTAAGCTGATCCCGGAGGCAAGACACCGGGAGTTGCAGGGGGATATGGATGCGATCCGCCGCAACGCTTTGGTCACTGGGCCCCTGGAGCGAAAAATATTCAGGATCGAGTTCAGTAAATATGAATTCTGCAAGGGGAAGGTAGAAGCCGCGCTCGATGATTACACGGTTTATGTGTACACCCCGGAGATGATCGCCGTCGAAAAGCTGAGGGCAATATGTCAGCAAATGCCAGAATACGAGCAACGCATGAACAAGACCGCGAGGGCACGAGACTTCTATGACATCTACGTATTGATAACCAAAGCTGGGGTGGACCTGTCGTCACCTAAAAACGTGGAACTCGCGCGGAACATCTTCGCGGCGAAAAATGTACCGCTTGAATTGATTGAGCGCATAGGTAAGTCCAAAGAGCAACATAAGCCCGATTGGCCATCAGTTGAGGCAGCCGTGACCGGACCCCTAGAAGGCTTCGACTACTATTTTGATTTCGTTGTGGAAAAAACTCTCGCGCTAAAAGCCCTTTGGATAAAATAGGCGCCAGTTCGGGTCGTATTCCGTGTCGCGCAGGCCATACGCAAGATAAAAATCGAAGTTGAGCCCAAGATCTTTCAGTCTATGCCACCTCTTTTCTTCATACCCAGCGCGTTGCAAGTAGAACCCGATCGCCTGATGATAAGGGTAGATATAGTTCAATTTCTTAAGCGTCGCGACTAGAGTGTTTACAGAAAGCCTGTCTCTAGCTGATTTGTAAGCCTCTAGAACCTGATACACTCCCCCCGCATATGCGGGGCGAACAGCGATGTCTATCAGGGTTCGCTCAATTCCCGTGACATCTAGATTTTCTCCATCCGGTCCGGTCAGATTCCCCACCTCCAAGCGACTCGTGTCCTTCCCGCTGATTAGCAAGAACTGCCACCTGTCGTAGCTAAGGACAAAGTTCGATTGTCGTTGCTGATTCGAAAAAGCGCGACGAATCGCCTCCTGTGATAACGAACCGACAGGCCGTGGCTTCGGAGATTGCTCCTGGTTGACGTAAATTATGGCTGGCTGCAGTTGCTCGTTCAGGCCATGGAGGAACACCGCGGTTCCGTGTGATAGGTATGCGCGAGGCTTAAGGGACAATCCTATTTCGTAAGGGGAAGCTTGGCCCCAAATATAGCGGGTTATTGACCGGTAATTCTTCGACTTTAGCTCGACAACAGTGAGTTGACCTTTTTCCTGTAGAAAAGCACTGAAGGCTTCGACCGTGGCCCGCTGCGTAAGGCGCCATTCGTTTCGATGATTCGAGAGGATCCGGCCTAGCTCTTCCCACGCATAAACCCGCCTTGGGTTCGTATCGAAGACACGGATGATGTCGGACTTCGCAATCGTCATCCGAGAAGGCGGGCCAGGCATCTTATGGTCTCCGTATGTATATATACCTACGGAGACATCGTATCATAGCTGGCTGCATCTCGCCTAAACCTATGCAGCACATTCCGATTGGCTGTCTGTCGACACACGGCATGGATAGGTATATATACCTATCCATGTAGCATATTGCATCCATGTTCGACCCCAAAGATGTAGAAATTGACATCAAGCCATTGGGGGAGCTTTGTTTAGCTTGAGTATGCATCATTGTAGGTATATATACTGTACAATGATGCATACTCAACAACGCTCCCCCATACACCGTACTACGAACACCCGCTCGTACTGCCGCAACTCATGCACCGGTAGCAGCTTCCATTTCTGGTCATGATCGATCCGCAGAAGCTGCAGGTTGGAGCATCACCCAGGTCGACGAGGCTGGCCAGGTTGTCAGCGGCGTGGACACTGCCGGTCGTTGGCCGCAAGTCGTTGGTCGTTGGCGAAGAGCTGGTCAAATCGCCAGTGGTTGAAGGCTGAGTGCTGAGTGCTGACGGCCGCAGTCGCAGATTCTCGAACAGCAACTGCTGCTGTCCGGTGAGGAAGCGCAATTGGAGCCAGCGGAAGATGTAGTCCATGATCGACTTGGCAAAGCCGATCTCGCCGTTGCCGCTCCAGCCGCTGGGCTCGAAGCGGGTGTGGGCGAATTTCTCGCACAGTAGTTTCAGCGGCACCCCGTGTTGCAGCGCGATGGATACCGCGCAGGCGAAGCTGTCCATCAAGCCGCTGACCGTCGAGCCTTCTTTGGCCATGGTGATGAAAAGTTCTCCCGGCTCGCCGTCAGGATAAAGCCCGACAGTGATGTAGCCCTCGTGGTCGCCCACTTTGAATTTGTGGGTAATCGAAGCCCGCTCCTCCGGCAGCCGATTACGCACCGCCCGCGGAGGCGCGTCCAAGTCAGGCTCGACAACCGCCGGCGCCGCAAGTTTGCCCGAGGCCTCGGCAGTCTTCGTTCCAGCAGCACTAAGCGGCTGCGACTTCTTGCAGCCATCGCGATAGATAGCCACCGCCTTGACACCCAGCTTCCACGACTGGATGTAAGCCTCCATGATGTCTTCCACAGAAGCATTCTCCGGCAGATTGACCGTCTTCGATATAGCGCCGGAGATAAAAGGCTGCGCCGCCGCCATCATTTTGATATGACCCAAATACGAAATCGACCGAGTGCCCTTAGCCGGCTTGAACGAGCAATCGAACACAGCCAAATGCTCGTCTTTAATATGAGGCGCCCCTTCGATGGTCCCAGTAGCATCAATGTAGCTAACAATCTTGTCAGCCTCATCATGCGAGTACCCCAACTTGAACAGCGCGGTTGGCACAGTTTGATTGACAATCTTGATCATGCCTCCACCAACCAGCTTCTTGAACTTCACAAGCGCGAGATCAGGTTCAACGCCGGTTGTCGCACAATCCATCATGAAGCCTATTGTTCCTGTGGGGGCCAGGACGGTTACTTGGGAGTTGCGGTAGCCATGTTTTTCGCCGGAGGCGAGGGCTTCGTCCCAGCAGGCTTTGGAGGCTTCGAAGAGTGGGGCGGGGACGTTGGTCTTATTAATGTTGTTGACCGAGGCGCGGTGCATGCGGATGACATCAAGGAATGGTTCGCGGTTTATGTACCAGCCGGGGCATGCGCCTCCGGGCATTACGTTGGATCCGAGATTGGTTTCGGCCAGGCCTTTTTGCGTGGGCTCGGTGGCTGGAACTAATGGTGGGCATAGTTCGGCTATGCGCGACGATTGCAGATATGCCTGGCCGCACATGATGGCGGTTACGCAGGCGGCATAGTCGCGGCCGGCGTCGGAGTCGTAGGGTAGGCCGGCGGCCATTAGTAACGCGCCGAGATTTGCGTAGCCTAGACCTAGCGGACGATAGTCGTGGGAGTTGCGTCCGATCATTTCAGTCGGATAGCCGGCGTTGTCAACGATAATTTCCTGGGCGGTGATCAGGACGTCGACGGCGTGGCGATAGGCTTCCACGTCGAAGGTGCCGTTGGGCGCGAACTTCAGAAGATTCAGGCTGGCCAGGTTGCAGGCGGAATCGTCCAAGAACATGTATTCGGAGCACGGGTTCGATGCGTTGATCCGATTCGTGTTCTTCGAAGTGTGCCAGCGGTTTACCGTGGTATCGAATTGCATGCCGGGATCGCCGCAACGCCAGGTGGCGTCGGAGAGCCGGAACATTAGTTCTTTCGCTTTGAACGTCTGCATCGGGCGGCCGTCTTTTACCGCGCGGGTGGAGAAGTCGGCGTCGCGGAGGACGGCGTACATGAAGTCGTCGGTCACGCGCACGGAGTTGTTGGCGTTCTGAAAGAAGATGGAAGAGTAAGCGTCGGAGTCGGGATGAGAACCGTCGTATCCCATGGCGACGAGAGCGTGGGCCTTGGCTTCTTCTTTCGACTTGCACTCGATGAAGTCGATGATGTCAGGATGGTCGATGTTGAGGATGACCATCTTCGCAGCGCGGCGAGTTTTGCCTCCGGACTTGATGACGCCAGCAAAGGCGTCGAAACCTTTCATGAAGCTGAGCGGACCGCTGGCAGTGCCTCCGCCGCTGAGACCTTCGGTGGAAGAGCGCAGCGTGGAGAGATTGGTGCCGGTGCCGGATCCCCACTTGAAGAGCATGCCTTCGGTCTTGGCCAGGGTAAGGATGCTGTCGAGCGAGTCTTTTACTGAGTTGATAAAGCAGGCGGAGCACTGGGGCGTCTTGTAGCCGGTGACGCCGAACTCGATGCGGCCGAGAGCGGGATTCCAGTGCCAGTTGGTGGCGTCGGAGTTAGGCTCGATGCGGTCGCAGCCTACGTTGAACCAGACGGGCGAGTTGAAAGCCGCGTACTGACGAAGAAGGATGTGGGCGAGTTCGTCATGGAAGGTGGCGCCATCTTCGGGAGTCTTGAAATAGCCTTGCGATAGACCCCAGTCACGGATGGTTTCGGCGACGCGGGATACGAGTTGGCGCACGCCGGTTTCGCGCTCGGGAGTGCCGACAGTTCCGTGCAGGTATTTTGAGGCCACGATGTTGGTGGCGGTCATTGACCAGTCTTTGGGGACTTCGACGTCTTTCTGCTCGAAGATTATGCCGCCCTGGGAGTCGGTGATGGTGGCGGTACGAAGCTCCCATTCGATCTCGTCGTAGGGCGAGACGCCGAGCTTGGTGAACAGGCGGCGGAAAGTTAGGCCGGGAGACTTCCGGGAGGTGGGGGTGGTCGCCGGGACTGAAGTCTCGACTGCGTTGGGGGCTCGCTTCTCAGTGATTTCGGCCATTGCTTTCATTCTCCCGCGGAGTCTTTGCTCCGCCGTTTGATTACCTCAGCGGCTAAAGCCGGTCAGTTTGTTGTTAGATCGCAGCGGTAAACCGCTGCGCCACCCAAAATCCAGGAACCTCTTTCGCCCCTCCGGGGCTGGGTCATTATTGTTACTCTACCCACGGCTTGCGCCGTGGGCTGCATTCTTTCGCCGCTCTGCGGCTGAAACCTTCCAACTCCTCCCGATTCCGAAAGGACTTCGAGCCCTCGGATCGAGGTGTTTTGCACAGCCAAAGTTGTCAAAAGTTGTCGTTCCCCGAGGGGGAGACCGGGGAACGGCCACCGCCAATTTACTGTTTTGGCGGGACGGTACGGGGTCACCTCGGCCACGTTCTCCGCCCCTGTTTTTTGTCCATCAATACTGCCTATGGGATGGAAACAGTACTCCCGCCGGTTGTGGCTGTCAAGAGCTAATCACTATATATTGTATCTCAAAGTAATTAACGGCGTAGATGCCCATTAGCCCCCCGGTTATCCACAAAGGGCGATTTGGCACCCAAAACGGGACCGATTGGGGGCCACGGGTCGGCCGCCGCCGGGCCCATAAGAACATAGATGTCCTCGAAGATCTGGCGCTGGGCGATGCGACGGGTGCCATCGGAGGATTCGACCAGGTAGTCACCCGCCTGGCCACTGTGCTCGCGACCGAGTGCGTCGACGAACGCGAAAGGTTGAGTGAGTTGTTTGGCTTTGATCAAGAAGCGCGTGCGATAGATGTTCCATTCTGCGGACGGTTTCCTCACGATGCTTTCACCCTTGGGGGAGGGAAAGTGAATTTGTGATCGCATGCTGGCTGAATTCTTGTTTGAGGGTGAGGAGAATCTACTCGCGGGATGAGGTCGGGTCAATTCCAAAATATTGGTGCAACTGGAGCCGCAGATGCGACATTTCCACATATCACGCACAGGAAATGCAGAAGCAAAAACTCGCCGCGGATTTTGCGGATCACGCGGATCAAACCAACACCCAACCACAGAGGGCACAGCGGAGCACAGGGGAAACCATGCAAGCCGCAGATTTCGCAGAATACGCAGATTTAGAAAACAAGGGCAGGCGTTTTGGACGCCTGCCCCTCCTCCCGATCTGGGGCTTTTCTTACTTGGTTGCCATCGCGGGTTCGCGGTGGGACTGGAAGATCTCGAGGCGTTTGTTGATTTCTTCCCAGTTTGCCAGGTTCCACCAGGCTGCTAGATATTCGGGGCGCCGGTTGTTGTACTTCAAGTAGTAGGCGTGCTCCCAAACGTCGTTACCAAGAATTGGGAACAGGCCCTGGGAGATGGGGTTGTCCTGGTTGGGCGTACTGAGGATATGCACGCTGCCATCGGGCTTGCCTGCCAACCAGACCCAGCCGCTGCCGAACTGCTTGACGCCAGCCTCGTTGAACCTTGTCTTGAAGTCATTGAAGGTGCCGAAGGTCTGCTGAATGAGTTTGGCGATGGGGCCAGTGGGTTCGCCGCCGGCATTGGCCTTCATGATTTTCCAGAACATGCTGTGGTTCATGTGGCCGCCGCCATTGTTGCGGACGGTGGTGCGAATGTCCTCGGGAATGGCATTCAGATCGCGCAGCAGTTCTTCGACTTTCTTTGATTGCAGGTTGGGATATTTCTCCAGAGCGGCATTCAGGTTCTTCACGTAAGCACCGTGGTGCATATCGTGATGCAGCTTCATGGTTTGGGTATCGATGACGGGTTCGAGAGCCGCATAGTCATAGGGGAGTGATGGCAGTTCGTGGGGCATGATTTTCCTCCTGGGTTACAGATGATTGTACCGGCATCGAGGATGCTTTTGGATGAAGAGCAAAGCCGCCGCGGATTTTCGTGGATCACGCGGATATGCAAGACCTTCACCACAGGGGGCACAGAGTACCACAGAGGAATGCATCGGCAGATTTCGGGGTTTGTTGTAGTCTTGTGCGCATGAAATCTCGAGCGTTTCTTTTCTTACTCATCGGAGTGCTTCCTGCTGTGGGGCAGCATTTGGTTCCTCAGCCTGTGTTTAACACGATTGCCGGCGAGTATTCCGGGGAGGCGGCGCAGGAGAACGATCGACAGATTGTGCAGTATCACCGCATACAGGGCAGTCCGATGATGGCGGAGGTGGCGGACAAAGTTGTGCTGGCCAAGTTGCGGGATTGGGGGATTGAGGCGCGATTGGAGCAATTTCCCTCGGATGGGGAGACCCGCTACCAAACCTATGTTTCGCCGATGGGCTGGGACATGCGGGGTGGGGAACTGTGGGTGGAGAGCGTTGGAGGCACGAGCAATTTTGTGCCTCTTCGCGTGTGCCGCTTCAGCGATGTGCCGATGTGCGTTTCTACGTATTCGAAAGGCGGGGACTGGACTGGCGAACTGGTCGAAGTGGGAGCGGGGGTCAGCGACCGGGACTATGAAGGCAAGGACGTTCGCGGAAAAGTGGCGCTGGCTTACGGGTACGCTGCGGTGGTGGTGCGAGCGGCGGCTATTAAACGGGGTGCGGTGGGAGTGGTGATTTATCCGCCGCCGGGGGATCGGGCGGACCATCCTGACATGGTCCGCTACAACGGGATCTGGCCGCGAGCGGAGGAACTGGACAGTACGGTCGGTGGATTTCAGATTTCAGAGAACCAATACACGCAACTGCGGGAGTTAATGAGCAATGGCCCGGTGCAGGTGCATGGAAAGATCGACGCCACGCTGGGTCCGGGGCAGCTCACGGTGGTGCACGCATGGATTCGTGGGAGTCAGCATCCGGAGACTGACGTGGTGATCTCCGGGCACCTCGACCATCCCAAGTGGAGCGCGAATGATAATGCCAGCGGTTCGGCGGCGATGCTGGAGATGGCGCGCACGCTGCACCGGCTGATTGCGACCGGGAAACTGCCAGCGCCGGCGTTTACTCTCCACTTTATGTGGGTACCGGAGTTCTTTGGCACGTTCGCCTACATCACGAAACATCCGGAAGCGCGAAGTTGCAATCCGGCGGGATGGGATGATCCCAGGCAGAATTCCGCGAACAAGGCGAAGCCGGGGCCGTGCATTGCCCTGAACCTGAATATGGACATGGTGGGCGAGGACACGGTGAAGACCAACTCGCGGTTTTACATCACGCGGACACCGGATTCGGTGAGCGGATCGCTGAACGCCAGGATGGCGGATGTTCTGGCGCAGACGCGTGAGGCTAATCTTTTTGCGCCCGCAGGCAGCAGAAACTATTGGCCGGCGGGGATGACTGCATACGCGCAAGGCAGCGATCATGACGTGTTTCTTGGGTTGGGGATTCCGGCGACCATGCTGGGGCATGAGCCGGATTGGACGCACCACACCAGCGAAGATACGCCGGACAAGACCGATGCCACGGAACTTCGCCGGGTCGGAGTGTTGGCGAGTGCGGCGGCGTATTGGGCGGCGGTGGATGATGCCGATGGGAAGCGGCGGCTAGAGGCGGTGGCGAGGAGCGGAATGATTTCCGATTATGCGGGTCGGATTGGGGAGGTCGCGGCCGGCCCGGACTCGGCGGCAGCACGTGTCCGGTTGCGGGCGTATCAGCAGGCGCTGGAAGCGATGACTTCCGAGCCGGAGACTGGGGCGAAAGTCTTCGATCCGGATGGCTGGGCGAGAGCGAGCAAGGCGGGGCGTGTTCCGCATCGGCTGGTAGTGACTCCGGTGGATGCTTCGTTGTTTCAGGCGTTGTCCAGCAACGACAAGAAATGGTGGGGAGAACAGGAAGACCGGTTTGCGAGCGAGGCTCCGGGCGGCGGGCTGCCTGAGAAGGCGCCGTTTGCGTTGATTGCGTTCGAGGCCATGAACTTCATGGATGGGAAGCGGACCGAGGGAGAGATCGCGGCGTTGTTGTCGCTGGAATTCGATCGGGATTTCGATACGGCGTGGGTGGAGCGGTTGGTGGGGATTTTGGAGGGAGTGAAGGTGGTGAAAGCGGAGTAGGCACCGGGCGAAAACCTTGCCACGGATTTACGCGGATCACACGGATAAACCAGCACTGTTGCTTCTAGTGGTACATCATCCTTCTGGTTATTGAGCCGGTGGCTTGCTTGGAAGAGAATCAGAGGTCATACGGGTTTGGGGAGGGCGGTTGTCGCGATCACGAGTTCTTGCGGTCACATGGTTATTCCTGGGCTGGGCAGCAGTGGCTGCCGCGAAGGACTTCGCGCTGGTTTCCAACAAGACGAACCACGTGGAAGCAGTGTCGATGGCGGAGCTGGTGAAGATCGGCAAAGGCCAGACGGAGCACTGGGCGGATGGCAAGGCGGTCAGCCTGGTGATGCGCGATCCGGCGTCGCCGGAGATGCGGCTGGTGCTGGAGAAGGTGTACGGCGTCTCGAAGGAAGAGGTGGTGGCCCTGATCAGCGCGGCCAACCACGCGCGGGTGAACCATCCGGCAATTGTGGTGATGGATTCTGACGAAGCAGTGGTGAAAAAGGTGGAGTCGAGCCCGGGAGCGGTGGGGCTGGTGGATGTTTATGCCATCACCGGCGGGGTCACGGTGTTGAAGGTGGGCGGAAAGCTGCCGTTGGAGCCGGGCTACGCGCTGCACGGAAATTAGCGGAATGGACGACTGCGTACCCAACCCGAGTGCTTCGGCGCCGAATCCGAGGCGTTTCCCTCGTTATCCGGCGGACATTCGAGTTTCGGTGGAAGTGTTCCGGCGGGGCGGATCGGCGTCGATGTGGGGACGATCGACGGAGCTGGGAGAGGACGGGATTGGGGCAACGCTGACGGGGGAAGTGGAGCCGGGTGAAGTGGTGTCCATGGAACTGTCGCTGCCGGTGGCGTCGGTTCCGATGCGGTTGCGTGCGCTGGCGCGGTACCGCGACGGCTTGCGGCATGGATTTGAATTTCTAGCTCTGAATGAGGAACAGCGGGAGTTGCTGCATCGGGTGTGCGGCATGTTGGAGAACGAATTGTAGATTGCTGCAGTGGAATTACCTCGGTAACTTTTAGGCCGCCCTTCTGCCATCTAACATCTTGATTTGGCTCTGGTTTGCAATGGGGAGGAGTTAGATGGGTGACAAAATCACCCGGCCGACAGTGTCGGCTGACCACGTACGGGTGCGATTTCTGCGGGAGGCGTTGCACAACAATGCTGCGGCACTCTCGGCGCCCGGTTCCGGGGCCGCCGTAGTTTCTGGAAGTTCCCACCTCGACCCCGAAAGTGCTGAACTGCAGGGAGCCTATCTCGAACAACTGGTGGAGTGCGCGCCGGAAGCGATCAGCATTCTGGATACGGAGATGCGGATCATCCGGCTGAATAGCGAGTTCACTCGCATATTCGGATTTCGTCCGGAAGAAGCGCTGGGGCGGACACTGGAGGAGCTGATCGTTCCGCCGGACCGCAGTTCGGAGACGCGATGGATTCAGGAAGAGTTGGCCAAGGGCAAGAAAGTGGTATTGGAGACGAAGCGGCAGCGCAAGGACGGCAGCCTGGTGGATGTTCTGATCTCGTGCGCGCCGGTGGTGGTGAGCGGCGAGCAGATGGGAGTGTGCGCGCTGTATCGCGACATCTCGGAGCAGAAGCGGGCGGAGGCGCTGAGCGCGGCGCTGCTGCGCATCGCGGAAAAAGCCAGTTCGCCGGACGACTTACAGCAATTCTATGGCGCGATGCACAACATTGTGGCCGAGCTAATGTATGCGCGCAATTTCTATGTTGCGCTTTACGATGCCGAAACCCAGACGTTGAGTTTTCCTTACTTTGTGGATGATGAGGATCCGCGGCCCTTGCGTAAGAAGCTGGGGAAAGGGCTTACGGAACATGTGTTGCGGACGGGGGAACCGCTGCTGTGCACTCCCGAGGTCTTTGAGAAGCTGGTGGAGCGCGGGGATGTGGAGCTGATTGGAGCACCATCGCTGGATTGGCTGGGAGTTCCGCTGAAAGTTGGGGGCAACACGTTTGGTGCGTTGGTGGTGCAGAGCTATTCGGGGAATGTGCGGTTTGGGGAGAAGGAAAAAGACATTCTGACGTTCGTGTCGCAGCAGGTGGCTAGCGCGGTGGAGCACAAGCGGAATGAGCAGGCGCTGCGGCGGTCGGAGGCGAGATATCGGTCGGTGGTGCAGAGTGCGGTGTATGGAATTTATCGCTCGAGCCTGGAAGGAACTTTTCTGGATGTGAATCCGGCGTTGATCGCGATGTTGGGATACGGTTCCGCGGAGCAAGTGCTGGCGCTGGATCCGAGGCGCGATGTGTTTGTGGATGCGGGGGAGTTGTCACGGCTGATGCGCCAGTTCCGCGATGGCACGGGGCCGGGGAACATGGAAGTGCGCTGGAAGCGGCAGAACGGGAAAGTGATCACGGTGCGGCTGAGTGGGCGGGGAGTGCGGCGTCCGGAGGAAAGCGCGGAAGTTCTCGAAATGATTGCCGAGGACGTGACCGAGCAACGAGTGCTGGAAAACCAGTTTCGCCAGGCGCAGAAGATGGAAGCGGTGGGGCGGTTGGCAGGCGGAGTCGCGCACGACTTTAATAATCTGCTGATGGTGATCGGCGGATATACCGAGCAGTTGTTGGAACACACTGGCAAGAGCAATGGGTTGTATCCGAAGATTGAGGCGATTCATCACGCTACTGAACGCGCTGCCAGCCTAACGCGGCAATTGCTGGCCTTCAGCCGCAAGCAACTGCTGGAACTGAAAGTGGTGGATTTGAATGTGATCATGGCGGACATGGAGAGGCTGCTGCGGCCGCTGATTGGGGAGAGTATCGAGCTGCAAACTGTGCCGGCTGCCGATCTTGGCCGCACTCGCGCCGACGCTGGGCAGATTGAACAAGTCATCATGAATTTGGTGGTGAATTCGAAGGACGCGATGAGCGAGGGCGGCAAGCTGACCATCCAAACCGCGAATGCGAATCTCGGGGGTGATGATTTTCGGCGGGAGTACAGCTACATACAGCCTGGCGCTTACGTCATGCTTTCGGTCAGCGATAACGGGCATGGGATGGATAAAGAGACGCAGGCCCGAATCTTTGAGCCTTTCTTTACGACGAAAGAAAAAGGCAAAGGGACGGGGCTGGGGCTATCGACGGTTTACGGAATCATCAAGCAGAGTGGCGGCTACGTGCTGGTGCAGAGCGAGTTGGGACATGGGACGACGTTCCGTATCTATCTGCCGCGGGTGGAAGAATCGGCGGAGCCGGTGGGGACGGTGCGGATCAGCCAGCCGCAGCATGGGGGATCGGAAACGGTGTTGCTGGTGGAAGACGAAGAATCGGTGAGGCAACTGGTGCGCGAGACTCTGGAACTGAGGGGATATAACGTTCTGGAAGCGGAAAACGGCGAAGCGGCGTTGCAGATTGTGACACATCACGCGGAGCCGATCCACATGCTGATCACCGATGTCGTGATGCCGGGCATGAGCGGACGCGAGCTTTCGGCGCGGCTGTGCGCGACGCATCCGCAGACCAAGGTGCTGTATCTCTCGGGATACACCGAAGACGCGATTGTGCATGAAGGGGTGCTGGAAGCGGGGACGGCGTTTCTGCAAAAGCCTTTTACTCTGCAGATGCTGTCGCGGAAAGTTAGGGAAGTTTTGGGGAGTGAGAGACGGGCCTGAGGCCCCGACGCTATTTCTTTCGCTCCTCCGGAGCTTGATCGTCTTTGACTTTCGGACCCACGGCTTACGCCGTGGGCTGCATTCTGACGCCGCTCCGCGGCTGAATCGACGTCGCTAGGGTAGTTCTCGCCGGGTTGTTTCTCACCGCACGGTCGGCAGCTTGGCGAGAACGCCTTGCCGGGTTCGACACGGAACGCGACAGGCATGGGGTCCCTTCGGCTTCGCTCAGGGCAGGCTCTTCGACTCGCTCAGGATGACAGAGGGCCATGCGCTTCTGCACCTACGTGGACCGTGGCGATCCACGGACAAGAGTGTCCGCCCCACGCGAGTGTAGAAAGATCCCCGCCCAAGCAACACCTGCCTGGACGGGGCACCCGCGAGAGTCGAAGCGAGCGCGGAACCCGCGCGCCCTCCAAACGAAGCTACTGCTCTACCGTGTCCCGGGATTGCAGGACGAATTCCACGTTGCGTTCATGGTTCAAGCTCATGGTGCGGTAGAGGTCAACTTGCTCCAGCGGAAGCTTCTGTTCGCCGCTGGTTGAGAGACAGTGCATGGCTCCGCCTTGCAGCCAGTATTGGCTGGCCACAATGGCAGCGCCACTCTTCAGCGCGATGATGGTCATCGGCGACTCAGTGTTCGGCTGCGTGGAAATCTGTGCGGCCGGTTGGCTGCTTGAAGTGTAAACAGCTGGCTTCACGGTGGGAGACTGATCTCGCGACGAAGCGGAGACGGGCCTGGTCGCGCTATAGCCCGACGAGTCGTAGGAACCGCGGTAGCTGCTCGGGCTGGCCCAGGGCGGCGCGGGGACGAGGTTTCGGGCGACCGGGAACGGCACTTCGACGTCTTCCATCAGACGAAGCGAGAGCCGCGTTTCTCCTTTCAGCGCGGGGTAGGGACCGCGGAAGGGGAGCGTGATGACTTTGAGCGGCCAGAGGACGGGAATCATCCATTCAACTACGTCGCGCTTGGGATGACCCTTGCCTTGAATCTCGCCTTGGCGATCAACCTTCATGTGAGGAGCGGCAATTACCTTTGCGGACAAAGGCAGGGTTTCGGCTCCGGGCAAAACCAGACGGTCGAATTCGAGTCCGAGCGAGCCTTTGCCGACGAAGTGGCCGGGATCTTTGTAGTCTTGCAAATGCCCGCCCAGCATGGCGCCGCGCGGGAACGCGGAGTGGCCGAAAGTGCCCAGAGGCCCGAGGTGACAGAGGACCGGGTCGCCGACCATGGCGGTTTTCGATGAGAAGTTAGGCTCATTCAAGGTGCACGTCAGAATGGTGCCTGCGGGAATGATGTCGCGGATAGCAGCGTGGGCTGCGACCGAGACGGCGAGAAGCATTAGCGCTAGTGCAAGGGATTTGCGGGGCATGGCGACTCCTAAGTGACTTCGTAAGGAGCACGCCCCATATCCAGCGACCCCTGGATGGAGGGGAGTGTAGCACAGGAACGGGCAAAGGCAAGGGGAGAAATTGTCTCAAGAAAGAAGCGAAACTTTTCCACCACGCGGGGGTTCGAGGGTGCTTATGGCGAACTAGACCTTAGCTTTGTCATGACAATCGGCATCCATTCCCGGGGTTGCGAGAGGGTAGGGCTACTGCTGGTACTGTGCGCCCTCGTTCCGGGTGCGTCGGGTGAACGACAGAAGGCGGGAAGTTCAAGGACGGAGCGGCGAACCATTGGTGAGGCTGATGCGATTGCGCCGTGGCTGGTGAGTTCAGATCAGGGTCTGACGATCATTGGCGCGGCGCTGGAATCGCGCCACACGGATGCCAACGCCGATTGCTCAAACCTGGTACACGAAATCTATGAGCGGGCGGGCTTTACCTACGCATACGCGAATTCCACACAGCTTTACCGAGGGACTAAAGAGTTTCGGCGGGTTATACATCCGCAGCCGGGGGATCTGGTGGTGTGGCGTGGACATGTGGGAATCGTGATTAGTCCGGTGCAGCATTCGTTCTTTAGTGCGATGCGTTCGGGGCGCGGGATGGAATTTTATGATTCACCCTATTGGCAGGAGCGTGGACAGCCGCGATTCTTTCGGTATCTGAAATCGGCGGCGCGAAATCAGTTGTCGGCTTCGACGCGAAAGGCTGAGTTGAAGCGGGCTGAATTGAGTGAGGCGGCGGATGCAGATGCGCGCGCGGGTTCTGGCGTATCCGGGACTGAAGCGGCTGCCGGGACCAGCGTGGCTGGGCGCAGTGGCGATCAGCCGGCGAGTGGCACGGCTGGAGCGGTTGCGTCGGCGACGGTCAGCGGAGCGAATCCGCCGGCTGCTTTTCCTGCGGTTGATGGACAAGAAGCGGCTCTGCATAAGTCAGAAAGCCAGACGGGGCGTGATGCGCCGAGCTCGGTGGAAGGGAATAAGTCGACGAAGCACAAGATACAAGGTGTGGGAGATGGTGTTTGGGAGAAGACGGCGAGCAAACCTTCCGCAGGGATACCTTTCGGCTCCGACGATAAGCCGACGCAACCGGAGGCTCGGTCTCCGCAGGGTTTTGTGGCTTCGAACTCTGGCGTGACATCCGGTCATGCAGTTTTGAGAGCGTCTCCCGATGCCGGAGCATCGGCGCGTGAGTCGAAGCCGGAACCAACGCAGTGGGCGATGAGCCGGTACGTGCCGCGTCCGCCGTGGGCTTCGAGCGGCGGAAGGACTTCTAAAACTTCGGTTGTTCACCCACCAGCAGGGCGAGTTCCGCGGGCGCTTCCAGGGTACGCGGTGCCTGGCTGGCAGGCTCGTTAGCGGGTAGGGGAAACAGTTTCTAGTTTCTAGGTGCAGTTCTCAGTTCTCTGTTCTCAGTTTCTGGTTCTTGGTTTCTGCCGATTGCTCGCCGCTGGCCAACAGGCTAGGATGGCGAGATCATGAAAACTTCAATCGTCATACGTTTACTGGTTCTGGCTGCGGGTTGTTCGGTGGCTCTTTTCTCGGCTGCTCAAACTGATCAGGTTTATCCCGTGCAGGACGGCTTCGTGGATGCGAACGGGATAATGATTTATTACACGATGATGGGTCGCGGGGAGCCCCTGTTAATTCTGCATGGCGGACCGGGATCGACGCACGATTATTTCCTGCCTTATTTGCTGCCGCTGGCGCGGCATCACAAGATCATCTTTATTGATGAGCGGGGCTCGGGGAAATCGCAAAAGCTGGAGGACCGGGCGGCTTACACCATCGAAAACATGGTGGAGGACGTGGAAGGAGTGCGCCAGGGGCTGGGATTGGGGAAGATCGACTTGCTCGGTCATTCTTATGGCGGAGCTTTGGCACAGGCTTATGCGCTGAAGTATCAGCACAATTTGAGTCACTTAATACTGGCTAGCACATGGTCTAGTTCGGCGGCGATGAACCAGGTTTTCGTGCGCATGAAACAGAACATGGCGCCGGAGCTGCGGGAGCGGATTGACCGCCTGGAAGCCCAGGGGCTTTTTCGCGGCAAGGATTACGAGAAGAACCGCTACAGCAACGAATACATGATTGCGGCGTGGGGCGAGGGATATTTTCCGTATGTGTATCACAACCGGCCGGACCCGAATTATGATCCGACGGCGCTGGGAGAGGCATGGGACCTGTATCGCGAGATGTGGGGCGAGCATGGGGAGTTCATTATTGATGGAAATTTGAAGTCGGTGGAGTACACGGACCGGTTGGCGGCGATTAAAGTGCCGACGCTGATGGTGGTGGGTGAGCATGATGAGTGCGAGCCGGCGTTGTCGCAGGCGATGCATGAGAAGATTGCGGGTTCGAAGATGGTGGTGCTGCCAAATTCGGGGCATATGACGTTTGTGGACCAGACGGGAATGTTCATCAAGGCAGTGGATGAGTTCCTGGGGGGCGGGGTGAGGTGATGGGTCGAAAGGCAATTTGGATTGGCTTGCTGGGACTGGCGCTCGGCGGGATCTGCGCGGCGCAGCAGGGCGGGGCTCCAGTGGACCCGCTGACGATTCGCGTCGATGGGCTTCCGAAGGGATTTGCCGGGCAGAGGTATGAAGTTCACTTGCTGGCTCACGGCGGAGGCGCGCCCTACACGTGGGAGATTACGGACGGGAAGCTGCCGGCGGGCGTTGATTTTCATTCCGATGGAGTTCTGCACGGAGTTCCAACGGAAGTCGGTACGTTTGACTTCACGGTGACGGTGCGGGACAGCAGCAGTCCTGGCTACGAGCAGCATAAGAAGTTGACTCTAACGATTTTGGCGGGGCTGCTTTTAGAGTGGGGGAAATATCCGGCGGTTAATGGGAAGCGGGTTGAGGGCAGCGTATTAGCCTCAAACCAGACCGACAAGGATTTTGATCTGACATTTATTGCGGTGGCAGTGGATGACAATGGGCGTGCGACTGCGCTTGGGTATCAACGCTTTCCGATGAAGCCGAACACCATGTCCATGGAGATTCCATTCGGAGAAAATTTGCCGCCTGGAAGCTACCAGGTGAATGTGGATGCGGTGGGAGAGTCGGGTACGTCGACGATTTTCCGGGCGCGGCTGGTTCCAAAAGAAAGGTCGGAGGTGGTAGGGGAACCGTAGGTAGCCCGTGGCGGGTAGCTAGCAGCGCGGAAGCTAGCGACTCGTGGCGCAGGGCGTCAGAGCCATTCTCATTTGGGGGAGACCTAGCTCCAAGCCTCCAGCTACCGGCCCCGGGCTACTGCAAACAAATTAAGAGTCCCGAGGTGGTGTTGGGATCATTCCTCTCAGCCAGTAGCTCGCTTTAGACCCTTGCCTGACCTGCTCTCACGGCATCCCTTGCGGGTTGCGATGCGCGATCATTAGCTCGGGCTCCGGGCTTACCGCCAACTGGACAAATCAACCCAACGCCTCGGGACTCTATCTTGCCTCCGACAGATCTTCCTGTTCTCCTCGACCAGCACTTTGCTATAGACCCTTGCCTGCCTTCTCCCCGTCATCTTGCGATGCAGAGAGTGACTGGGCTCGAGCCCCGGACGCCGCACCAACCGGAAAAACTTTAGAAGTTGTCAAAGAACGAGATTGGTTTTACTCCTTCTATTTATGCAGTCAATAGAAAATACGCGGCTGCATGTGCTTGCAATTCAGCGGAGTGCAGGCGGTTCACAGGGGGGTGCAGCGAAGGTTGTGCAGATGGAGGCCGCAATACCTACGAAAGTGGACTTGACGGGGATTGTTTGGGAGGAGAAGCGAATTGAGGGTGGGGATGGAGGTTGCGGCGAGTTGTTGAAATCGGGGAGAAACGGCTTCGGAAAAGGGTTTCAGGGAAGGCCCCACCAAGCATAGCTGGAGGGGTTACAATTTCGAGTTCCTAAGAATTAAGGAGGGATTCGTGGGAAGGATTGCGGGTTGGATTGTGATTCTTGCCTTGGGACTCTCGCCAGCGGTTGCGGGGGCGCAACCTAAGGCTACGGCTGAGGAGCGGACGGCGGCTTATTTGAAGTCGGTGAGAAGCCAGCCGTTGCCGGCATTGGCCTTCCTGCGGGAGATGCCCAAGGGCGGCGATCTCCATAACCATCTTAGTGGCAGCATCTATGCCGAAAGCTGGATTGACTTCGCGGCGGATGACGGACTATGCGTGGACCGGACCACGGCGGTGATGATCGCGCCGCCTTGCGATGCTTCGTGCGACAAGTTCACGAGCAAGCCGGCGGTGAGTTGCGCTTATGGCGATCACGTTCTGTACAACACGATGGTGGATGGCTGGTCGATGCGGAACTGGATTCAGGGAGAAGAGTCGGGGCACGATCACTTTTTTGCGACCTTCGACAAGTTCGGGTTGGCGTCACACAACCACACCGCCGAGATGATTGCGGAGACAGCAGCGCAGGCGGCCGCGGACCATCTACAGCTTCTGGAGTTGATGCACACCGCGGACGGAGCGCAGGCCGCGCAACTGGGTGCGAAAGTCGGATGGGATGACGAATTGCCGAAGCTGCGGGACAAGTTGCTGGCTGGCGGATTGAAGGATGTTACAGCTGCAACCAGCAGAAAACTCACCGAGGACGAGGGCAAGATGCGCGGTCAGCTCAAGTGCGGCACACGAGAAGCTGAGCCGGGATGCGAGGTCACGGTGCGGTATCTCTATCAAGTGCTGCGGGGGCTGGCGCGGGAGCAGGTGTTTGCGCAGATATTGCTGGGATGCGAGCTGGCTTCCACGGACCCGCGATTTGTGGGGTTGAATCTGGTGATGCCGGAAGACTGGTACGTGCCGATGCACGATTTCGAGTTGCACATGAAGATGCTGGATTATCTGCATGAGATTTATCCCAAGGTGCACATCAGCTTGCATGCGGGCGAGTTGGCGATGGGCCTGGTGCCGCCGGAAGGACTGACTTTTCATATGCGTGAATCGGTGGAGCGGGGACACGCGGAGCGGATTGGGCACGGCGTGGATGTGATGAATGAGCGCGATCCGTTGGGATTGATGCGGGAGATGGCGGAGCGCAATGTGCTGGTGGAGATTTGTTTGACGTCGAATGACGTGATTCTTGGGGTGAAGGGCGATGACCATCCTTTGCCGGTGTATATGAAATATGGAGTGCCGGTGGCGCTGGCGACGGATGATGAGGGTGTTTCGCGGTCGGATATGACGCATGAATATTTGCGGGCGGTGGAGGAGTACGGGATCTCGTATAAAGAATTGAAGCGCATGGCTCGGCTTTCGCTTGAGCATAGTTTTCTGCCGGGTGCGAGTTTATGGAGCGACGCGAAGAGTTTTCGGGTGGTGGGAGCGTGTGCGGGTCCGCTGGGCGGGAAGCCTTCGGCGGCGTGTCAGAAGTTTCTTGATGGCAGTGAGCGGGCTACGGTGCAGTGGAGGTTGGAGTGGGAGTTGGAGGGGTTTGAAAGAGCGATCAGCACTCAGCATTCAGCACTCAGCAATTAGCAGTTGGCGCTTAGCCATTACGGCCGGTGGTAATCTTCGCAGGGCCATGATTTCCGAAAGCTAATCGCTAAATGCTAAGTGCTTCATGACTGACACTTTCACTCGGGTTGAATACGCCAGTACATTTCTCCTAGAACAGACAGTGCTGCGGCCGAAGATCGGCCTGGTTCTGGGATCGGGCCTGGGTGCGTTTGCTGACGCGATGAGCGAGGCCGTGCGAGTGCCCTACTCGCAGGTTCCTTCGTTCCCGCAATCGACCGCGATCGGACATGCGGGGCAGATGGTGATCGGGAAATGTGGAGACATTCCGGTCGCGGCGATGCAGGGGCGGGTGCATCTTTACGAGGGATATTCGGCGGAGCAAGTGGCGTTTCCGGTGCGGGTCTTGGGGCGGATGGGAATTCGGGCGTTGATCGTCACCAATGCGGCGGGTGGGATCAATACGAAGTATACGCAGGGCGCGCTGGTGGTGATTTCTGATCACATTAACTTGCAGGGGCAGAATCCGCTGGTGGGAGGAAATGACGAGCATTTCGGGCCGCGCTTTCCTGACATGACGCAGGCGTACTGTAAGCCGTACCGGGAGATGGCAATGCGGGCTGCGCAGAGGTTGGGCAAGACACTGCATGAAGGCGTGTATGCCGGGTTGCTGGGGCCGAGTTATGAGACGCCGGCGGAGATTCGGTATTTGAGGGCCATTGGGGCGGATTTGGTGGGGATGTCCACGATTGCGGAAGTGACTGCGGCGCGGCACATGGGGATCAGAGTGCTGGGGATTTCCTGTGTAACCAATATGGCGGCAGGGATTCTGAATCAGCCGTTGAATCATCAGGAAGTGCTGGATACCGCGGAGCGGGTGAAGGGAGATTTTGTGGCGTTGTTGCGGGCGGTGCTGGGAGATATGGCGAAGGATGTGGACGCCGATGGCGTGAAGTGACGAGAGCACGATGACAAAATCCAACTCGGTTCCTCGCTCGGCGCAGTACAACGCCATCTACGGAAACTTTGAAGCGGAGTTGTACGCACAGATCCGTCGTGAATCTTTTGGCGAGGACATTGGACAGAATAGCTGGCTGACGGCAGACGAGCAGGACCGGTTTCTGCAGTGGCTCAACCTTTCTCCAGGAAAAACCCTGCTCGATGTTGCATGTGGAGCGGGAGGCCCGGCGTTGCGCGTCGCCGCTGCCACTGGCTGTTCGGTCGTCGGCATTGATGTTCATGAACAGGCGGTTGAGACCGCGAACACTCTTGCAGCCCAGCGGGGCCTGGCGGAGCGGGCCCTCTTTCGTACTACCGACGCCACCAAGCGGCTGCCATTTTCCGGCGCCAGCTTTGACGCCATCACTTGTATTGACGCGATCAATCACTTGCCCGACCGACCGCGCGTCATCGCGGAGTGGACCCGCGTACTGAAACCGGGCGGAAAAATGCTGTTCACCGATCCGATCACTGTGACTGGAGCGCTGACGAATGCAGAGATCGCAGTGCGCAGTTCGACGAGTTTCTATCTCTTTGTTCCCCGCGGCTATGATGAGGGCGTGATTGCAGAATGCGGATTGCGCTTGCTGGTCTGTGAAGATGTAACCGCGAACATGGCCAAGGTTGCCGAGGCAAGACACGCGGCCCGGGCAGCAAGGAGCAGCGCGCTGCATGAGATCGAGGGCGGCCGGACTTATGACGATCAGCAGGAGTTCCTCGAGGTCACTGCCCGAATTGCGCGGGAGGGCCGTCTGTCCCGCTTCGTATATGTTGCACAGCGCTGAAGCGCTACTCCCCCCATCCCTTTTGGCCAACCCGCATCATCCCTAACTTGCTAGAACGTGAACTTTGCGGCCAACTGGATAACGCGTGGACCGCCGCCTCCGAGGCCGGGGTTGCCTTGAGCAACGTCTGGAGTCTGCGAGATCAGGCCGGCGGGTGCGAGACCGGGGTTGATGCTTCCGGCGGGCAAGGCGAAGTTGGGATGGTTGAAGATGTTGAAGAACTCTGCGCGCAGTTGCAAGTTCAGGCGTTCGTAGATCTTCGTGTTCTTGGTGATGGAGAAATCGAGATTCTTGTAGCCGGGGCCGTAAACCGAATCGCGGCCGAGATCGCCGAAGGTTCCTTGCACGGGCTGGGCAAAAGCGTTCGCGTTCAAGTATCCGGTGAACGGATTCCAGTGGGGCAGGATGGGATTGACTCCGGGAACGACGTTGGGGCGCTGGTTGAAGTAGGAGCGGCCGGTGGTGTCGTTGGAAGTGATGATGGGAATGGGGCGGCCGCTCTGGAAGCTGGCAATCCAGTTCAAAGCCCAGCCGGTGCCGAGCGCCCTGGGCAGCACGTGCCAGACGGGCACGTCGTAGTTCACGGCTCCGGTGAAACGGTGGCGGGTATCGAAGGTCGAAGGGCCACGCTCGGCGGGAAGGTCAGTGGAATCCTGCGGAAAAGCGGCCCCGGCGGTGAAGTCGATGCCATCGGAAGCGTCGTCCAGCGACTTCGAATAATTGTAGGTGGCAAAGCCCGACCAGCCATGCACGGCCTGAATGCGAAACGTGGTCTGGAGGGAGTGAAAGACGGATGAACTGATGGGGGCGAGCATGTCCATGTTGCCGAACTTGGGATTGGGGAAGCTGAAGTTCGCGTCGGGCTGATTGGCGTCAAACAGGCGCACCAGGTGTGTCCCCTTGCTGCCGACGTAGCCGATTTCGAGCGAGGTGTTCTCCGCGAGTTTGTGCTGGACGTTGAAGTTCCAATTCTGGCTGTAGGGAGTGGGGAAATTGCGGGGGGTGGCGAAAATGGTGAAAGGGCCGGTGGTGGTTGCAGTCAAAATCGGTCCGGGAGTAGTAAGAGTGCCATTGAACGCGTTCTGATGGAAGGCCATCGGGAAGACGGGCGAGGGGCCAATGGGATTGGTGGCGACTCCGGCCGAGGTGGTGAAGTTGGCAATGAATAAGTCTTGCGGGACGTAGTCGTAATAAATGCCGTAGCCCATGCGCACCACGGTGTTGGGGAGCGGAGTCCAGGCGAGGCCGAGGCGAGGGGCAAAGTTCTTGAAATCGCGATTGTAAACGCCGTTGAGGCCGTGAGTGCCGACCATGGCGAGCGTTCCATCGGGCGCCAAGTTAGAAAGAAGATTATTGGCTTCGCTGAGCGGGCCAAAGTATTCCCAGCGCAGGCCGAGGTTGAGAGTGAGGGTTGAAGATGCGCGGAAGTCGTCTTGCGCGAAGAAGCTGAGGCCGTTGTTGTAATTGGTGCGATGGGTGTTGCCGGTGTCGGCGGACACGGAGGCGTTACCGAGGTAGAAATTGGCGAGCACATCGACGACGGGATCCGGACTAAGGCCGCTTGTACTGAAAGAAAAGATTCCCCGCTCCAGATTGTCGTTGAAATTAGCCACATCGGCGCGATGAAACTCGCCGCCAAATTTGAAGGTGTGCTTGCCGTGCAGCCAGGTGTAGTTGTCGAGGATCTGGTAGGTCTGGCTGGTGCGGCCGCGAGGAACGCTGAAACCGATCGCACCAAGATTCTCCAGCTGCGGGATGGAGAAATCAAATTCGGGCAGTCCCAGCTTGCCAGTGCCAAAATCGAGTCCGATGCTCGTGGGATCAAAGTTAGCGTCGAGCGAACTGAACGAGGTGCGATAGCGGCTGTAACCGAAGCGGACTTCGTTGATGCGAGTCGAACTCAGGGTCGAAAGCAGGCTTAGCGAAACTACCTGAACCCGGGTGGGCGAAGTCTGGGCGAACTGCGGCAGACGCGAGCCTTTGCCAAATCCCCCATTGTTGCCCAGGGGAAAGATCTGGTAGCTCTGCCCGAAGGCGTAGCGTCCGGTGAGTTGTTCGGTGTTGGTGAGGTTCTCGTCGATCTTGGCGATGAAGTTGTCGAGATCGTTCTTGTCGTTGACCACTGATGCGATTTGGCCGGTGCTGCTGTGGGGATAGAAATCCAGGATCTTGGTCAGCGCGGGATTAATCTTCGTGATCTGCCCGGTGCCGATTGCGACGGCCTGCGCCTGAGCAATTTCGGCTTGCGTGGGCACGTTAAGCAGGAAGTCGGAGCCGACGTTCTCGCGCTGTCCTTCGTAAGCGAGGAAGAAGAAGGTTTTGTCCTTCACGATGGGGCCGCCGAGCGATCCACCGAACTGGTTGTTCTGGAACAGGGTCTTGCGGGATTCAGTGTTGAAGTAGTTGCGAGCATCGAGAGCGCTGTTGCGCAGAAATTCAAACGCTGAACCGTGGAACTTGTTGGCACCGGAGCGGGTGATGATGTTGACCACTGAGCCGGAGTTGCGTCCGTATTCGGCGGCGAACTGGGATTGCAGGTTGAATTCCTGGATGGCATCAATCGGCAGCAGCGTGGCAGGCGCGCCGGTGATGCCGACCTGATTGAGCGCGGAGTTGTTGAAGTAGGGATCGTTGTTGTCAGTGCCGTCAAGAGTGTAGTTGTTGGAGCGGTCACGGTTGCCGTTGATGTTGAACTGGCCGAAGCCGAACTCGGTGCCGGCAACACCTGCGGGTTCGACGGTGACGCCGGGGACTAGGGCGACGAGTTTGCCGAAGTCGCGCCCATTGAGGGGGAGTTCGTCGACCAGTTTACGATCGACGGCTTCGCCGAGAACGTCGCGGGTCTGTTCGATGATGGGAGCATTGGCCGCAACAGTTACTTGCTCGGTCCGCTGAGCGAGGCCGGTGAGATCGAAGTTAGCAGTGGTGTCGAGACCGACATTGACTACGATGTTCTGGGCGACGGGCGAAAGGCCGGCGGATTCGGCAGTCACGGTGTACAGGCCGACGGGGAGTTCCGCGAGGACGTAGGCACCGTCGTCGCCGGTGATGGCGTCGCGAACCAGGCCGGTGGCAGGGCTCTTGGCAGTGAGCTTGGCTCCGACGATCAACTTGCCATTGGGATCGACCACCTGGCCGCGGATGGAGCCGCGAAAGCTCTGAGCAAGAGGAAGGCCGGACATGAGCAGGACGAACAGGATCACTGGAAAAGACTTACGGAAAACCAATCGTTGGATGCTCATGAAAATCCTCCTTGAGTCAGTCTGCTACCTGGCCGCGCGGGGAATGAAAATTGGTTGCGGCGGCTTGATTCCGTGTATGGATGCAAAACTTCCCTGATTGATTGCGAATCCTACGTGGCCACGCGAGTCGATGTACAGGAGCGGTGCGTGCAAGGGCACGTCACTGAATGTTCGCACGAAAGGAAGCTTGAGTTCAGTCTTGCCGATGATCACGGGCACGGTTTGACCACGCGTGTATCCGAGCTTGAGGAAGTCTTCGCCACTGATGTTAGTGACCAAGTTGCCGAAGGGGCCGTCAGTGGCGATGACTTGAGCGCTAAGGCCACGGTCGTCGAGTCTTACGGGAGTGATGTCCAGGCGGACGAGTTTGGCAATGTCGAGTTCGGGGCCGACCTGGGTCCACTCGTCACCGCGTGCGAGATGAGCTCCGGCGGGCGAGAAAATGTCGCGGCCATGAAAGGTGGAGGAGAGAGCGGCGCCGATCATCCAGTCGCGATTGGTGATCTCACGTGCGGATTCGAGGCCATCACGGTCCTGGACAAGCGTCATGAGGCCGTTGTCAGGGAGCACAAAGTATTGGCCACGCTTGGATTTCACAACGACCGCTTTGCGAGTGCTGCCGACACCGGGGTCGATGACCACGACGAAGATGGTCCCAGCGGGAAAGTATGCAGTGGCGCCGTAGAGGAAGCGGGCGCCGTCGAGTATGGAGTACGGCGTGACCTGATGGGTAAGATCGACGATGCGAACTTCGGGAGCAATGGAATACATGACGCCCTTGCAGAGGGCAACGGAATCATCGACGACGCCGAAGTCGGTCATGAAGACAATAGTGGGACGGGGGGCGCGGTCGCCGGCGAGGGCGGTGGCCGCCAGGAGAATGAGAACGGTGAGTAGCTTGGCTAGTCGAGTACGCATTGTTGGTTTCCGTCCGGCGACGACCGCAGACCTTCGTGCCTGCTTGCTTTTCAGTGAGTCACGTATTGTAAATGGTGAAGGTTTAGCGGAAAAGCGTTTAATCGCGGAGTTCGCAGAGGGCGGACAGAGAACGCGGAGAAGAGCGTGAACCGCGAAGGGAACCTGCGGTCGAAAAAAAAGACTTTAATCGTGGAGTCTGCAGAGAAAAGCTTGAACCACAGGGGGACAGAGGTGCACGGAGGAAAGGTCGCGAAGCTTGCGGCACGTGATGCCGCAAGGACGGATATAATCTGTTTGGGTCGCCGATCAGGGTGCGACCGCATGGAGGCTTGAAATGGCTGCAGCTATTCCGGAGAAATCTGGAGCTATCCCAGAGAAATATCGCGATCTGTTCAACAAGCGGGCGTTTGCCAACTTGAGTACGATCATGCCGGACGGACGTCCGCAGGTGACGCCGGTCTGGTGCGACCTGGAAGGCAATCTGGTGCTTTTCAACTCCGCCAAGGGGCGACAGAAGGACAAGAACGTTCGCCGCGATCCGCGAGTGGCGCTGGCCATCGTGGATCCTGAGAATCCTTACCGATATCTTGAAATCCGGGGGCGGGTGGTGGAAATCACCGAGCGCGGCGCGGACGAACACATCGACAAGATGGCGAAGAAGTATTTGGACGTGGACAAGTATCCCTACCGCCAGGCAGGCGAAGTGAGGGTCATCTACAAGATCCAGCCTGAGCACACGACGATGATGGGCTGAGCTGGCCTATGGAATCGTCACGGATTGCACTTCCATCGCTTTCGCTTCGCTATGAACGAGGCCTGCGCGTGGCATCCGAGTATGTGTTTAGCGAATTCGATCCCTTCGCCGTCGTGGTCTCCGGATCCATCGTTCGTGGCAACCCTGATCCTGGAAGCGATTTCGACATCATCGTGATTCATCGGCACTCGTGGCGGCGGCGTGTCCAGAAGTGGTTCGAGGGTATCCCAACTGAAATTTTCGTGAATTCGCCTGAGTGGATCGAGAGCTATTTGAAGCAAGAGTCAGCGGAAGGCCGCCCTGTAATGGCACACATGCTCACCACCGGCGTCCTTGTGTACTCATCATCGCCGCAGACGGATTCGATCCTTGAGCAAGCGAGAGAGAGCCTCAAACGTGGCGCGCAATTCTCCGAAGCAGCGCTCGAACGGCAGCGCTATGCAGCCGCATGTCTGTACGAGGACGCCTTTGAGGTTGCAGATCGAGATGCCGCAAACGCAATGCTCATTCTTGCTCGGGCAGTAGAGGCGACCGTGCGCTACTGGTTCGCCTCCAGACAGCGTTTTTCAGGCCGTTCTAAAGAGCAGTTCCAACAGATAAATCTGGACGATCCCGCTACCGGCAAGTTGATCGAGAAAACGTTATTGGCTCCGGTCATGGTCGATCGCATGTCAGCAGCACACGATCTTGCAGAACGCGTGATTGGACACACGGGATTCTTTGAATGGGACAGTGGGCAAGGTGGACCTGCCCCACGATAAACATATTAGGGCAGGTTGCTGGGGCGTTGCCCCCGGAGCCGTGTCTGGAGACCACCATTCGCACCTATAACCTCTGTCTGCTCGGGTTCGGCAACGTCAATCGGGCGCTGCTGGGCCTGCTGCGGAAGAAAGAGGCTGAGCTACGAGCGCGAGGAATCGCATGGCGAGTTACGGGAGTGGCCTCGCGGCGGATGGGCTGGATTGCGGATGCGGGCGGGCTGGACCTGCTGTTGCACGCAAAGTATGCGGTGGCAAGTCAGACCGGAGTAGGGTCCGGGCCGGGCGGTGTTGAGGACTGGTTGTGCGCGGCACGGGCGGATGTGGTGTTTGAAGCGACGTCGCTGAGTGTGGCCGATGGGCAGCCGGCGATTGATCATATTCGGGCGGCATTGGAATCGGGAGCCCACGCCATCACTGCAAATAAAGGGCCGGTGGTTCATGCCTACTGTGAACTGAGCGAACTTGCTGCTGCCAAAGGAAAGACGTTTTTTTTTGAGTCCACGGTGATGGATGGTGTGCCGATTTTCTCTTTGTTTCGCGACAACCTGCCGGCGGTCGAGTTGCGCGCCTTTCGCGGCATTCTGAATTCGACTACGAATGTGATTCTTGGCGGGATGGAGGTGGGGTTGAGCTTTGAGGAATCGCTAAAGAAGGCGCAGCAGATGGGAGTGGCGGAGACTGATCCGAGCCACGACGTTGAAGGCTGGGATGCGGCGGTGAAGGTTGCGGCCCTGGTCACCGTGCTTATGGGAGTGCCGATTCGGTTGGAGGAAATCGAGCGCGAGGGGATTGGGAAGTTGAGCGGAGAAGCGGTGCGCGCGGGGCGGACTGCGGGCAAGCCTTATAAGCTGGTTTGCCGGGCGCAGCGCGACGGTGCGCGGGTGAAGGCGAGCGTTCGGCCGGAGCAGGTGCCATTGAGCGATGCGATGGCTTGGGTCGCGGGGACGTCGTCGATCTTGTATCTTGAGACGGACATCTTTCCGGAACTGGTAATCACGGAGAACAATCCGGGACTCGAAGCGACGGCGTATGGGATGCTGGCGGATTTTGTGAGGGCGGTGGGGTAGGGCGATCGTTGGTCTTTAGGTCGTTCGTCGTCGGTCGTTGGCTGATAAATCAAATATTCAGAGGATCATTATTTTGTCTACGCTACAAACTGAGCTGAAAACGTCTTTCGACCTGGCATGGGTGCGGGCGCAGTTTCCTTCGCTTTCGCAGAAAGTGAATGGGCGGCCGGCGGTGTTTCTGGATGGGCCGGGCGGAACCCAGGTGCCGCAGCGGGTGATTGATGCCATTTCGGATTACCTGAAGCGCAACAACGCCAACACCGGTGGAGCGTACCTGACCAGCCGCAATACCGACGCGATGATTGCGAATGCGCGCGCGGCGATGGCGGCTTTTCTGGGATGCGATGCCGATGAAGTCGTGTTCGGCGCGAACATGACGGCGCTGACCTATGCGTTGAGCCGCGCGATTGGCAAGGGACTGCGTCCCGGCGATGAGATTGTGCTCACGCATCTTGACCACGATGCCAATGTTTCGACCTGGCGGGCGCTCGAGGAACGTGGAGTCGCGATTCGCATGGCGGAGATCCATGAAGAAGATTGCACGCTCGACATGAGCGACCTGGCAGCGAAGATCGGCGGCCGGACCAAGCTGGTGGCCGTGGGCTATGCCTCGAATGCGGTGGGGACGATTAATGACGTGAAAGAGATTGTGCGGCTGGCGCATCAGCAGGAAGCGATGGCTTTTGTGGATGCCGTCCATTATGCGCCGCATGGAGCGATTGATGTGCGCGCGCTCGATTGCGATTTCCTGGTGTGCTCGACTTACAAGTTCTTCGGGCCGCACATGGGCGTGCTCTATGGCAAGCGCGAGCATCTGCAAAAGCTGCAACCTTATAAGGTGCGTGCCAACAGCAACGCAGTTCCCAACCGCTGGGAGTGGGGCACGCTGAACCATGAATGCATCGCCGGGATTGGGGCGTGCGTGGACTATCTCGCGGCTTTGGGATGGAGTGTGAATCCCGCAGCAGGGTCGCGACGTGCGGCTTTGCTGGCGGCGTTCGAGGCGATCCAAAAACATGAATACGGACTGATGGAGAGGATGATTTGCGGGCTGATGGAGATGCCGGGGTTGAAGTTGTATGGCATTAGTGATCCAAAACAGTTTGCCCGGCGGTGTCCGACGATGGCGGTGCGGATCAAAGGGCACACGCCGCTGCAGCTTGCGACCAAGCTGGGGGAACGCGGATTCTTTACCTGGGATGGAAACTACTACGCCTTGAACCTTACGGAACGGCTTGATGTGGAGAAGGACGGCGGATTCTTGCGCATCGGGCTGGCGCATTACAACACAATGGAAGAAGTGGAGCAGTTGTTGGCGGCGTTGCGGGAGATTGTGGGCTAGTCCTACTTCTTGCGAAATTCCTGGATCTGATCACCCGTCGCAATTAGCACCACGCTGGCCATTCCGATGAACAACCCATGTTCCACGATCCCCGGCATGTCGCTCAAAACCCGCGCCAAGCCGGGCGGATCGACGATTTGGCCGAAGTAGCAATCGAGAATGTGATGGCCTTCGTCGGTGATGAACGGCTTGCCGTCGGCAGATTGACGACGTTGGACTTTCGCGCCCAACGCGGCGATCCTCTTTGCGACTAGCGCTTCGGCGAAAGCAATGACTTCGACTGGAAGCGGAAACTTTCCCAAGGTTGCGACCCGCTTGCTGGAATCCGCAATAATCACCAACTGTTTCGATGCGGATGCGATGATCTTTTCGCGCAGTAGCGCGCCGCCACCGCCTTTGATGAGATTCAATTGAGGGTCGAATTCGTCGGTGCCGTCGATGGTGACGTCGAGTTGCTGGAATTCGTCGAGCGTGGTGAGTGCGATCCCGGCGGCTAGCGCGAGGGTCCTCGTTCCGGTAGAGGTAGGGATGCCGCGAATCTTCAGTCCGGCACGAACGCGCTCGCCGAGCAGACGAACGGCATGGGCGGCGGTTGAGCCGGTGCCGAGGCCGACGATGTTGCCGTCCTGGACGAAGCGCAGGCTGGCGCGGGCGGAGGCTTCCTTTTCGTGGTCGTTAGCCATTTGATTGAAGTCTTTTCGATGGTAGACAACGGCGAGGGAGCAGTCAACGCGGGCCACGCAGACATACTTGTTCCAGGCTAGGCTTCGTGGGATTGCGGATGCTCGGCTTTGTCGAGGTGGCGCGTGAACCGCAACACAGACGCACTTGCCGCAAAGCCCAAGAGGGTAGTCACGACGGTGACCGACACGAAAATCGCCGGTAGAATGAAGCGGCGTCCCAAAACCATTTCGGCATACGCGCCAGGTATTTGCGAAAGGACGACGGCCACGGCCAGCGATAACGGCGTGACCACTCCAAATGCGGTTGCAATTGCCTGGGACTCGCGTCGGGTGTACTGCTTCTGCAGCTCCCGAAACATCCACCAAGCCGCAAACCCGTTGGGCAAAAGGACCCCGGCGATGATGAGTACTCCTTGACCCGTAGGTGTCGTCGCAACCTTCAAACCTAAGAGAACCAACGCGGAGTAACCTATGGCGGTCATGAAGGCCGCTTTTCCGACGGCGATAAACAAATGAAATTTGTCGCGCATTCGCGGGGCTGGCAATCAAAGTCATTCTACTACCGATGAGAATCTGTGGCTTTCGCGATCTGCGAAGACTTGGCGACCCTCGCGGTCTAAACCCTTAACGCAAAGTGCGCAAAGGGATCGCTAAGGGCGCAAAGGGAGAATCCCAGCAGTTCTGCCCTTGAATCTGACAGCAAGGCCACGCATCCATTATCCTAGTAGAAGACCTATGGCGCGATCCAAGACAGCTACAAACGGCACGACTACAGGAGCGCTCGAGGCGCCGAACGGCGACCGCGAGCGTGTGTTCGAAGTATTTCGACGCTGGGGGTACCTGGAGGCGGACCTTGATCCACTCGGGTTCTTTCATCCTCCGGCCCAGCCTGAATTGCAAATCGACAGCGAATTCGCGCGCGAGGCGCGGCGAGTATACTGCGGCACCGTGGGCGTGGAGTTCATGCATATCCCCGAACCTGAGCGCCGGCGGTGGATTCAGGAGCGCATGGAAGCGCCGCCCAGCGAAGTCGATCAACAGAGAGTGCTCGATCAACTGACCCGCGCTGACATGTTCGAGCAGGTCTTGCAACAGCGGTATCTGGGAACCAAGCGCTTTTCGCTCGAAGGCGTGACGGCACTGATTCCGTTGGTGGACGAGATTCTGGATGCAGCCGGGCAGCGCGGAGCCACTGAGCTGGTGATGGGCATGAGCCATCGCGGACGGCTCACGGTGATTGTGCAAGTGGCGAAGCGGTCGCTGGAGGATGTGTTCGCGCGCTTCGAAGATGTTGATCCGCGCAGCACGCTGGGCAGCGGCGATGTGAAATATCACATGGGCGCGACCGGTGATTATGTCACCCGCAGCGGGCAGACCGTCCACATCCATTTGGTTTCAAATCCTAGTCATTTGGAAGCGGTCGATCCAGTGACCATCGGGCGCACGCGGGCGAAGCAGGACCGCGCGGGAGACGGCGGGAGAGAAAAGTACTTGCCGTTATTGGTCCACGGGGACGCGGCATTTGCCGGGCAGGGGATTGTAGCGGAGACACTGAACTATTCCGATCTGCCGGGCTACACGGTTGGCGGGACGATCCACATTATTGCTAATAATCTGATTGGGTTCACTACGACTTGCCGGGAATCTCACTCTTCGATCTTTTCGGCGCAGATCGCGCGTCGGCAATCGATTCCGATTTTCCACGTCAACGCAGAAGATGTGGACGCGGTGGTTCGCATGGGGAGGATAGCGCTGGAATACCGCTATCAGTTCGGAACCGACGTGGTGGTGGATATTATTGGCTACCGCCGCCAGGGACACAGCGAAATCGACGATCCCACCATCACTCAGCCGCGACTGTATAAGGCGATCAAGGACCATCCTCCGCTGTGGGAAATTTACGCGGAGGACACGGGGATCGACGATGCGCAGGCCCAGGCACAGCAGATTCGCACCGAACTTGAATCGGCGCAAGAGCAAGCGGGATCCATCAGCAAGAAGCCGACCCTGCGCGAGTTGCCCAAGTATTGGGACGGCTACAAAGGCGGACGCTACAAGCCGGAATACGAAGTGGAGACGGGGTTGTCGCGGGAAGAACTTGCGGCGATCACGGAGCGGTTGACGACATATCCCGACGGTTTTCACATTCATCCCAAGATCAAAAAGTTGCTGGAGCAGCGGGCGGAGATGGGGAATGGCAGCCGGCCGGTGGATTACGGCATGGGCGAGGCTTTGGCCTTTGGCAGCCTGGTGAAGGCGGGCGTGCCGGTGCGGATGACGGGACAGGACAGCCGGCGGGGGACGTTTAATCAGCGGCATTCGGTGCTGGTGGATATTGAGAATGAGCAGGAGTACGTGCCGCTGCAGAATATCGCCGCAGACCAGGCGCGATGCGAGATTTATAACTCGACTCTGTCGGAAGCCGGGGTGATGGGTTTCGAGTATGGGTATAGCCGCGACTATCCCGAAACACTGGTGATGTGGGAAGCGCAGTTTGGTGATTTTGCCAACGTGGCGCAGGCGGTGATCGATCAATTTGTGAGCGCGGGAGAAGACAAGTGGGGACTGCTTTCGGGGCTGGTGTTGTTGCTGCCGCACGGGCATGAAGGCCAGGGGCCGGAACATTCCAGCGCGCGCATTGAGCGCTTTCTGCAACTGGCGGCGCGCGACAATTTCCAGATCTGCCAGCCTTCGAACGGCGCGCAGTATTTTCACTTGTTGCGGCGGCAGGCGTTGTCGTCGTGGCGAAAGCCGCTGGTGGTGTTCACGCCGAAGAGCATGTTGCGGCATCCGGATGCAGCGTCGCCAATCGAGGATCTTACGCGGCCACATTTTCTAGGGGTTGTGCCTGATCAGGAAGTCGGCGACGGCAACCGCGTTTTGCTGTGTACGGGTAAGATCGGCCATGAATTGCGGGCGGAGCGGCGAAGAAGAAAAGATACTTCGACGGCGATCGTGTTCGTAGATCAGTTGTACCCGTTTCCGGAAGCTGAACTGGCGGCGGAACTGGCGCGTCATGCCAATGCGCGTGAGATCGTTTGGGTACAGGAAGAACCCGCCAACATGGGCGCGTTGTTCTACATGCTGCCGCGTCTGCGGAACCTTGCAGGAGAACGGTCGGTGCTTTCGGTGAAGCGATCGGCCAGCCCAAGTCCGGCGACGGGATCGGCGAAGGCCCACGAACTGGAACAGAAGACGCTGCTGTCGCTGGCTTTCGCTACGAACGAGTGAGCTGATGAAGCCCTAGGCGAAATGTTAATTGGCCGATGGCGAGCGGATGGCGACGTATCATCAGTTAATCAACGCCCTTCGATGGAAAGTCGGGTCTGTAATCTACGTTATGTGAAATGGTCACCCCGGCCTCCACGACTTTGTGTGCGGCGATGTCAAAGCAGATTGGTCGTCCGTCGTTGGTGTCTTCGTCTAAGCGCAACTTTCTTCCATCGGAGCCGTACGCTTCAGCGCAATAATTCCCCGGTCTTAGCGGAATCATTGCATATCCGGTCTTCTCAGTAATTGTGAATGATTCTCCGTGGCCTTTGCCTGTCGACGGATAAACTCCAATCACAACGTTACCGACAAGTCTCTGAGGTTGGCCTCGGTGGGCTGCTGCCCTGACACCGCATACCCACAAGAATCCGAAATCGGAATCCGAAGCCGCTAGGGTTGTGGTTACGCATATCACTATCAGGAAGAATTGGGCGACACGCCAAAGCAAACGAGTCATAAGCCGATTCCTATTCCTACGAAGTATTATGGCCCCAGACCGTCATAGCAGGATAAATGTCGCAAACATGCGTTTGCACTCGTTGACCCGGTTCGTGATCGTGGAGTTGATTTTCGCCAATTCGTTGCGCGCTTCCCTTCAAGCCAGCGTCTTTCTGCACAATGGCGGCTACACCTCGCCTGGCCGCTCGGTGACGGTTTTTCCTCCTGCTCCCGGTAATTTAGTCTTCGCCCCGCCCACGGCTTCTCCTTCGAGTAACGCCGCAATGCTCCCGTAGGCGTAAATGGTTGGAGCGTGGTTTTGCATCAGGCCCCCGGTGTCGGCGGTGGGGCCGTAGTTGCTGTGCAGATCGCGACGCAGCATGCGCAGCATGGCCATCAGTTGTCCGCGATGATGGGAAGTGTGAGTCAGGCGCCGGGTCATCACCCAGGCGCGGGTTCGTTGCACGTCGAAAAACGTAGTATTGCCCTCCCACCAGGCTTCGTCTTTCTGTTGAAATACAGTCAGCCGTTTCCCAGAGTCTTCGGCGTAGCGCTTGATGAACTCGAGGCGAGTCTCCTGCTTGGGGAGCGGGGGAGCGCCCACGTCAATGCCGAGCATGGTGCGAAGCCAGAAGTCTTCGCTTACGCACTGATGCACCATTTGTTCATGGACGCTGCGGCCACGAGGGTCGTCCCGGTTGGGGCGCACGGGTAAATCGCCGTCGCGGAACTCACTCCAGACGCTGAGTACTTTCATTCGCTCGGTGGCGTAGGTCTCAACCAGAAATTCATAGCGCATGGCGTAACTCCTGCGGGCCGACGGTATCAACGACAGAAATCCTGCACAAGATGGTACGCTATCGTCCGATTCAGTTCCATGCGACGACCCGCACAACCGCTTTGTATCGCCATCGACACCGGCGGGACTTTTACCGACTGCGTGTGGGTGGAGGGATCGCGCGTGCGCATGCTGAAAGTTTTCTCTACGCCGCACGATCCATCGCGGGCAATTGCGGAGGCATTGGAGAAAATCGGAGCGCGAGGCTCGCTCACACTGCTGCATGGCACTACGGTTGGGACCAATACATTGTTGCAGCGCAAAGGCGCGCGTGTGGCGCTGGTCACTACGGCTGGGTTTGAGGACGTTATCGAAATTGGGCGGCAGGCGCGGCCGAAACTGTACGACTTCTTCTTTGATCGCGTGGAACCGCTGGTTCCGCGGGATTTGCGGTTTGGAGTCAACGAACGGGTGAGTAGTGAAGGCGAAATCGTGCAGGAGCCGTCGACTGGGGAGTTGCGAGAATTGGGGGAGAGGGTTGCAGCGAAGAAGCCTGAGGCGGTTGCGGTTTCGTTGCTGTTTTCGTTTGCGAATTCCAAGAATGAGGATGCAGTGGCGCGGGTGTTGAGCCAGATGGAAGTGCCACTGTCGGTTTCGCATCAGATATTGCCCGAGTTTCGGGAGTATGAACGCACCAGCACAGTGGTGGTCAATGCGTACTTGCAGCCGGTGATGGGGTGGTATTTGGGAAAGATTGAAAAGCTGCTGTGGAAGGCCAGAATCTTTGTGATGCAGTCGAATGGCGGGATTGCTGCTCTGAGTAGTGCCGCGCGGGAGCCGGTGCGGACGGTGCTTTCGGGGCCAGCGGGCGGCGTGGTGGGGGCGGCAGCGATGGCGCGGCGCAGCGGAATCGACCGCATCATTTCGTTTGACATGGGCGGAACATCGACCGACGTGGCGCTGGTGAAGGGCGAAGTGCGGGTCAGTGGAGAATCGGAAATCGCCGGGCTTCCGGTGGGCGTGCCCATGCTCGACATCCACACTGTAGGAGCGGGCGGAGGGTCCCTTGCCCGTTTCGACGCGGCGGGCGCGCTGCGGGTGGGACCGGAGTCGGCGGGGGCGGACCCGGGGCCGATCTGCTACGGACGCGGCACGCAACCGACGGTGACGGACGCCAACTTGATCCTGGGGCGGTTGCAGGCTGATCGCTTTCTGGGTGGAGAATTCAGGCTCGATAAGGAACGCACGCGGCGGGTGGTTGCGGAATGGTTGAAGAAGCAGGAAGTCAGACTCTCGGTCGAGCGGTTTGCGGCGGGCGTAGTGCGAGTGGTCAACGCAACCATGGAAAAGGCGATTCGCGTAGTTTCGATTGAGCGCGGTTACGATCCGCGGGAATTCGCACTGGTGGCTTTCGGTGGGGCGGGGGGCCTGCACGCATGCGAATTGGCGGAAGGGTTGGGTATCCCGCGAGTGATTGTACCGACGCTGCCGGGAGCGTTGTCGGCTTACGGGATTTTGGTCAGCGACGTGGTGAGGGATTATTCACGCACCGTGCTGTGGCGAGCTTTGGACAAGCTGCCGGCCCAGCAGCTGTCAGAAGAATTTGCCAGGTTGCGACGGAAGGCGGAGGAGGATTTTCGACACGAGGAATGGAAAGGCAAGGTCGATTGTGTCCTGAGCGTGGACGTTCGCTACCGGGGACAGGGATATGAACTGAATGTGCCGTACTCGCGAACGATGATCGAAGCGTTTCGGTGCGAGCATCAGCGGCGGTATGGATACATTTATCCGGGGCGCGAAGTGGAGTTGGTTACGTTGCGGCTGCGGGCGCGAATTAAGTCTCGGAATTCGGTGTCGGCGAGTGTAGCGACGCTGAGTTCAAGCTCTCCGAGGTTCACGAAGGCGACGGTGATTTTCGATGGCAAAAAAGTCGTGAGCGCCGTTTATGAGCGGGGTGGACTGAGGGCCGGGCGAAAACTGCGGGGGCCGGCGATTGTCACCGAATACAGTGCAACGACGGCGGTGCCTCCGGGGAAAAGGTTCTGGATAGACCGAGCGGGGAATTTGGTGATCGAGATTTGAGGTTGGCGCCGTCCCTGCGGGATTGGTAGTTCTTATTGTCCTCTTGACCAAGAACCATCTGTAGTAGCTTGAACCCGACCTTGCGGAGAGCCTTGGCGAGACCCTGCGTATCGAACACAGACCGGTATGCGGTCAGGGGTTTTGACTGTAATAGGGATTTTTCGCCAACAATCGGATGAGAAAATGCCGCTCCAGCTTTTATTGGCACCTGCTCCGATTTGGGTAGTAGGGTCCGAATCCTCCGGCCCAACCTGCCTTCTCCAGTTCGGCCTGCCAGTCGTGCCACGCAAGGGGAAGGTAGTCGCATGGCAAATCACAGCCACCACCGAGCTTTGTGAGGCAATCCAAAGAGTAAGCGTATGCGTGTTCACGTTGCGCGGTACTCGCTTGGGCGGTCAATTCAACCTCAATATAGGGTTTTCCCACCGGGCTAGGAAACCAATAGGGCGGTGACGCAAATTCGACCATGTGCTTAGGCACGTCGCGGTATTCCGCGGTAATGCCAGCGGAGGGAGACGTGGGAAAAGCGCCGTGTCACGCGACAACATGACTTCGATGCAATTAACCGTTCCACCATCCACTTCGACTGCGGCCCGGAATCTTGCGATCGGTTCTAGCTTCAATCGATATAACCAAGTGTTGTAAACCTCAAATGCGACGAAGCACCGTTGACCATCACAGCGCCGCTCACGCAGTGAGCCTCGGTGACGCGCCGCGACCGCCTCAACCTCGGCGGTGGAGGAAACACCAACTCGTAGTGCGGAAACATCCTTGAGAATCGACTTCGCTGATGCACGGATGGCAAATGCGTAAATGGCTAGTCCGAATGCCACGAACAGCACCACGAGGGGTACGGCAATCCAGCGCAGAAGTCGCTGCTTCTTCACAGTCTGGTTAGACACGACCGCCATCCTCTGAGTTCCCGCTTGCAATGTCCAACAAGTAAAATTGTCGAAACCAGGCGTTAGCACTCATTGACCCTCAATGAGCGTAATGGCGCGATTTCTCAGCAACTACTTCGGCTTCTCGGAGCAATCAGGGCGTCGGATGATCCGAGGTCGTGGTTTCACACGGCTGTGGGCGATATGGCGACCATCCAGTCAAGGCAGTGATCCGTGTGATTGTTCCACTGTTCAAACTCGGTGTATCAGGCCCTTTAGACTTGAGAGTTCCAGTTATCAAAACGTAGGTGCGGTTCAGGCATCGGAATTGCTGGCGCTGCTCAGGTGACAGGTCAAGGCCAAAAGAGCTTTTGGAGAGCATGAATTTGCCGTCCTCTTCCCGAAGCCACAGACTGTCTTGCTCGGGCATGCCACCAATAAAGAGATACCCCCACGTCTCGATGGTCTTGCCGTTGTATTTTTGAGGTCTAGCAAGCAGAGCCACCATGCCCACCGTGATCGGCTTGAAGCTTTTTTGCGCGGCGACGCAATGGGTGCTGGTTCCGAAAAGTAGCAGTGCCACTGCAATTTGTTTCTTCATGTAGTCGCCTCAGAAAGCCCCCGTAATGTTCGACACCGCACGAACACAGACAGTGCCATGTTGGAATTATAGGTCGTAGAACGTCCAGCCCCAGTAACGGGATCAGGCCAGATGTTGCAACCAGGCGTTAGCACAAGCTTGCGCCGTTTGTTCGCCCCGCCAAAGGGTTTACCTGACAGTAGTGTCCCCATCCGATAGCACGGCGTGCAGGGTCAAGTCTTGACTATCACAAAATCGTCGTAGATGTGCCCGGCCCAATTGTTTCAATCAGGTTACAAAACGATGAAATTGGCGCGCACCCGGCTACAATACGCTTGTGAAGCCAAGCATCTTTGTAGTGGAAGACGATCCCGATATTTCCCGCCTGGTGCGCCATCATCTGGAGGGAGCAGGGTTTACGGTGAAGTTGTTTCCCACCGGAAACGCGGTGATGCCGGAATCGGAGCGGCAGCGGCCGACGCTGTTCATTCTCGACATCATGGTACCGGGGAAGGACGGGCTGGAATTGTGCCGCCAGATTCGGCAGACATCGTCGCTGGCGTCGATCCCGGTGATTTTCCTGACTGCCAAGAGCGGCGAAGCCGACCGGATTCTGGGACTCGAACTGGGGGCGGACGACTACATTCCCAAACCGTTTAGTCCGCGGGAACTTGTGGCCCGGGTCAAGGCGGTGTTGCGGCGTTTCGAGCGACCACTTTCGCAGTCGCCGCTGCGCATTGGGGAAATCGAGATTGATCCCGCGGCGATGACGCTCACCGTGCGCGGACAATCAGTGACTACCACGGCCACGGAGTTCCGGCTGCTCGACTACTTTGCCCGGCATCTGGGGCGGGTGTTCACCCGAGATCAACTGCTCGATTCGGTGTGGCGCGATACTGCCTACGTGACGCCGCGCTCGGTGGATGTGTACGTACGCCGCATTCGGGAGAAGATTGAGCCCGACCCGGAAAATCCCCGCTATCTGAAAACGGTGCGGGGGGCGGGTTATCGCTTTGAGGCTGCCAAGTGAGGAACCGGATTTTCTTTAAGCTGCTGGCAGGGTTTGCAGCGGTGATTGCCGTGGTCGCAGTCGTACTGAACATTTTTCTTGTCCCCGGAGAGCAATTGCTGTTGAGTTCAACGGCGGGGTTCGTTGTAGCGATTCTAATTTCGGGGTGGGTGGCGCAATCCCTGGCGCAGCGCCTGCAGAAGATTGTGCAATTCTCTGAAAGCGTCGCTGCGGGCGACCTGGCGGCGAGGATCGAAGAAACCTCGAGCGATGATATTGGACGGATAGCGGCTGGGCTCGACAAGACAGCACGCCATCTGCAAAAGGAATTCTCCGCCCTCCGCACCAGCCAGCATGAGCTGGAGACTTTGCTGAACAGCATGGAGGATGCGGTGGTCGCGGTTGGCCCGGACGATCGCGTGCAGTGGGCGAACCAGAGCATGGATGGGCTGGTGCCGCAGGGAACGCGGCTGGGTTCGCCAGTAGTGGAGACGGTGCGCGATCCGGATTTCCTGCGGGCGGTTCGGGGAGCCAGCCAGACCCATAGCGTGCTGACGGCGCGGGCCACGTCGATTCTTCCCGGCCGCAGCTTCGAAGTAACTGCGGCTCCCCTCCCGGGAGGAGGCGCGGTGGCGGTGCTACGCGACTTGACCGAAACCGAGCGAGTCGAGAAAACCCGCCGCGACTTCATCGCCAATGTATCCCACGAACTGCGCACGCCGCTCACCTCGATTCAGGGGTATGCCGAGACCCTGCTGGACGGATCCGAGGAGAACAATCATTCTCGCGAGTTTCTCGACATCATTCGCAAGAATGCCAGCCGCATGTCCCGGCTGACGGAGGATTTGCTGACCCTGGCCCGGGTGGAATCGGGCGAGCAGCGGTTTGACGTGCAGCCGGTGGTGCCCGGAGAGTTGCTGCATGAGGCGGTCGAGAGCTTCGAACAGTTGGCGCGGTCGCATGGGGTCGAGCTGCGAGTCGAATACTCGGCGCCGCAACCGGTGAGCGCCGACCGGGAGGCGATTCATCAGGTGTTCTCCAATCTGATTGACAACGGCCTGAAATACGCGGCTTCCGGCCGCCAACTGGTGCTGGGGGCGCGGCCGGCGGAGCACGGCGTGGAGTTCTATGTCCGCGACTTCGGAAGCGGCATTCCTTCAGAACATCTGCCCCGACTGTTTGAACGTTTCTACAGGGTGGACAAGGCGCGATCTCGGGAATCGGGCGGGACCGGGCTGGGATTGGCGATTGCCAAGCACATTGTGCTGGCGCATGAGGGCGCCATCCGGGCGGAGAGCGAACTGAACCACGGATCGACGTTCCTGTTCACGTTGCCACTGGCGGCGGTGGAAGAGCCGAGAGCATCGTGATGGGCCGCGAATCTGCCGCCAAAATTCACACGCTGTTAACAACTTGGGCGAAAGGACGTCCTATGCTGGGCTTGTGCTCACCACTCCAAGCCGGCGGCGCAGAAGAGTTGTTCTTGTGCCTCCGCCGTCGCCTGTTGGGAGGGACAACGCTATGACTGCGGCCGCCGCCAATAATCGCTTGCCGGAGTATGCATATTCGCATCTGGTGACGCGCACCATTGAAGCGTGCCAGGTGGCGAAAGAAGCGGCCGCTACTGCGGCAGAGGGCATTGCGACCGGGTCAGCTTCGCTGCTGAACACGATTCGGGAAAAAGAAAAGCAACTCGACACCTTGGACAGGGAGATCGACGACGGGGTGACGCTGGCCATCACTCAGGTGAGCGAACCCGAAGCCCGCGAGTTGTTGGCATGTATGAAATTCATGATTTCTCTGGAGCGCATTGGCGATCTTCTGCTGAGCTTTGCCAGCAGCGCACAGGCGGCGGGAGGACGGGTCGATCCGCAGGACACCCGCGACTTAACCCACATGGCGACGGTTCTCGAGAAAATGCTGGCAGATGTCGGGATGGCGTTTTCGGAGCGTGACGTAAAGAAAGCGGTCGAAGTGCTGCGCGCCGATGCGGAGATGGACCGGGTGCGCAATCTATTGTTTCTCCGCCACATTGAGAACCCGGAAGGATTGCAACGCCAAGCCAGCCTGCAAGTGATCTTCATGACCCAATCGCTGGAACGGGCCGGCGACCACGCCAAGAATCTGGCAGAAGAAGTCTGCCATTTCGTGAGCGGACACACCATCCGCCACGTGATGATGGGTTACGACAAACCACTGGAGCAGATGTTTCTGGATTGGCTGCGGCGGCGCGACGAGAAGCAGTAGAACAGAGTCATTCCGCCTTCTCTTGTAACCGATTCCTCGGCTTACAAGCCTCACCCGGCACCCGCAGCTAGTCCCCCCGAGTATTTCCTAGAAAAGCTTGTATGACCGTCAAGTGTTCTTGCCGGTCGTATATTCTGTTGGGCGGCGGACAGCCACATCAACGTTGATGAACGCCAAAACCGAAAACTCGACGGCGGTTGTGGTCTCCATCCCACGCTTTGTGGGTTATTTCTTGTGGCTGGGGACAGTCGGATTCGGCGGGCCGATCGCTCTCGCGGGTCACATGCAGCAGGACCTAGTGGACAAACGGCGCTGGGTGGCGCGGGAAGACTATGTGGAAGGACTGGCGCTGGCGCAGTTGGCACCCGGGCCGCTGGCGGCGCAACTGGCGATTTATCTCGGCTATATCCGTGCCGGCATTGTGGGGGCAACACTGGTGGGGATTGCTTTTGTGCTGCCCTCATTCCTGATGGTGTTGGCGCTTTCGGCGGCTTACGTGCGCTATGGCGGGCTCAACTGGATGCAAGGGATGTTTTATGGGATCGGCGCAGCAGTGATTGCGATCATTGCGCGCTCGGCGGTGAAGCTGACCAGGCTCACTCTGGGCAAGGATCGGCTGCTGTGGGCGATCTTCCTAACACTGGCGGTCGCGACCGCTTGGACGTCGCGCGAGATCATCTGGTTGTTCCTGCTGGGCGGGGTGGTGGCAATGATCGCAAAAGCATTGCCTTCGCGGAAACCAGCCACTGGAATGGCGGGCCTCCTGCTGGCTGGATTAGCCATGCCAGGGGGCGGCACGCTGTGGCAGATTTTCGAATACTTCGCCAAGGCGGGATTGTTCGTTTTCGGCAGCGGGTTGGCGATCGTGCCATTTTTATACGGTGGAACGGTGCTCGAACACCACTGGCTGACCGACCGTCAGTTTGTGGATGCGGTTGCGGTGGCGATGATCACGCCGGGGCCGGTGGTGATTACCGTGGGCTTCATCGGGTATCTGGTTGCGGGCGTGGCGGGGGCGACGGCGGCGGCGCTGGGAGTGTTCTTGCCGGTGTATCTGATCGTGATCGTACTCGCGCCATCTTACAAACGTTGGGCGAAGAATCCGCAATTGAACGCATTCGTGCGGGGAGTAACGGCGGCGGCGACGGGGGCGATCGCCGGCGCGGTGGTGGTGCTGGCGCGAAGATCGATTTACGATCTGCCTACGATCCTGATAGCGGGTGCAAGTCTGGCGGTTCTGCTGAAGTGGAAAGTGCCGGAGCCGGTTATTATTGGCTGCGCGGCAGTGGTGGGAGTCGTGCTGCGGCATGGGTAGAAACCTTTAACCACAGAGGACACAGAGAACACAGAGGAAATCATTTATGCGATTCAGGATGGCGGTGGTGGTGGGGATTCTCGCGGGTACGATGGCCTTGGCGCAAAACGTGGTCAAGTATCAGGCTACGATCAACAACGTGAAATACGTTTATGCGTCAGCGCCGCCAGTCGCACGTTTGAAAGCAGGCGACATCCTCGATACCAACACGCTGGATTGTTTCGGCAACGCCATCCAAAAGCCGGGCGACACGCTGAGCATGTCGAAGGGCGACAATCCGCTGACCGGGCCCTTTTACGTTGAAGGGGCGGAGCCGGGTGACACGCTGGCGGTGAAGATTCTCGATCTGCACGTGGACAGCAATCAGGGTGTGGGAGGATTTGCGCCGGGCTTTGGCGCGATCAATCCAACCAATTACACGCCGATGCTGACGCCGCCGCCACCGGAGAAAATCTGGTTCTATCCCATCGACCACGCGACCAACACGGCGACGTTTCAGGCGCTGGACTCCAAGTTCTCCACCAGGATTCCGCTGCATCCCTTCTTCGGCTGCATCGGAGTCGCACCGGCTGGGGGCGAGGCACGCAGTTCAATTGTGCCGGCGGAGTTTGGCGGCAACATGGATTCTCCCGAGGCCAGTGTGGGCAATACGGTGTATTTCCCGGTGAACGTTGCCGGCGGCTTGCTTTACATGGGCGACGGACATGCTGCCATGGGCGATGGTGAAATCGCGGGTACCGCGATCGAAGTGCCATTGCACGCGCGCGTTCAGGTGGATGTGATCAAGGGCCACAAGATCAGCTGGCCGCGGTTTGAGAATGACAGTGCGATCATGACCGTGGGGGCGTATCGCCCGCTGGACGATTGCCTGCGGATTGCCTTCACTGAGCTGGTGTCATGGATCCATCAGGATTATGGGTTGTCCGAGTTGGACGCTTATGAGCTGTTGTCTGAGGTCGGGCGGATTCATTTGAACGAGATGGTCGATCCCAACTACGTCATCGTGGCTTCCATCGAAAAGAAGTACCTGCCAGCCAAGAAGAGGTAGGGGAAGGTTCCCGCGGCGAACACTTTAGTTTTGGCACCTTGGTTCCAGGGTCAGGCTTCCGCTTGACTCTGGGTGCCCGGGGAGCGAAACTCCAGCCATAGCCCGTTTTTATGGACAAATACACCATTTTTGACCAGGCCACGACTGGCATCGCGGTAGCGCCAGCGCGCGGCGAATCCATGGCCGACGCCGCGCAGCGTGATCTGGAGGCTGCACTGCAATTGCTGGCAGAGCGGGCGCAGTATCTTACCGGTGCGTCCGGGGCTTCGATCGGGTTGCGCGAAGGCGGAGAGATGGTCTGCCGGGCTGGCGCCGGACCAGCGGCGGCTGAGGTGGGAGTAGAAATCGAAGCCGGCTCTGGATTGACGGCAGAAAGCATTCGTAGTTGCCAGCTTGTGCGTTGTGACCATGCGGAAGGTGATTCGCGGGTCAATCGTGAAAGCTGCCACGAACTTGGCGTGAAGTCGGCGATGGTGATGCCGCTGCTTCGCGAACAGGAAGTGGTGGGAGTGTTTGAACTGGTGGCGGACCGGGAGTCCGCGTTCGAGGAACGCGATGTGGCCGCCTTGATACGCCTGGCGGAAATGGCGCTGACGGTTGTGGAGCTCGCCGATGCGGCGCAACGGGCATTGCCGGAAATCTCAGGGTCAGAACGCGACCAGGGTGTGCCGGAAAAGACGATTGCCGCTATGGAGCCGGCAAAGCCGATCGAGGTCGGTCAAGAGTTGTCTTCCACAAACGCGGAACCGCCCGCCCCGGCAGAAACTGCCCAGATCGGAAGCTGCGAGGCTTGCGGGTTCCCGGTTTCGCAGGGCAGAACGTGGTGCGTGGATTGTGAACAAGCGGGACGGTCCGCCGAACGCAAGCCGAGCGGGGATGCCTCGGCCTTCTCTCACTTGAGTGCGATGGGGCGGGAGGAAACCTGGTTTCAAGCCCACAGCTATACCTTGGGAGCGTTGCTTGTTGCGGCGCTTACCATCGCACTGCTAGCCCTCAAGCTGCGATAGCGCTGCCCGGGAGTCCCTCTCTTAAATTATTCAGCCGCTCAAGAAGTCCAGGTTACGGTAGTTTGGCTTACTTCCGCAAAATAACTGCTTCCTGAAATGGCACGGTAAATCACTTTCCGCTTCGAATCTGTCCTCCTGAGGCGAAGCTGTAGCGGCTGCGTTCCGATGTAAAGGGTAGCTGGAGCAGCGCGCCCATGAAAGGGACAAAGACTAACGGAAACGGCAGCAAGCGACTGCGGATCTTGCTGGCCGGGGAAGGCCAGGCGGACCTCACCGACCTGCGTGATCTGCTGCTGCGCGCCGGGACAGAGCAGATGAAAATCGACTGCGTCCACACCCGGGAAGAAACCCGGTCTCAGCTAAAGGCGTCGGAGTATGACCTGTTGTTGGTTGACTACCCCGAGGGGAATGGGGGCGCGCGACATTGGTTGCGTCATCCGGATGGAACTGAGGTTCGCATTCCCGCGGTTTTTCTGGGAGAGTACTTCAACCACGGGGGGATGGAGGCTGCGATCCAGGCCGCAGCCTGCAGCCAGCCCCAGGGGTGTAACCGGACCGGCCCCTGCCTGGCTCTCTATATTCTGAGCGGGATTGAAGCCCACCTCAAGCAACGGCAACACCGCACTTCAGAAGAGACACTGCAAAAGCTCAGAAGCAGCGTGGAACAATCCCCGGACCTGGTGATGATCACCAACAGCGCCGGTGTTTTGGAATACGTGAACCCGGCGTTTGAAAAGCTGACCGGATATACGAGTGACGAAGTGATTGGGCAGACGTTGGGAATCCTGAAGTCCGACCAACAAGCCGGGGAACTCTACGAAGAAATGTGGAACACGGTGCTTTCGGGAAAAGTGTTCCACGGGACGGTGATGAACCGGAAGAAAAACGGCGATACCTTCATCATTGAAAAGATGATCACGCCGATGCGAAACCCAGCGGGACGAATCAGCCACTTCATTTCCACCGGACGGGACATCACCGACCAAAGGAATCTGGAATCGCAGCTTCAGCAAGCGCAGAAGATGGACGCCATCGGATTGCTGGCGGGTGGCGTGGCCCACGATTTCAACAATCTGCTGCTGGTAATCAGCGCGTATGCCGAGTTGGTGCTGGATTCGCTGGGAGCAGAAGACCCATCCCGAAAGAAGATTGACGAAATCATCACCGCCACGCGGCGGGCGGCGGAATTAACGCGCCAACTGCTGGCCTTTGGACGCAAACAGATGCAATCGCTGCGAGTGCTCGACTTGAACAAAGTGGTGGAGGACATTGTCCACATGCTGCCGCGCTTGATCGGGGAAGATATTCAGTTGCTATTTGTTCCGGGACAAGATCTGGTGAAAGTGAAGGCGGACCCGGCGCAGATTGAGCAGGTGGTGATGAACCTTGCGACCAACGCGCGGGATGCCATGCCGCGGGGCGGCAAGCTGACCATCGAGACGTCGAACGTTACGCTCGACCAAACCTACGTGCAGAAACATGTGGTCGTTCCCGCAGGAGAATATGCCTTGCTGGCAGTCTCAGATTCCGGCGAGGGGATTCCAGCGGAACACTTGAATCACATCTTTGAACCCTTTTACACCACCAAAGAAGCGGGCAAAGGCACGGGGCTGGGGCTGGCGACAGCTTACGGAATCGTGAAGCAGAGTGAGGGGTTTATTTGGGTGTACAGTGAACCCGGACTCGGCACCACGTTCAAGATCTATCTGCCACGGGTGCACCGCGCGAGCGAGGTGGAACGGCCCCCCCAGATGGGGCAAACTTCACCTCGCGGGCGGGAGACGGTGCTGTTGGTAGAGGACGAAGCCGCGGTGCGCGCGTCCACTAATGAATTCCTGGTTAGCTGTGGTTACACCGTGATCACAGCTGAGAATGGAGTCGATGCGCTACGGGTCTCGCGGGAGTACAGTGGGCCAATCCATTTGATGATTTCCGACGTGGTGATGCCGAAAATGAGCGGCCCGCAACTGGCTGCACAACTAGCCGCTGAGCGGCCAGACATGAAGACCCTGTTTGTCTCCGGCTACGCAGAAAACACGGTTTTGCGGCACGGGAACATTGACGTCACCGTGCGGTTTCTGTCAAAGCCCTTCAGTTTAGGGGCGCTGGCCAACAAAATTCGAGAAGTCGTGGAAACCTCGGAGTCACTGGCCTACGCCGCTACCTCCTCCTAGCAGTGTCCTACTGGGTGGGATGTCCCGTATAATTAACTGTCCCGATTGGGTAAGTTCATTTGCCCGCAGCCAGGAGGGGATTGACGTGACGGCCGTTTTACTCGCGTTGCTCGGCTGCGCCTTGGTGTATTCTCTGCTCTCCATTGTCGCTGCGCTGGGCTACCTTTCCGTGCGCCCACCCGCGCTCGGGACGCCGCAGCCGATCAGCATTTTAAAGCCACTCTCCGGTCTGGACCTGGAACTCGAATCCAACCTTCGCACGTTCTTTGAACAAAAGTACCCAGACTTTGAGATTCTGTTCGCGGTTCGCTCAGCCGATGATCCGGCGGTAGCGGTGGTCGAGAGGCTGCGTGGCGAATATGCGCAGGTTCCGTCACGCCTGCTGGTGACAGGCGAGCCCCGGTACTCTAATGCCAAGGTTTACAGCTTGGAGTTGATGCTCGAAGCTGCGGCCAACGATCTGGTGGTAATGAGCGACAGCGACACGCGGGTGGACCCCAACATGTTGCGCACGGTGGGAGCGGAATTCCAGGATCCTCGAGTTGGCATCTCCACTTGCCCTTACCGCGCGATTCCCGGACCAAGTTTCTGGTCACGGTTGGAAGCTACTGGGTTGAATGCCAATTTCATGGCTGGAATTCTGGCAGCCAGGATGATTGAGGGAATGCGGTTTGCGGTGGGGCCGACGATTGCGGCTCGACGCTCGGTACTGCATTCGATTGGGGGGTTCAGCCGGCTCAAGGACTATCTGGCCGAAGACTTCGTGATGGGAAAGTTCGCGGCGCGGGCGGGCTTCGGGGTGATGCTCTCTTCTTATGTGATCGAGCACCACATTGGCGGCAGTGATCTGGTTCGCAACGCGGCGCACCGTTTGCGCTGGGCGCGAAGCACGCGCCGTTCGCGGCCGCTGGGTTATCTGGGCCAGTTGTTCACCATGCCGCTGCCTTTGGCGCTGCTGCTCTGCGCAGTGCATCGGGCGTGGTGGCCAGTGCTGCTCCTGACTCTGGCAGTGCGCATGCTGGCGGCGAGTGTAGTTTCGGGCAAGGTGCTCCGCGCCCGCTTGGACTGGGCCTTGCTGCCGCTCGAGGATCTGGCGGGATTGTGTTTCTGGATTGCGGGATTTTTCGGCAATACGGTGGTTTGGCGGGGACATCGCTATCGCCTGCACTCCGACGGACGTTTCGAGTTGCTCACGCCGGCGGAGCCGGCAAACACGGAATTCGCCACCAACTAGCGGCCGATCTTCTTCAGTTGTCCATGCTGTAGTTTGAAGAGCTCCCCACGCCATGAAACCGTGTGGCCTGCGAAACTCATCAGCCAGACCATCATCGCGATGGCATCGCGGAGAGGAATCATGGGGAGCCAGCGCATGACATAGCGGTCGCGTAACAATCGCCCGCCGACGAAGAGAGCAACGGCGAAGCGCATGGCCACCGTGACACCCAATAGTTCCCAGGCCCAGCCAGCGCCGCTGGCGAGAATCAGCGTCAGCAGCGCCCACACCAGGCCGAAGCTGATTCCGAGGCCAAAGTAGCCCCAGAAGCGCGAATCGCGGACCGCCCGCGCCCAGCGCAGCTGGTGAGTCAGAAATTCGCTCGCCGTGTACCGCGGCAGGAAGGTCTCAACCACGACATCCGACAGTTCAACTTTCAGGCCCAGCGCGGCGATGCGTCGGCCGAGTTGATAATCGTCAGCGAGGTAGTCGACCAGTGCGTCGAAGCCGCCGATGGCGGCGAGATCGGGGCGGCGGAATGCCATGGTGGATCCCAGGGCAAACTTGCTGCCTTCCAGTTCTCTGGCTATCAGCACTCCCGGGCAAAAATCGGTGCTGATTCCGAGCGCTTCCAGACGAGAGCCCAAGGTCGAATTCGCTACACCGCGATAGAGGCATGTAACCAAGCCAGTGCCGGAATCCGCCAAGGGGGCGAGCAGGCGACGCAGGTAGTTGGGCTCGACACGAATATCGCTGTCATTCACGACCAGGTAGTCATAGCGCGCCTCAGGCAGCATCTGAGCAAGATTGCTGACTTTGGTATTTGTGCCGAGCTGCCTGGGACAGACCATCAACCGGATCGGGTTTTGCGGGAATTCGGACTTCAGTTGCTCCACCAGCTTGATAGCGGGATCGTCGGGGTCGCTGACGCCGAAGATGATTTCGTACTCGGGATAATCCTGCAGGCAGTGGCTGCGGAAGTTCTCGTACATCTCGGGGTCGATACCTTTGAGCGGTTTGAGGATGGAGACGGGCGGGTTAGCCTGGGTGGCGCGTGCGCCCCCGGTTCTTCGTTCTCGCAGAAACTGCGCTGCGCTCCACAGACAGAGAGCGTAGTAGGCGAGGCTGCCCGCTGTGGCCAGAGCCGCAACGATTTCCAGAACTCGGACGGTTTGATAGATCATTGAGGCGGACTTAGGCGCAGCCTGAAGCCACGCCCCTTCAAAGCACCTGGACACTATTCGTAGCGTAGCGACTCGATGGGATCCAGGTTCGCGGCCTTCCACGCCGGATAAATTCCGAAAACCAGACCCTCCACCGCCGCCGAGGCGATACCAAAGATGGTCCAGAAGACCGACATCTGCGCGGGCAGCGAACTCCAGATTGCCGGGATCGTCCAGGTAATGATTGCTCCCAGCAGCACGCCGAGAATTCCACCCATCGCGGTCAACGTAATAGCTTCCAGGGTGAATTGGAGAAGGATATCTCGCTTGCGCGCGCCAATCGCTTTCCGCACTCCGATCTCGCGGGTGCGCTCGGTGACTGAAACCAGCATGATGTTCATCACGCCCACGCCGCCCACGATCAGCCCTACACTCGACACCGCGAACATGAAAATGAACACCGCGCCCGTGATCTGGTTCCAAACGTCGGAAAGCGAATCTTGGGTGAAGATATTGAAGTTGTCGGGAGCGTTGGGCGCCACTTTGCGGCGGCGGCGCAGGAGTTCACGCATCTCATCAATGGCCTTCGGCATGTCGTCGTGGGTGGTGGCCTTGATGGTGATCCAGTACTGCTTCAGTTCCGGGTGCAGCTTGCGGAAGGTTGTCAGCGGGAAGTACACGATATTGTCGTTGGGATTGCTGCCGCTGTTGAACACATTCTTCTGTGGTTCCACCACTCCGATCACGGTAAACATCTGGCCTTCGATGTTGATTTCCTTGCCCAGCGCTTCGCTTTTCGGAAACAGTGCCGCCGCCGTTTCAGATCCCAGAAGAATGACCGCAGAGTGATGCTCGTCATCGGTTTCGTTGAACCACCGGCCCGAGGTCAGCGCGAGGTCGTAAACGTCTTTCAAGGAGCCGGAATCGCCTTCGAGAATGGTGTTTTTGGCGCGGTGGTCGCCGTATTTCACCACGTACGTGCCCTGGCCAAATTCCAGCTGGATGAATTGCAAGGTAGCGTCCACGGCCTTGACGTGGGGCAGGTCTTTCATGGCCATGGCATCGTCGAAGGTCAGCTCCCGGCGCTTGCGAATCTCTTCGGTGGGCCGTCCGAAAGCGAGGGGCTGATGAAAGGCAAAAATAATGTTCGAGCCAAAACTCGTGATCGCCTGCTGGAATTGATTGTTCATGCCGCGGACGATCGAAGAAATCCCGATGACGACGGCCACTCCGATGACGATGCCGAGTACGGTCAGGGCGGAGCGCAGCTTATTGCTGCGAATGGTGTCTACCGCCATTCGGACTATCTCGCCGTAATCGCCCCTGCGCATCATGTTTAAGGAAACCGCGCCGCAGATTTGCGCTGATCAACGCTGATCAAGTCAAGTCTCATAGTTCGAACCTAAGGGCCGCAATCGGATCGAGCCGGGCTGCCCGCTTGGCGGGATAGACGCCAAAGAAAACGCCAACGCTGGTCGAAACAATCAGTCCAGCGGCCACCGCCCAGAGTTCGATTGAGGAGGGCATGCCGATCAGCGCCGTAATGCCCTTGGCAAATGCAATTCCAAAAATCACGCCCAACATACCGCCGACCAGCGCCATGGTCCCGGACTCGATCAGGAATTGTAGAAGAACGTCTTGACTGCGCGCTCCCATAGCTTTGCGAATGCCGATCTCGCGGGTGCGCTCGGTCACCGACACCAGCATGATGTTCATGATGACAATACCGCCCACCACCAGCGAAATGGCGGCAATCGCGACCATGGCGATGAAAAACGTGCTACTAAGGCTGGACCAGATGCTAAGGAAACCCTGGTTGGTTTCGGCCGCGAAGCTATCGGGTTTACCGGGTAGATCGTGACGGCGGGCGCGCACGATGACGCGGGCCTCGTCCATTGCCGATTCGAGTTGAGCGCCGACTCCGTTGGCTTTTCCAAAGATGCGGATGTTGCTGTGCGTGCCGAATTGCTTCAAATAGGTCGTGATCGGAATGGCGACGTAGTTGTCGCGGCTCTGGCCCAGGGTCTTCCCCTGCTTCTTGCCGACCCCAACCACGGTGTAAACTTCGCCTTCGACGCGGATCTCCTGGTTAATGGGGTCGGAGCCGGGGAAGAGATTGTCGACAACGTCGGTGCCGATGACGGCAACGTTGGAACGGTTGTTGTCGTCATTGTCGGTCACCATGCGGCCAGCGGTTAGATCGACATCGAGAATCGCCGCCATGGAGGGGGTAAATCCGCGAATCCAGCAGTCGCTGACCGATTGCTCTCCGCGTTTCACGTGGCCGTCGGCCTTGATGGTAGAAGCTCCGACCAGCGCACACTGCCGGCAAGAATCGCGCACCGCCTCGAAATCTTCCACAGTGAGGTCTTTGCGTTTCTGGCTCTCAAGCAACTGGTCAACGTTGGTGATGACCGCAGTGGCCTTGCTGACCACAAAGACGTCGGCTCCTAGGTTGAATATCTTCTCGGCCACGTAGCCATTGATCCCGTTTACGAAAGTGACGACCGCAATGACCGCCGCCACCCCGATGACGACGCCAAGCAGAGTGAGCACCGAGCGCAGTTTATTAGCCCACAGCGACTGCAACGCAATGCGAATGGCTTCGAGAGTGGTCATGGGACCGTCGTTGGTCGTTCGTTGTTGGTCACTGGCCTGCGACCCCTAGAGTCTAACAAAGAAGATACGCAGCAGTCGGCCGGCGGGTTTCAACGGTCAATACCGGTAGCCTCGCTTATAATGGGAAGCGTTGGCAGCTGGACCGGACGGTCGCTCGCGGCGTCTTTCGGGACGACGCGGGAGGAAAGTCCGAACTCCGCAGAGCAGTGTGCCGGATAACGTCCGGGAGGCCGGGTTCAAGCCCGGTCGACGGCTAGTGCCACAGAAAACATACCACCTGGTGCATCTTCGGATGCGCGGGGTAAGGGTGAAAAGGTGCGGTAAGAGCGCACCGCCGCCGCAGTAATGCGGCGGGCAGGGCAAACCCCACACGGAGCAAGACCAAATAGGGAGGGAGTTTCGGGTTCGCCCGGGACACGTGCCGGCTCGGCGCGTCCGAACCTCCGGGTAGGTCGCTAGAGCCGCGCAGTAATGCACGGCCCAGAGGAATGACCGTCCTGCGGGAGCAATCCCGCAGACAAAATTCGGCTTACAGGTCCGGCTGCCACAAAGGTTTTATTTCGTATGATTAAGAGTGTTCTCTCCCTGTTCCTGGTGGTGGGATTTGCGGTCACGCCAGTCTGTGCCCAAAACTATTCTTCCGACATCACCAAGACATCGGCATGGCTGAAAGGGCAGCAGTTGCCTGACGGAGCAATTCTGTATTCGGCCAACGGAATTAGCCCGTATTTTGCCAACCTTGCCGCCATAGGCTGGCTCAAAGATCGCTCGAAAATCCCACATGTGGAAGCATGGATGCAATGGTACATTGACCACGTCAATTGGCCTGACAACAACGGCCTCTACGGGACGGTCTACAACTACAGCTATAGCGACGGCATCGAGACTTCGACCAACAGCTACGACTCCGCTGACTCCAGCGCAGCGACCTTTCTGACTCTTGCCGAAGCCCTGTATAACACGGGGAACTCTGGCGCACAATCCTTCGTGCAGAACACGGTTGGCGAATACATTCTCAACGTGACCGGAAACATTATCACCAACCTCCAGCAGAGCAACGGTTTGGTCTTGGCGAAGCCTGATTACCGCATCGAGTACCTGATGGATAACTCCGAGGATTATCGCGGGTTGGAAGATGTTGCAAATCTTGCGATTCAGGCATGGCGCGACACCAGCGCATCGTCCTGGTATCAAGCTCACGCATCGAGTATCCAGTCCGGCATTCAGAGCGTCCTCTACATTTCGTCGACCAAGCTCTATTACCCGTATGCAGGGTCGTCTGCGCCCAACATGTCCAGGTTCTACCCAGATGCGGTATCCCAACTCTACCCGTCCGTGCAGGGCGTGGTGGCTGCTTCCAGCAAACAGGCGAAGAGCTCTTATATCGCCTTCAACGCCGCCTGGCCGGGTTGGACGAACTTGTCATTCAACTCGCAGACCCCGTTCCCTTGGGCGGTCGTCTCCTACGCGGCGTATATTGGCGGAGATACATCGAGCGTAAACAAGTACATCACGACCATACAGAAGAAGTATATGAATGTGACGCCCGATTTCCCCTGGCCCTTCTACTGCGCCGAGGCCGGATGGTTCATTCGGGCGAACGCGGCGATGGAATAGGCCCCTCGTTTAAGGACTCTGGCTTCGCGTATGGCCAGCACCTTAACCTTGTGGTAAGGGCGGCGGATTGCTCCTATAATTCCAATCACTTCAGCCTCAGGCGCTGCGCATGTCATCCACATCCTATTCCTGGCGGATGGTGGCGGCCGCGGTCATCAGCATCGTCGGCTACTTTTATCTTGCCTACCTCGTTCTCTTTGGCCTGGCGCCGGGCGGGATGGATGTCGACGATAAATCCGGCCACGCAGTTGTTTCCTACCTGGAAAGCGGAGAGCCGGCAGCCCGTGCCGGCCTGGCGGTTGGAGATTCCATAGTGGCCGTGGATGGCCAGCCGATCGGTAATGTGGTGGATTGGCTGGCGCATCGCATGAACTTCGTCGCTGACCGCCCCATTCGTATCGGTGTCGAGCGTGACGGGCGGCGTCTCGACCTGACCATGACCCTCCATGGGACCATTTGGAGGGACTACAGTGCTCGTTCGCGCGCCTCCGAAATCATTTTTCTGGCGAACAAACTAATCACCTTGGTGATCGGTCTCTTCGTTGTCTTCCACCGGCCGCGCGATTTTGTTTCACGGCTCGGCGGTTGGGTTCTGGTGGTCATGGCAACGGTTTTTGAGGCCTTTCAGTGGGGAATGGCATCCTCCCTCCGCTCGCTTCCGTTCCTTCTTCAGTGGCCAGTAATGCTGGTATACGTGAGCGCCGCTTTTCGGCCGCCCTTGCTGTTCGCTTTTTTTTGCCTTTTTCCGAGGAGACTGATTCGTGCACGCTGGGCCTGGGTTGTACTTATGGCCGGTCCTGCCGTTGCCACCATCTATGCGCTGTATCTTTTCGACCGCACGGTTTATGACCCGGGGCATTTGGCATCGCTGGCTCCTCCTTGGGTACTGATCGCGTTTGGCGTACAAAGCCTGGTCTACCTGCTGGGGGGATTACTGGTTCTGCCGGTCGGGTACTGGCGGCTCGAAACGCTCACCGAGCAGCGCCGATTTCGTGTCCTCTTTTTGGGTACGCTGATCGGTCTGCTGTTCTATCTGCCTCGCGTCCTGGGTACCGCTCTGGTTGATTTCAGCCCTGCGATCGCCGATCTACTGTCTTCGCCCACGGGAAACTTGATTTGCAGTTTGGGATTTCTGGTTTTCCCTCTTTCCTTCGCATACGCCATCCAGCGGCACCGTCTCTTCGACGTCCGTGTCATCATCCGTCGCGGGCTGCAGTATGCTCTGGCGCGCCGGGTGCTGTTGGCTATACCGCCTCTAATGGCGGGACTGCTTGCGGCTGACCTGGTGCTGCTCCACGGCCACGATCCCCTTTTCACCGTTCTGAACCGGCGAGTTTGGTTTTATGGAAGCGTCGCTGCCCTGACGGGAGTGGCTTACCTCCGGCGTCGGTCCTGGCTATCTTGGCTCGATCGCAGGTTCTTCCGCGACAAGTACGATGCTCAGCGGCTGTTCCGCGAGATTGTGGAAGAAATTCGCCGCGCCGTCAGCATCCAGCAAGTCGCTCCTCAGGTTGTTTCTCGCATTGCGGATGCTCTTCACGCTGAGTTTTGCGCGCTGCTGCTGCGTAGACCCGGCGAAACTCTCTACCGGGTGATCAGCGCCTCACCAGAAGGAGCGCTTGCGTCGGATCTGCCAGCGACCAACAAAGTGATTCCTCTGGTTCGGGCTCTGGATACCTCCGTTCCCATCCTGCTTGCAGAAACCGGATGGCTCGGGCAGCAATTGCCGCAAGTCGACAAGGATTTCCTGCACAACGCGCGCATTGATCTGCTGGTGCCAGTGGCTCTGGACGAAGGCCACACCGAAGCTCTGCTCGTGCTGGGCATGAAGCTCTCGGAAGAACCCTATAGCCGGGAAGACGTGGCGCTACTGGAAAATGTTGCCAGCACCATTGCGCTTCTTGTCTCTCGCGGCCCTGCGAGCCTCTCTGGCCGGGCCTTTGAGGAGTGTCCCCAGTGCGGCGCGTGCTACGACACTGGAACGACGCGCTGCGAAGTAGAAGGCAGGACGCTGAGTCTGGTGGCAAGTCCTCGACTTTTGGTCGAGCGTTACCGCCTGGAAAAGCGTCTCGGTCAGGGTGGCATGGGAAAGGTCTATCGCGCCACCGACGTCTCACTTGACAGGTCCGTGGCGGTCAAAATGATCCGCGACGAGTTCTTCTCGGACCAGGAAGTGTTTGAGCGATTTCGACGCGAGTCCCGTGCCGCTGGTGGTTTCTCGCATCCCAATATCGTCACGGTCCACGACTTTGGCCTGGATCCCAATCAGCGCGCCTTTCTGGTGATGGAGTTTCTCGAAGGCATCACTCTTCGGGATGAGTTGCGCGCTCAAAAGAGATTAGCTCCGTCACGCACGGTGCAGCTCTTCGAAGCCATTTGCGCGGGCGTCGGGGCGGCCCATCTCAGGGGCCTGGTGCATCGCGATCTGAAGCCTGAAAATATCTTTCTGGTTCGTGCCGGCAGCGCCGAGATTGTAAAGATCACCGACTTCGGGATCGCCAAGTTCCTTCCCCAAGTTTCCCCAGATACCAGCAGCACATTGACCGGCGTGTTCGTCGGAAGCCTGCCTTATATGTCCCCAGAACAGTTGCGCGGGGAGCCACTTTCCCCTCGCTGGGACTTATGGGCCCTTTCCGTGATCGCCTATGAAACATTATGCGGCGTCCCGCCTTTTCTCGGCCCTGACTTCCCATCTCTCCAGAATGCGATTCTCGCAGGCAGTGTCCCCCGCGTCTCCTCGCGCATTCAAGGTGCGCCGCACTGGCAGGAATTCTTCAATCGTGCGCTTGCCCGCTCGGAAAATGACCGGCCCGGATCCATGGCTGAATTCTGGGCTGACCTTCAATCCTGTTTTTCGGCTGCCGCCTGACATAGGTATGAGCCCCGGCGCGATCGGCGCCGCTGCTGTTATTTCAGGCCTTCGACGAGGTAGAGATCAGAGAGAGTGCGGATATAGCCGTACACGTACGCCCTAGCATCGGGGGTGATTTCGACGCCGCGAATAGTGTCGATTCCGGCGGCGTCGGCCGGAACCACTTCTTTCCATAGCTTTCTCTTCCCGGTCGCCAACTCCAGCTCAAACACTTTGGCTGGAATCTGTCCAAAACGAAAAACGTAAAGCGATCGGCCATCGCCGGACCAGCCCGTCGGAGCCTCATCTGGCTCCGCGCCGGAGACGGGTACAGGTTCGCCGCTGGCAACGGGATAGAGGTACATCTTGTGGTCCGGACCGACGGCGGCCGCAAAATCGCCTTTGGGAGAGATCACGAATGAGGGGTTCACACCTTCCGGGCTGATGGGGCGCGGCTTGCCTTCCTCGGGAGATTCCACATAGAGACGAAATCCGTGTCCGGTCTCGTTACCTGAAAACACGACTCGCTTCCCGTCGGGAAGCCACCTGCCCGAGAGGTGGTTCATCGCGTCATGCGAAAGCGGCTTGGCCTCGCCGACACCCGTCGGGAGCACGAACAACGGCGCCGGCGTAGTGCTCGATCGCGCCAACGCCCACTTTCCGTCAGGAGATAGCGCCATACCGGCTCCTTCGCTGAGGCGAATGGCCGGCGAGCCATCGGTCTTGCGCAGGTAGACCGCATACTTCGGCCCTCCGCCCTCTCCTGATTCCGTGAACAAGACGGTGCGGCCGTCGGCGGACACGTCGTTGGGCACCGACCAATCGAGCCAGGACAGATCATGCTCCTTGGCCTCGCCCGGAGTAAGTCCGATCATTCCCGCACGATCGTTGCCGCGAGTCAGGAGCACATTCCCATCCCGGCCAACATCGAGCAGTGTCAGTTCTCCAGGAACACGTGCCAGCAGTCTTACCGCTCCCGAAAGGCTGACGGCGTACAACGACCGGTCGCCACCGGTGCGGGTGGCGGTAAACCAGATCTCGTCGCCACTGGGCGACCATGCCACTCCTTGAACGCTGTCCCAACCGGTCGAAAGCGTCGTTTTCTTACCCGCCATATCAACCACGGTAATAGCGCCGCCGTCATCCCCCAATTGGGGATGGTCAATGAAGGCGATAACATCTGCTTTCGGGGCAATGCGAATGTGGCCGATCCATCCGTCCGCCTCATAGAGCACCTTGCCCAGGGGGAACTCCAGGCGGTGCCGCCCTTGTTCTTGCCGCACGATCGCCAAAGTGCTTCCGTCCGGAGCCCAATCGGCCCATTCGGCGCCCTCCAGGACTTCTCGTGGAGCACCGCCGACCAGAGGCACGCGCGCTAGGGTGCCGGAATAGAGGAATCCGGCTTTGGGATGGCTGGCCAGGGAGAGCGCCATTTCGCCTGAAGATGAGACTGCCAGCACGTCCGCTCCTGCAGGTTCCAGTTCGTGCGATTCAGGACTCTCTGGCCGAGTGGTGAACAGCTGTAAAGGTTTCCCTTCCCAGGCGGCGCTATAGATGATGGTTTTTCCGTCAGGCGCAAAACGCGCCGCGTGAACCATGCCGCGGCGGAAGGTCAGCGGATGGTAAACCGGCAGCGAAGACTGCGCTGGACGTTGCAGCAAGAACCGGCCAAGGGCAAGGCCGGCGACCAGCGCGATGGCAGCAACCGACAAGGTCGCGACCGGTATGCCTCGGCTTCGTGGCATCACGGCTTCCGCGGCGGGGGTTACTGCCATGCGCAAGGAGACGGCGGAGGCGGAGCTGGCGCGTGACGTATCTAAAGAACGCTTGATGCGCTTCAAGTCTCCCCGCAGCTCGGCTGCCGTCTGGTAACGAAACTCGCGCTCCTTCTCGAACGCCTTGAAAATCACTTCTTCGAGTTTTGGGGGCAGCGCCGGATTCGCACTCGAGGGCGCCGGCGGTGTGCGGTTCAGAATGGCCTCGGAAACTACACCGGTGCTGCTGCCGGAAAACGCCAAGCCTCCCGTGGCCATTTCGTAGAGCACTGATCCGAACGCGAACAAGTCAGTGCGCACGTCGAGTTCCTCGGCTCGAACCTGCTCCGGAGACATGTACGCGACCGTGCCCACGGTTGCGCCGGGTGTGGTCATCAGCGCCCCCTCGGTAGCTGTGTTCAGGCCGGATTCCGAACTGCTACGGTTTCCCGGAGCCAGCTTCGCCAGGCCGAAATCCAGTATCTTGGCCTGCCCCCGCTTGGTAACAAAAATGTTCGCCGGCTTGATATCGCGATGGATGATGCCTTTGGAATGCGCCGCGTCCAGGCCGTCGGCAATCTCAATCGCCAGGTGCAGCAGCGTTTCAGTGTCCAGCGGACGGCCCGCGATACGGTGTTTCAGCGTTAGTCCTTCGAGAAACTCCATGACGATGAAAGCCTGGCCGTCTTCCTCGTCAATCTCGTGAATGGTGCAAATGTTGGGATGGTTGAGCGCCGACGCGGCGCGTGCTTCCCGTTGAAAACGATCCAAAGCCTGGCGATCTTTGGCGAGTTCTTCGGGTAGAAACTTGAGTGCAACGAAGCGGCCTAGTTTGGTGTCCTCGGCCCGGTAAACCACGCCCATACCACCGCCCCCAAGTTTCTCGACGATGCGGTAGTGCGAGATGGTCTGGCCGATCACTGGCAGAGAATCTTAGTTACCTGAAACAGGCAAAGTCAATGAAGGTATCGAGTTGGCCTCCGCTATTCCGATTCAAATCCAATCCCTCGGAGCACCGCTCGTTGAAATCATCGAATAACAGGTGGATCCTTGTCTCCTGGAGTCTGCCGCGTGGAGCAGCGACAGGAATAGACAACGACTAAAGGCAACGCCTCCAACCGTCGTCTTGACAATAGTCGTTAAAACGAGTATGGTTGGAGATGTATGAAGGCTACGGTCAAGTCAGACAAAGGGGATCGGCGCATCGGCAGCCCCGAGGAAACGGTGTTCCTGGAGTTGACGCGCACTACCGACATGTTGTCGCGGGGGCTGGCCGGGATTCTCAAGAGCGAAGACCTCTCCTCGACCCAGTACAACGTGCTGCGAATCCTGCGCGGTGCGCCGGACGGACTCCCCTGTGGAGAGATCGCCAGCCGAATGATTACCCGCGACCCCGATGTTACTCGCCTGCTTGACCGGTTGGAAAAGCGCAAGCTGATCTCGCGCTGCCGCGAGACCAAAGACCGGCGAACGGTGATGGTCCGGATCACAGCGGATGGTCTACAACTCCTGGCCAGGCTCGATGAGCCGGTACAGGCCGGCCATCGCAAACAACTAGGCCACCTGGGGCGGGAGCGCCTGCGGTCCTTGACCGACCTGTTGCTGGTTGCGCGCAGCCAAGTGCTTTGATTTATTGGGTTTTGATAGTTGTTGCAACGATTATTGGTGTAACGCATCAAATCTCCTGTACCTCACATCCGTTAGAAAGGAGCTTTACCATGAGCGCACTCGCAACTCCGCAAACCGCAGTTTCAACCTGGAACATCGACCCGGTTCATACCGCAGCCGAGTTCAAAGTCAAGCACATGATGGTCTCCAACGTGAAGGGGCACTTCACCGCCGTCAAAGGCGTCCTGACGCTGGATACGAGTGCCTTAACAAACTCTCGTGTGGAGGCCACGATTGATGCGGCTTCCATCAATACTCGCGATCCCCAGCGGGACACGCATCTCAAGAGCGCGGATTTCTTCGACGTGGAGAAGTTCCCGGCGCTATCGTTCAACTCAACGCAGATCGACCGACTTAGCGACGGAGAGCTGGCGGTGGCCGGTGACCTGACTATTCATGGTGTTACTCGCAACGTGGTTTTCACGGTCGAGGGACCAACCCCTCCGGCGAAAGATCCATGGGGAAACACCCGTATGGGGCTTTCGGCGACCACGAAGATCAACCGGAAAGACTTTGGCTTGGTCTACAACGCGGCGCTCGAGACCGGTGGCATTCTCATCGGCGAAGAGGTCGCCATCACGCTGGAAGTCGAATTCGTAAGAGCCTAAATCAGCCGCCCCGCAGCCGATGCGAAACCGCTGCGCGGCAGAGAAGAGGAACTCATGTCACTCCGACCCGTTAAACAGGTTATTCAACCGAAGCTGACGATGGAGGGTGCTGGGGTCAAGCTGCAGCGAGCTTTTGGCTTCGGCAAGACCAAGGAATTCGATCCCTTTTTGTTGCTGGATGATTTCCGCAACGACAAGCCGGAAGACTATCTGGCAGGATTTCCATGGCATCCGCACCGGGGGATCGAGACCATCACCTATGTGCTTGCGGGCTCGGTCGAGCACGGCGACAGCCTGGGCAACAAGGGCAAAATGACCGCGGGCGACGTGCAATGGATGACCGCCGGCAGCGGAATCATGCACCAGGAGATGCCGAAAGGTGACCAGCACGGCCACATGCACGGTTTCCAGTTGTGGGCGAACCTGCCGGCATCTCTAAAAATGACGGATCCGCGCTACCAGGATATTCCCTCGAGTGCGATTCCCGAGGTCACCGACGATGACGGTACCCGCGTCCGCGTGGTCTGCGGGGAATTCTGGGGCAAGAAAGGTCCGGTGGAGGGCGTTGCCGCTGATCCAAATTACCTCGACGTCTCCGTCCGACCGGGACAGCGGAAGCGGCTCAAGATCGAGACTACGCGAAACGCCTTCGCCTACGTGTTTGCGGGCTCCGGCACGTTCCGCGACTCTTCGGATCCCCGCGCGGTGTTGACGGAACAGGCTGCAGACCCAACCGCCCCGGCCAAGTACGACGTCGGTAATCGCTCTCTGGTGTTGTTCGACCGTGGCGATGAGATCGTGGTGCAGGCTGGCGACGAGGGCATCCGCTTCTTGTTGGTTTCAGGCAAGCCGATCGAGGAGCCGGTGGCTTGGTACGGCCCTATCGTGATGAACACACAGGAGCAGCTACGCCAGGCGGTCGCCGAGCTACAGACCGGCAGCTTCATCAAGCACCGCTGAGCCTGAGCGGGCTCCACAAAACCAAAGATTCTTGCGTCTCGCCAATTCCCTTGACAGGGTGGGTTACGGGACGCAAGAATCACCATAACTACAAGAAAAGAAGGTAGCTCTCGACCGTGCCGGACGTGCACGCAGCCCGGCGCGAAAGAGTTTCAAAACATGACGAACACAGGCGCTTCCGCCAAACCATCTCCGGTCGCAACCGCGCTGGTCATCTCAGACGATGAGGCGACCGTCCGGCAACTGACGGAGAGCATGCAGCAGTTCGCGATCTCGGCTGAAGTGTGTCGAGACGCTGGGATTGCCATGCAGTCGTTGAATCGGCGGCATTACGAGGCGGTAGTGGTTGACCTGAAGATGTACCAGGCCAAAGAGATCATGGAGCGCGTGCGCAGCGCCCCTTCGAACCAGACGGCGACGACCTTTGCCGTCACCGAAGGGCCAGGGGCGGAATCGGCGTCGGTGTTCAGCGCCAGGGCGAATTTTGTGCTGGAGAGGCCGCTTTCGGAGGAGTCGCTGAGCCGCAGTTTAAGGGCGGCGTACGGGATCATCATGCGGGAACGCCGCCGCTACTTCCGTTGTCCGGTGACGATTCCGGTGGCGGTGCGCAACCAGGAAGGCCAGGAAGCTGAATACGTGACCATCAATATCAGCGAGAGCGGGATCGCGATCCGTATTCCCACCCCAGTGAAAGCCGGAGCGGAAGTGGCAGTGCAATTCAAGCTTCCGGAGAACCAAACCCAATTCGCGGTCCAATCGAAGATTTGCTGGAGTGACCCAACCGGCCGCACTGGCTTGCAGTTTCTGAATCTGCCGTTGCCGCAGAAAACGGAACTACAAGGATGGCTCTCCCACCGTTTGGAAGAAGTGCTGCCGGAAGCGGTAGCCAGCAAGTTCCAGAAACCCGCCGAGTCGTAGTCGGGCGGCGAAGGAATCCCACCTGCAATCAGCGCGCCTTTAGGGGCTTGCTTCATCGAGAGCCAGTTGTCAGGTCTCAGTTCCCAGTAGCTGAGCACCTTTGCGCGATCAGCACTCTGCGGCTATGATGGCAGAGTGGCGAAAAGCCACGGTTCTCAAGCCATCCACCAGGAGTCGTCCTTATATGTCAGCACCCAGCCGAAGGCCGGAGATTCGCCGGCGCCGTACCCGCAAGGAAAAAATAGTCAAGCTGCGAAAACGCCTGGCCACCGCCACCGCGGAAGCCGACCGCAAGCGCATTGAGCAGAAGCTGCACCGCCAAGGCTTAGTGTCGCCTGGAACTCCGCTGATCAAGAGTGCGTAAATGCCTCGCTTCCCTAAGCCTGGCTCAACTGGCGATGGTTTCCGCAGCCTGACGCCGGTCAGCCGCGGTGTGCGGCTCGGCCGCAACTTCGGCATAGATTTCGAGAATGCGGCGAGCTGAGGCGTCCCACGAGAATTTCTTCGCCTGTTCGTAGCAGCGCTTCTTGATCTGGTCACGAACCGGTTGGTCCAGCAGCAGGTGGAGCAACGCCCGCATAATCTCAAAAACATTCTCCGGATTCACCAGTACAGCGGCATTGCCCACCACCTCAGGCAACGACGAAGTATTGGAAGTGACGACCGGAGTGCCGTGGGCCATGGCTTCCAAAGGCGGCAGGCCGAAACCCTCGTAGAGTGAGGGGAAAACGAAGATCTTGGCGGCGTCATAAAAGACCCGCAACATTTCGATGGGAATGAAGCCGAGGAAGCGCACATCGTTCTGCACCCCGCTGCGGATCACGGTGCGGCGTAGGTCAGGATGCTTGGAAAGCTCATCGCCGATGATGATGAGCTTCAAGTCAGGGAATTTGCCTTCCTTCTCCAATTCAGCTTTCAGGGCGGAGAACGCTTCGATGATCCTCACCAGGTTCTTGTGAGGACTGATGCGGCCCGCATAGAGCAAGAACGGATACTTGATGAGGTAGCGTTCGGCGAGAATCTGGCGGTCGGCGTCGGTCGCATGCCCGCTTAGGAAGCGCTCATCGATGGCGTTGTACACCACTTCAATGCGGGATGGCGGAATTCCAAAGAGGTTCTCGATTTCGTTCCTGGTGAAATTGGAGACGGCCAGAATTTTGCCGGCGCCCTTCAACACTCTCCTGGTGAAATACAGATGCAAGGACCGCCGCAGGCTGGAGCGCTCGCGGGCGCTATACAGGTGCTCCAAAAGATCGTGCACCGTCATAACGTAGGGGCAGGGCAGGGTGCGGGGCATCCAGTAGAGGTGAGGGATGTGGACCAGGTCGCACTGCAGGCGCTTGAGAATGGCGCGGAACTCGAGGTAGCCCTTGGCGCTGGTGCCATCGTCGAGGAGCGGGATGGTTTGAAAACTCTCGGGCAGCGGGCCGATTTCTGTGACTTTCTGTGGCGAACCGATCAGGAAATACTGATTGGTATGGTCGAGCCGGCCGAGGGCCCGGACGACATTGCGAGTATAGGTGCCAACTCCGAACTCGGTGATGCGCCGAATGTCGATGGCGACCTTCACGGAGTGATTTAACCACAGAGAACACAGAGGGGCACAGAGAAATTGTGCCTGACCCAACCTCAAAGCTTGAAACGCAAAGATCGCAGAGAAATGCCGTGGAGGTCGCGGAGAAGATCTCTCAGGCCTTAAGTTCAGCCTGCGCTTTCGCTCGGCGCTCGGGATACAGTGGAAAAGCGTCGGCCAGTTTCAAAACCTGCTTGCGGATTTTCGCCAGTACCGCCGCATCAGAGCGGTGCTGTAGTGCTTCAGAGATCCAGCGACCGACTTGCTTCATCTCGGTCTCTTTCATTCCGCGTGTGGTTAAGGCCGGCGTGCCGATGCGGATGCCACTCGGCTTCATGGGCGGGTTGGTGTCGAACGGAATCGCATTCTTGTTGACGGTGATGCCGGCATCTCCTAATGCCTTCTCGGCTTCACTGCCCAACATGCCTTTGGCGAAGACGTCCACTAGCATGAGATGCGTGTCGGTGCCTCCTGAAATAATGCGGAAGCCTTCGGCGGCAAGCGTTTCGGCCAAAACTTTGGCATTGGCGACGACCTGCCGCGCATAGTCCCGGAAAGACGGCTGCATAGCTTCGAGGAAACAAACTGCCTTGGCGGCAATGATATGGACCAGCGGGCCGCCTTGCATGCCGGGAAAGACCACTTTGTCGATCGCGGCCCCGAATTCTTGTTTCGCTAGAATCATGCCGGCGCGGGGGCCGCGTAATGTCTTATGGGTTGTCGAAGTAACGATGTGGGCGTGCGGCACGGGCGACGGGTGTGCCCCGCCGGCTACCAGTCCGGCAAAGTGGGCCATATCCACCAGGAAGAGTGCACCAACTTTGTCGGCAATCTTGCGCATGCGCGCGAAGTCAATGATGCGGGGATAGGCGCTGCCTCCGCCGATGATGAGCTTGGGGTGCTCTTTTTCGGCTAGCTTTTCAAGGTCGTCGTAGTCGATGGTTTCAGTGTCTTTGGTGACGCCGTAGGGCACGATCTTGTAAGTCTTGCCAGAAAAATTAAGATGATGGCCATGGGTAAGGTGTCCGCCGTGTGCCAGATTCAAGCCAAGAACAGTATCGCCGGGCTGGATCACCGCAGAATAGGCTTCCATGTTGGCCTGCGATCCCGCGTGCGGTTGCACGTTGGCATACTCGGCGCCGAACAGGTTCTTGGCACGGTCGCGTGCCAGGTTCTCGACGATGTCCGCGTACTCGCAGCCGCCGTAATAGCGTTTGCCGGGATAGCCCTCGGCGTACTTATTAGTAAACACCGAGCCCATGGCCTCAAGTACGGCTTCGCTGACGAAGTTCTCGGAGGCGATCAGTTCCAGGCCTTCATGCTGGCGGCGAACTTCGTTGTCAATAGCAGCGGCGATTTCGGGATCGACATCCAGCAGCGGAAGCGACATTGGATTCGGCTTATTCATTCCACTTCTCCAGGCGAGCTTGTTTCTTGGTACACGTTCGGATTATGCAATTCCATGAAGTTCCCCGGCTTTTTCAGCGGCGTGAATCCGAATTGTAAGTAAAGCCGGTGAGCATCGCGCGTGGCCAGAGTCCAGCGCCGCAGACCCTGTAACTGCGGATGCCGCATGATTGCCTCCATCATCCATTTTCCCAAGCCGTGCCCGCGATGTGTATCGAGCACAAACACGTCGGCGATGTATGCGTACGTGGCGAAGTCGGAGATCACTCGCGCAAATCCTACCTGCTGCGCTTGTTTGTAGACGCCAAAACACAACGAGTTCTGGATGGAACGGGCCACAAGTTCACACGGAATCCCCTTTGCCCAATAGGATGCGGTCAGGAAACCGTGGATCACGTTCAAATCCAGCCGGTCGCGGTTGGTGCTCAGCAGGAACTCGCCGCGGCGTTCCTCGATGGTGTTTCCCACTCCCTCGGGCATAAGTCGAGGCTTCATTGTAAACCCGTGGGATGGGCTGCGTTTTAACGGCGGAACGGCTAGACGCTATCGAATGCCGTTCGCAGGAATGAGGCAATCTGCCAACCATCGATGAACTTGTAGGGAGTTTCACCAGTCGTGTAGTGCCCGCAGGGTAGCACCACGACCTTGTGATCCAATCCGCGTCTTTGAAACTCATTGACCGCATCACGGGAGAACTCGGGAAGGAAAGTCAGATCGTAGTTGGCATAAATAATGAGTGACTTCTTGGGCCAGCGCGCGAACTGATCGAAATATGACATAGGGCTGACCGCGCTCCACAGTTGACGCAGCCGGTCGAGGTCGATCTGCGACTCGATCCCCTCGCGAATATGGCGCGTGGATTGCCCGTGCCAGACCACGTCCGCGACATAGGTAGAGGCGTGATTGAAAGCGGCCACGCGGATGCGAGGCTCGTGCGCGGCAGCGAGAAAGGCATAGCAGGAACCGAGGCTCGTGCCGACAATGCCGAGACGGCTGTAACCCTGGGATTCGAGCCAGTCGAAACAGCAGCGGGCATCAATCACGCCCTGCCGACAAGCGTCGAGAGTGCGGCCGATGTTGGCGGAGACGGCGTAGTCGGCGCGTTTGATCTCGGTGGGCATGCGAATGTCGTGATAAGGCATGGTCAGCCGCAACACCGAAATTCCAATCAGATTGAGTGCCTGGCACAGGCTGGTGTAGGCGAGGGCATCGGCGTTCCAGTGCGGCATGAGAACGACGGCACGTTGTCCGCGAGTTGGGAACCAACGCGCATTGACCAGATTATTTTCCGGAAACGGAGTTCGGACTGGTGAGGTGAAGCGCAGGAAGTCGGCGTAGGTGCCACGGACTCTTTTCTCCAGCTTCTGATCGGGAACTTCGCGGGTGCTGAAGACCTGAACTTCGCGTCGCTCCAAGCGAAAATCGGTTGGCTTGCGGTAGGAGTAAAAGTCGTCGCTCGCGGCCACAATCCGCCGATTGAAGTCGCGAAGGAATTTCTCGCCATCCTCGGGCATGTGGCCGGGAGCGAAGCCATTGCGGCAGGGCCAGTCCCGTGCCCACTCCACACCCCACTCCAGCGGACGGACCACGCGGTTGTTGTCCACCGATATGAGCCGGTGTTCCCAGTCATACATCCATTGGGCGTAGTAAGAGGGCATGAGTCTTTAACGATATCGCAGGGAGCGACGGTGTGAATAGAGCGAAGGCAGCCAACGGCGTGGATAGGCATTGAGCAGGGAAGATTGGAGGTTAGCGGGAGGGGGACACGTATCGCTCGCGCTCACTCAACTTGCGGCGGCTGCCGGGAGAGTGGTCAGCCTCTGGCGAACATCTTCGCAAACATGATCGCGAAGATCGCCCAGACCCCTACGGTGATAACGGCTTCCGCAGGCGCTGGCAGCATCCCTGCCAAGATACAAGCAATCACCACTCCTGCGGCAAATATCGCTCCCACACTCTTGGAAATCGTCTCCTTAACAAACTCGCCGCAATGCTTGCATTTCCTGGCGTCGACGAGTATTTCTTCAGCGCAGTTACCGAAGTCCCGTGAGAACCGGAACTAAGCAAGTATGTGGACGCCCTAGGTGGACAATCACCCTGGGGACAGCAAACCGCGACGGTGTTCACCGGATAAGAGCATGGAAGAGTTGGGATTCCGCCTAGGTTCGAGTAAGCTGCGAAATGCTATTCCGCCACGACGCGGGCCGGGTTAATCTTGCTGTGAGTGAACTGGGGTCGCCCCCGAAACGGCCGCATCTTGGGTTTGGAAAGCGAGGGTCGGATATGACATTAGTCCTTGAAGCAGAAGACAAAGCCGAGAAAGTTGCCCGGGCGCAAAGGAACAAGGATGGGAAATACATGCTGCTGGCCGGCGTCGTCGCTCTTGCGTCCATCGCAGGAGACAGGTTATCCCATTGGATACTTGGTGGTTCTGGAGTATCTATGATCACGAGTTGGATACTAGGCTTCGTGATCGTTTTCACCAGTGGCTGCGTTTTTAATTGGATCGGCACGGAATTCACGGAACTCCGCACACGAACCAAAGAGATAAACGGCAGGCTGGCCGAGGTAAAGGCAACGCTCGAAGAGTTAAAAGGGAGACTATGACGGTTAGGGAGACGAAATTGCTCAAGGGGCCGGAAAAAGAGCTTAAGAAGTTCTTGGCGTCTAAGCCCGCTTGGATGCAGCGCGTGCTCCAAGAGGATTTTTCCTCATTTTCGCGCGATGAAAACCTGGAGTGGATCAACAATCAAGATAGGGTGTACGAACTAAGACACGAATACCAGCGAATTCTGCAGCAAATCCCCGCTACGTGGAGGGAATATCGCAAGAAGCTGATGCGGAACTCTCTAGATCGACTGCTGGTGCCGGAAGGGAGGCCCGGGAGGCCAACCAAGAGTGCCCTTGCGGAGGAAGCAGCAGGTTTGCAGCGGGCCGGAATGAACTATCCCCAGATGACAGCAGAGTTGAACAAATGCCACGGCCAAGGCACTACTACATCGGAAGCCCTCCGAAAATTGCTGAAACGGCACCCGGGCAAATCCTCACGATAGATTCTGACCCGGACATTATCCTTCTCCATTTATGTCCTGTTGCATCTTGCACGAGTAAGTGAAATGTTGGAGGTGGAGGCGAAATAGCGATGACCCATCTTGAACGTGAATGGAGCCACCTTCCGCAACTCGTGAAGGCGGCGACAAAGGGATCTCAGGGCATTTCAGAGAATTGCGTGGCCCTGCAAAACGTAGCTGTAGAATTCGGGGTTTACGGAAAGCGCTACGAAGTTAGATTCGGTCGCAAACCGAAGACGGCCGTTGGTCCTGAAGATTCTCCACCCCGAATCCGATGGATTTTTGAGCCCCAGCAGGACGGCAATCAATGGTTTGTCGCGTCGCTGGGTGAGGCTTTGACGACGGAGAACCTGGCCCTCAAGTTATCAGCTAAACTCACTACGTATTGTGTCGAATATGAAAATGCAATCGCTCTCTAGGCCGCGAATGCTGAACAAAGCAAGTAATCGGAAAGCCACCAACCCGAAAAGGCGATCCAGGACAGACTGGAAACGAATTGATGCGATGCGGGATTCGGACATAGATCTCTCCGAATTCCCCGAGCTAGGCCCCGACTTCTTTGCCAACGCCATCCTCTGGCCGGGGCCGAAGAAGCAGATCACTCTGCGAATCGACCCCGACGTGCTAGCCTTCTTTCGTAAGCACGGTAGAGGCTATCAGACCACGATCAACGCCGTCCTGCGTAAATACGTGGAGGCCCAGAAGGGGCGGGCGGGTTAAATGGGAGCGAATCCTGATTTCTTCTTGTCGGCAGCCGGCGAAATGCGAGGAGATCTTGCCACCATCCGCGCATGTTGGTCAAAGGCCCGCCTAAGAGACGAGGTTCGCGACGATTACATGCTCATCGAAGTTGACCCTCCGGTGATTGGACAACAGTTTGGACTCGGCGACCAGGACGTCACGGAACTGATAATCTCGACGCGCCACAAAGGTTTCACTCTGTTCCCCGTCACGGAGTGGCCGTCGCATGTTTATGTGACTCGGATGTTGGATCAGTTCGTTGCTCAGACCTTGGTTTTCACAGGGGATCAGGTAGAACTCATTGGCTGGGCCGAAATATTTCTTACGCGCGCTGAAGCTGAGAAGGAATCCGCGAAGTTTGGTGGCGCAGGTGGTGGCTAGCTGACGTGCCTTCTGGGCACGCGCTTCGAAATCCCGCACAAAATCTCATAGAGCACAGTATTAGCCAGGGCAGCATGCTCGCGAGCGTCTACGCTAAGGCCTTCTGAAGATCCCAGCAGAATAGCTTCGTCTCCAACTTCGATACCCGGCAAGCCAGTGACATCAACTAGAGTGAGGTCCATGGAAATGCGGCCTACGATGGGGGCATAGTGCTCGCGCACAATGACGCGACCGCGAGAAGACAGCGCGCGATTGAAGCCGTCGGCGTATCCCACGGGAAGCACGGCGATGCGCGCGGGTGCCTTGGTGACGTAGATGCCGCCGTATCCGAGGGCCTGGTTGGCGCGCACGTCACGCAGAGAAAGGATGCGAGTCTTCCAAGTGAGAACGGGTTTGACCCCAAGCCGCAGACCGCTGCCGCTTACTTCCCGTCCCGCCCGCTCAAAGGGCAAGAAATAACCATAAAGCGCGATGCCGGGCCGCACCATGGTGTTCCACGATTCGCGGCGCGAGATGACCGCACCGGTGTTGGCAGCGTGAACCAGTGGCGGGTCAATGCCCTCATTGCGCAGGAATTGGCGTACCTGCTCGAACGACTGCAACTGTTCGGCAACGGAAGGCGCGTCGAGAATTTCGGAAGAAGCCAGATGGGTCGAAAGCCCTTCGACCACGAGATGTGCCGCCGACTTCAGGGCGGCAGAAATATGCCGCAGGTCTTGAGGCGAAGCCCCGAGGCGTCCCATGCCGGTGTCGACTTTGAGGTGTACGGAGTGTTTCGCCGAGAGACGCGCAGCGGCCTTTTCGAACAGCTCGATCTGTCCCGGCTCCCAAACGGTTGGGGTCAGGTGGAGGCGGACAATCTCTTCTTCTTCCCCGCGCCAGAAACCAGTCAGTAACAGAATGCGGCCGCGGATACCGGCTTCGCGAAGCGGAATCGCTTCATCGAGCGAAGTGACGCCAAACCAGCGCACTCCTTCTTCTTCCAGGGCACGGGAACATTCGACCGCGCCGTGGCCGTAGGCGTCAGCCTTCACGATCGCGCACACTGTGACGCCGGAGCCAATGTGTTTCTGCACCGTGCGGAAATTCTGCCGGAGCGCAGTCAGAGATACTTCGGCCCAGGTGGGACGGGTTGCGACGCGCTTGGCAAGTTCGATGGTGGCCACTGGGTCGATTATAGCGGGCACATGCGCAGGCCTGAGGTTACGGGTGGGCTACACCCCGTGCACAGTTCATCTACCCTCCCGACAGGCTGAAGTTTACCGTCACCTGGGTTTCGACCTCGACCGGCTGGTCGTTTAAATAATAGGGCCGGTAGCGCCATAGGCGGACAGCATTGACGGCGGCTTGTACCAGCAGAGGATGGCCGCTGATCACCTGCAGATCCTGGATTGTCCCTTCGCGATCGATGACAGCCCGCAGTACGACAGTTCCCTGAATGCGAGCCTGCTTTGCCAATGCCGGATACTCGGGCTGGACGCGACGAATTAGATTTCCTTCCATCACGCGGGAGATCCGTGGCGGACGGAGCGAGGGAGTAACCGGCATGGCAGGTCTCATGCCACTTCCGATCGCTGTCAGCACATCACTTCCGCCTGGATGATCGCCCACGATGCCCACAACTCCCGGCCCGCCTGGAGGCTCTGCCACTGAATCATCACGACCGCCGAGAAAACTAGATGGTTGCGGAATCGGCGCCGGAAATCGCAGAGCGTGTTCATCAATTCTGCTGACGACATGGCTCTGAGCGGCTCTCGCCCCACCCGGCGGCGCCGGCGGCGTCGGAGCAATTACTGATCCCAGCAACGCCAGGCGTGGCATTGCCTGGGTGTAAAACAAGGGCAGAACCAGCAATCCAGCGATGGCCACTGCTTGGGCTGCGAACGAAGCCAGAGCGGTCCAGCCGCGATGCGAGCGGTTGGCCCAAGTGTTGTCGGAGATGTAGTCAGCGAACATGGTGGCCTCCTCAAACCCGTGCCTTCTATAAAGACACCGGCAGAGCAGGCTACGGGAGAAACTTTAGTAAAGAAAAAGGCCGCGATTTAGCGGCCTTATTGGAACCATTTTCGACACTCTGGTGTCGCCGGTTACTTCGGCGGCGGAGTGGCGGTTTGCGGCTTCGGCTGGGCAGGCGCTGTCGGCTTGGCGCCAGTTCCAGTGCCGGACTTCTGCACCGGAGCGCTACCCTTGGCCGGGGCGGGCACGCCGGACTTGGTGTTGTAGGCCTCGACAACCGACCGGGTGATATCCATGGAAGGCAAGGCCCACAGTATGGGACCTTGCGGCCAGGGATTCGATGTATCCACGATCATGCCAAAGCCGGCAGTCTGGGCGTAGCTCACGATCACCGGTGCCATTTTCTGGAGGATGCGCTGGGCAATCTCATTTTGCTGGGCCTGGGCATCGTCGCGGGCATCCTGCACCGAGCGTTCCAGGGATTTTTGTTTCTGCTCGATCTGCTTAACCAGGTTGCCGCGGGCGTCTTCGCTGAGCTTGTCGCCGGAACTGGTCAGCTGCTTCTTCAGGCTCTCGACTTCGTCGTTCAGGTTCTTCAGTTCGGTCTGCTTGGGTTCAAGCTTCTTGCTCAGGGCCTCGAAATCGCGCTGGCCTTCATTGCTGGCATAAATTGCCTGCTCGATATTGATGGTGCCAACGCGGCTGCCGCCACCGGTTGCCGCCGCCGGGTCGGCTGGGGTCGTGACGGGGGGAGTGGAGGCGCTGGGCGCTGCGGGTAACGGTGCGTCCGGTTTGCCGATCTGGGCCAGGACACAAACGGAAAAGGCAAACACTGCGGCCAGAACAAAACACGTAAACTTGCTTTTCATGGGGTTAATTTTGAACTCCTTGGAAGCTTTCCGGGAATTTTGCTCAGATCTTTCTCTCTTCACCACGCTGCGGCCCACCGTCTATCATCCCGCCTCGCCATCGCCGGCGACTAGGCAGGCCTAGTCCCAGCCTGTCACGTTCGAACGCACAAACGAGACGACCACCCCGCACATTTCATTTTCAGGGCGCGAAGCTAACATTATAGGGAGATAGCAGCTCCACCGTCAAACCTGCGGTTTGACACCAGTTCCCAATTCTCAGGCATGGACTCGACGCAGGGTCAGAACGTAGTAGCTACAGTGAAGCGGAAAGTCTTGCGCGGTTCGCGCAACAGATACTGCGGGGCGAACGCGTTCTTAGCGAGTTGGAAGGTGTAGTCTCCCGCGGCTCCGGCCGGGAACATGCTGCGGGTAATGGGAACCGGAGAATTGGTGGTGGTGTCGAGGCGCAGGGGGTTGTACGCCCAATACACTCGGAAGGGAGCATTGATAACGGGCAAGAAGACCTGGAACTCGATTCCGGTGGACATCCTGGGGGTCCAATTGGTGCTGCTTAGGGGAGTAAGGAACTGGGAGAAGGAAAGCTTGCTGCCGCCGGTGCAGTTCAGGGCGACGTCAACGGTGGGGCAGCCATACACCGTGCTGTTGAGCAGTTGCTGCTCGCTGCTGGAGATTTTCAATTGGGAATCGCGCAAGATGGGCTCGACCCCGGCATCCATGAAAGGCGCAAAACTGACTGGCCCGGCAATGGTGATGCGGTATTCGAGGTTGCCGATCAAGCTCAGATCTCCGCCGGGAAACACGATCTGCGAGACGGGGACAGGAATGGTGTAAGCCCCCTGGAGGGGATTGGCGGGGTTCTTAGGCACAATCGAACCATCCGGATTGCGCAGTTGAACCGTGGTGGTGCTAGGTAAAAAGGCGACCGGCGATATCGAACGGATATCGAAGCCGCGCAAGTCATTCTCGCCTCCGTCATAAAAACGCTGGAAGGGAGGTGGCACCAGGCCGCCGTAGCCGGTCAGGAAGGAGCCGGTCACCTGGAAGCCTACGGTGTTGCGCCCGTTCTGAACTGGAGTGAAACGCTTGTATTGCACGATTGGCCGAATCGTCCTCACGTTCCCCCCGATGCCTGCAAATTCCGTTGCCAGGTAGTAGCTCGTGCCCTTGTGGGGAAAGAGCGCCCGATCCAAAGAGTTCTTGGAAAGGCTGGGAATGATCTTGCTGGTGACAATGCCGTTCAGAGAGTTGGGGCCGCTGATTCCACGGAAGGACAGGAAATCGAACAGGGTCTTGGAGGCGTTGGTCAGAGCCACAATCGAGGAGTCGTCCAACTGATAGCTGACGCCGATCCGTTTGAACGAGTGATGGCGCAAAGGATAGGACAAATTGAGGGTGAAGCCTTTGCTGGATTGAGTGTAGTTCTGAAGATTCTGCTCCAGGGCCGAGGGCAGATTGATCGCTTGGCCGGTTAAGATTGCGGCCTGTCGTGCCTGGTCGTAGATGAATCGGCGTCCGTAAACCGTAAATCCGAACTGCAGCGGGCGATCAAATAAGTAAGGCTCTGTGAAGCCAAACATCAGGTCGCGCTCAAGGTTGCCGATGTTGGCCGAAACGGTCAGGGTTTCACCCTTACCCAGAAAGTTGTTGGTACTGTAACTGAGCCCGATAAAGGAGCCAGCAAGGCCGCTCACACCTCCGGTCAATCCGATGCTGTTTTTCCCTTTCTCGTGCACTTTGAGAAGCAGGTCGACAGTGCCGGCTTTTTCGTCAAGATGGCGTTCGGTAGTGCTGGGATCGTCGGCCTTCAGCACATCGAAGAAGCCCAACTGATTCAGACGCTGCAGGCTGACTTCCCAGAGCTGCGAGCTATAGGTCTGGCCTTCTTCCAGCAGGATTTCGCGGCGGATCACTTTGTCGCGGGTGGTGGTGTTGCCCTGAAACTCGATGCGCCGGACCACAAACGGTTTGCCCTCATCCACGTCGATGTCGATAAAGATCTGTTTCTTGTCCTCGTCGAATGTGGTGCCGGGGACCGAAGTGAAGTTGATATAACCCTGTTGACCATAAGCTTTCCCCAAGTTGTCCAGACCCTTGGCAATCTTGCTGCGGTCAAACACATCGCCATCTTTGATGGGGAACAGCGCCCGCAGTGCTTTTGTGTTGGTGACCGCCTTGTTTCCCTTGAAGGTGATTTCGCCCAGTGTGTATTTTTCACCTTCATCGATGGGCATGGTAATGTCTATCGCCTTGCCCGTGCCCGGTTGCAGGAACGGAATGTGAAAGCCCTTGTGCCCGCTGTCGTGGATGTCGGTCTTGGGCTCGTTGACCGTGGCTTTGAAGTAGCCCCGATTTTGAAATTCGGAACGCACCCGCTCGGTGTCTTCATCGAGCTTGGTGGCATCGTAGGTGCGGGCGAACAGGTTTTCGAGGAAGATGGAGTGGGGAATGCCGATCGGCCTCAGGTTCTTCATCGCCCCGCGCAGCAAACGGGTCTTCACGTGATTGTTGCCGGTGAAAATAATCTTGCCCACTTTGACCTTAGGACCTTCCTTGATCACGAAGGTAAGGCTCAAAGCGGCGGGAGGAATGGGCCGAATCTCGGTACGGATGGTGGAGAATTGACGGCCATGCTCGGAGAGCAGTTCCTTGATGACCACCTCCGCGTGCTTGACCTTGGTCGGGTCATACTGGCTTTCGACCGAAAGCCCGACTTTACGTTCCTTGAAACGGTCGAGCACATCGCTCTTGGTAACTGAGTTCAGACCCTCATAGTTGATCTCGCGAATCGTCGGCCGTTCCTTGACGTAGATGTGAAGGACTGGGCCTTTGGGAGTGTTTTCGCGCTCGAAGCGGAGATCCTCGAAGTACCCGGTATTCCACAGCGAATTGAAGTCACGTTCGAGAGCGGCCTCGTCATACACGTCCCCGGGACGGGTGAAGATCCGGGCGCGGATGGTTTCAGCCGGAATCCGGCGGTTACCGTGGACTTCGATCCCTGCAACTAGTTCCTGCTGCGCCGCAGCCAGCGAACTCAGCACAACAATTCCCAGTAAAAGCCCCAGAAGCGAACCACGGCATCGACCCCAACACTTTATAAATGAAGGAGATGGGCCGAAGCGTGATGCCAGACTTCGGGGTGCGCGGCTATGCTTGCCCTGGGCGATCGCAGGGTTATCCTGATGAGAGCGCAGAATCTCCTCTACCTCAGCGACTGGGAGTATGGAAAACCGCAATTATACGGTAGTGCGATGGAGAGCGTCCAAGAACCAGGCCTCAGTTGCTCGCAGCCGCCGGCTTGAAAAGCTCCACCTCAACCAAGACGGAATAAAACGTGGCCGAGTTGCCCAAGTCCGTAAGTTTTTGTGATGTAAGCACGTTAATGTTTTGTCCGCCCGGTGAAAGCTTGGCCCAGGCGAGTTTGGCACACACTACGCCGGTCTGCACAGCGCCATTGATCTTCGCGATCAGACGTACGTCTCCGCGGCGGTTGAATACGCGCACCGTGTCACCTTCAACGATTCCCCGGCTGCGGGCGTCGGTTGCGTTCAGCTCGAGCAGGCCGGGTTCTTCCATCTCCTGAATCGAAGACAGATTCGAAAACGTCGTATTGAGGAAATTGTCGGCCTTGCGCGCCAGCAACTCCAAAGGAAAAGTCTTGGCTTGCTCACCATGCCGCGATTCCTCCGGTGGTGTGAATTGCACAACGGGGTCAAGCCCTTGAGACTTCAACGGCTCACTATAAAGTTCGGCTTTGCCACTCGCGGTCCCGAAGTTTCCGTGAGCAAAGGGAAGAAAAGGCCCGGTCTTGTCTGCGTGAAAATTCAGCCGGATGTGCCCTTCAGCTTCCAAACGTTTGCGGTCGATGCCTTCCAGCCAGGGGTTTTTCGTGTTCAGTGCAACGTCGATCATCTGATCGACCGATTCACGGAAACATTCATCGCGGAATCCCATGCGCTCGGCGAGGGTGCGGAACAGATCAACATTCGACCGGCATTCGCCCAAGGGTTCGATGGCCTGGTCAGACATCTGTAGAAAGTAGTGTCCGTAAGCGCCTTGCAGGTCCTTGTGCTCAAAGAATGTGGTCGCGGGAAGGACAATGTCGGCGTAATCCGTGGTATCTGTAAAGAATTGTTCGTGGACCACCGTGAACAGGTCGGGGCGCCGCAAGCCGCGAGTCACTTCGTTCTGATCGGGGCAAACCGCCGCCGGATTGGAGTTGTAAACCAGTAGCGCTTTGACGGGCGGATCGGAAAGGATGTTCAAAGCCTTCCCCAGCTCGACCATATTTATAGTGCGAGCCGGCCGGCCCAGGGCCGCGTCCATCAGGTCAGGGCGCTTCAAGGTCTCTTTGTCGAGTGCCGCCGCGAATGCCCCGCTGGTAGCGTACTGCAGGCCGCCTCCGACCTCCTTCCACGAGCCGGTAATGCAGGGCAACATGGTAATCGCGCGCATGGCCATGCCGCCCCCTTCAGAGCGCTGCACGCCGTCGTTCACTCGAATGACGGCGGGCCGGATCGTAGCGTATTCCCGCGCTAACTTTGTGATATCTGCGACTGAGATCCCAGTCCACTTCGATACGCGTTCTGGACTGTACCCCTGAACGTTGGTTCGGAGTTGCTCGAAACCGACGGTGTAGTGCTCGACGTAATCTGCGTCATGCAGATTCTCATTGATGATGACGTTCATCATGCCAAGCGCGAGCGCGGCATCAGTGCCGGGGTTGATTGGCAAATACCAGTCGGCGCAGGCGGCCGTGCGGGTGCGGTAGGGATCGATGACGACGAGCTTTGCACCCTTGCGGCGGGCTTCAACGATAAATGGCCACAGGTGCACATTGTTGCCGTGAATGTTCGACGCCCACGCAATGATGTAGCGGGAATGTACGAATTGTTCCGGCTCGGTGGCCAGTTTGATGCCAAGAACCGACTTTAGACCAGCTTCGCCGGCCGTGGAACAGATCGTCCGATCGAGTTGCGATGCTCCTAACCGGTGAAAGAAGCGGCGGTCCATGGAAGCGCCGTTTAAGACTCCGAGAGTACCGCCATAGGAGTACGGGAGAATAGCTTCGCTGCCAAACTCGGAGCTGATTTGCTTGAAGCGAGAAGTGATCTCGTCGAGAGCTTGGTCCCAAGTGATGCGTTGGAATGTTGGCGTGGCGCGGACGCCCCCGCCCACAGGGCCCTTGGGCGCGATCCTTCGCATGGGATACAACAGGCGATCCGGCGAGTACACGCGGTCGAGATACTTGGCAACTTTCGCGCACAGGAAGCCGCGAGTCACCGGATGCGCCGGATCACCCTGAATCCGCGTAGCACGGCCGTTGTCGACGGTAATCAAGACGCCGCAAGCGTCTGGACAATCATGGGGACAAGCGGCGTGGACGGTCTGCTTCACTGTTTCGATTATACGGGGAGTTGCCCGGTAGGGACGTAGCTGCTACGTCTAGACGCTCACCCGATCAAACCGCACGTCCGGCGCAAGCGCCCGATGCCCAAGCCCACTGAAAGTTGAATCCGCCAAGCTGGCCTGTGACGTCGACAACTTCGCCGATGAAGAACAGTCCTGGGACTCTGGGGCTCTCCATGGTTTTGGCGGAGAGCTCGTCGGTGTCGACTCCTCCCGCAGTGACTTCTGCTTTTTCGTAGCCTTCGGTTCCCGCAGGATGAAGTTCCCAGCCATGAGCGCGGCGTTCCAGATCGGCGAGCGACTGATTCGTAAATGAAGAAGGAGGGTTGAGCTCCAACCAGCGATCCGCCAGGCGATTGGGCAGGAACGCCCGGAAGGTAGCGTTCAGGGTTTTGATGTTGCGCGGAGACTGCGTGTCGTTGAACGTTGCCGTTACGGCCTTCCCAGGAGCCAGATCGATGACAATCGGCGTCGGCGGTCTCCAGTAGGACGAAATTTGCAAGATGGCCGGACCGCTCAGCCCGCGGTGCGTGATCAGCATCCCTTCTCTGAAACGCACGCCGTCGCACGAAGCAATCACTTCTGCCGATACTCCCGCGAGATCGCAATAGTGGTTGCGATCTTCCGGGGGGAGCAACAACGGGACCAGAGCCGGCCACGGCTCGCGAATCTTAAGCCCGAATTGCCGCGCCAGATCGTAGCCGAAACTGGTTGCACCCATCTTGGGGATGGACAGGCCGCCAGTCGCGACCACCAACGCCGTCGAACGAAATTCGGCGCGTTCGGTTCGAATGATGAATTCGGTGGTCTTGGTGACATCCAAGACCTTCGTACTCACAAGAATCTCGACGCTGGCGGCCTGACATTCTGTTTCCAGCATCTGCAGGATTTCGCGGGAAGATCGGTCGCAGAAAAGCTGGCCTAGAGTCTTCTCGTGATAACAGATGCCATGTTTTTCGACCAAAGCGATGAAGTCCGCCGGAGTGTAACGGGCCAGCGCCGACTTGGCAAAATGTGGATTCGCCGAGATGAAGTTTTCGGGACGACAGTGCAGATTGGTGAAGTTGCAGCGTCCGCCGCCCGAGATGAGGATTTTCTTGCCGCAGCGGTCGGCGTGTTCTAGAACGGCAACGCGGCGTCCGCGCTTGCCAGCTTCGATAGCGCACATCAGGCCGGCAGCGCCGCCCCCGAGAACTATGACGTCGAAAGAGCTACCCGCGGGCGCGGACATAGGAATAGGAATAAGAGATCAAAACCCCACCACAGAGGCCACAGGGTGGCACAGGGGGAAAACCGAGCACTATTTTATTTCCATCACTTCCTTTTCTTTACCCTTGCTCATTTCTTCCATCTTCTTGATTTCGTCGTCGGTGAGTTTCTGAATCTCGTCCATAGCTCGCTTTTCGTCGTCTTCGGAGATTATCTTGTCTTTCATGGCCTTTTTGATGCCGTCATTGCCGTCGCGCCGAATGTTGCGCACGGCGGTACGATGGTCCTCGAGCACCTTGTGCAGGTGTTTGACCATATCTTTGCGACGCTCCTCGGTAAGCGCGGGCACCGGCACGCGGACGATCTTGCCATCGTTCATTGGATTCAGCCCGAGATCGGCGGAACGTATGGCCTTTTCAATCGCGGGCAGCGCAGTAGGGTCGAAGGGCTGGATGGTGATGAGCTGCGGTTCTGGGGCGTGCACTTGGGCAATCTGATTCAGCGGCATCTGCGAGCCGTAGTAATCGACGTGGACAGCGTCGAGCATGTGCACGTTGGCGCGCCCCGTCCGTGTCGCCGCCATGGCTTTGCGGAAGTCTTCGACCGCCTTGTCCATGCGGGTCTTGAGTTGGATGTAAGTATCTTTGAGGCCCGGAATCGCGGCCATACCGGCTTGAGCCATGGTCAGCTCCCTGGGAAAGTAATGGTCAAGAACGTTGAATTATAAACCCTGGAAAGCAAAAGGTTGATCTGCGTTGCCCTGCGTGAATCTGCGGCGGACAACGGGCTAGGCGCACACCAGCGAACCCACCTTCTCGCCAGTCACAACTTTCTTGATGTTTCCATGCTGATTGAGGTTGAAGATGATGATGGGCAGGTTGTTGTCCTGGCAGAGTGAGATGGCGGTCGAGTCCATCACCTTCAAGCCCTTTTTCAGCACGTCGAGGTAGGTGATCTGGGTGAACTTCTTGGCGTTCTTTACCAGCATGGGATCGGCGTCGTAAATGCCATCCACTTTGGTGGCTTTCAGAATAGCCTCGGCTTTAATCTCCATGGCGCGCAGCGAGGCGGCAGTGTCGGTTGAGAAATAGGGATTGCCAGTGCCACCGGCAAAAATCACTACACGGCCCTTTTCGAGGTGGCGAATGGCGCGGCGGCGGATGAAAGGCTCGGCGACCTGGTTCATCTCAATCGCCGATTGGACACGAGTGTAGACTCCCTGTTTCTCGAGCGCGTCCTGCAAGGCGAGCGCGTTGATCACCGTGGCCAGCATTCCCATGTGATCGGCGGACACCCGGTCCATTTCCTTGGCTTGTTCGGCGACACCGCGGAAGAAATTGCCTCCGCCGACGACAATGGCGATCTGGATGCCCAGGGAGTGAACGTCCGCCAGTTCGGCGGCGATTTCGTGAATGCGCGGGGAATCCACACCGAAACCCTGGTTAGCGGCGAGAGCTTCGCCGGAGAGCTTCAGCAGAATGCGTTTGAAGACGGGAGTTGCCATTCAGAACCTGGTTTCCAGTTTCCAGTTTCCGGTTTCCAGCTTCCCCGTCAGCAGAAACTAGAAACCAGAAACTAGAAACTTATTCGCTCTTTTGTTCCGGCCGGCTGATGGCGATGGTCTCGCCTGCCTCGCCGACTTTAAAGCGGGCGAAGCGGCGAACCGAGATATTCTCGCCCAGCTTGCCAATCTTAGTGGCTACAAGCTGCGAGATGCTGACCGTCTGGTCTTTGATGAAAGGCTGCTCGTAGAGGCAGACTTCCTCGTAGAACTTCTCCATTTTGCCGGCAACCATCTTCTCCGCGATACCTGCCGGCTTGCCGCTGGCGATGGCACGGGCAAGCGCGATGTCCTTTTCGCGGGCGAAATCGTCCGCGGTAACGTCTTCCTTGCGGATGTACTTGGGGTCGCTGGCCGCGATGTGCATGGCGATGTCATGCACCAGCTCTTTGAAGTCGTCGGTGCGGGCCACGAAATCGCTCTCGCAATTGACTTCCACCAGCACTCCGATTTTGCCGCCAGCGTGGATGTAGCTGGTGACCGAGCCTTCGCTGGTGACGCGGGCCGACTTTTTGGCCGCAACCGATACGCCCTTCTTGCGCAGCACGACCACCGCCTGCTCCATGTCTCCCTTGGCTTCGGTCAGGGCCTGTTTGCAGTCCATCATGGGCGCGCCGGTCTTCTCGCGCAGTTCTTTTACCTGGGTAGCGGAGATATTCAAAGTAGATGTGCTCATAAATTCAGTTTCCAGTTTCTAGTTTCCAGTAAACCTAGACCTGGGACAAGCCCTTCTAGAAACCGGAAACTAGAAACTCGAAACTGCTCTCTACAAATTTTGACCCGCGCCGGACAGCCCGCGCGGGTCTGGAATCCGAAACGAAGGACCAACCTCGTCCTAGAAAGTCTGATGTTCGATCTCGACCGGGTCGGCAGCGGCTTCCTTGGTTCCGGAGGGCTGCTTGCGGGCCGGGGCGCCAAGAACGTCCTCCATACTGATGTCTTCGCCCTCACCATCTGCCACGGCGGAAATGTCCGCGGTGCCCTCCACTGGAATCTCCCTGGCGGCGGCAGCTTGTTGGGCCGCGTCCGCGGCGGCTGACAAGTCGGCGACCTGCTTGTCGGTCATGAACTGGGCGCCTTCAGCAACCGAATCGGCGATCTTGGATGCGAACAGGCGAATCGCCCGTAGCGCATCGTCATTGCCCGGAATTACGTAATCCACTTCGCTGGGGTCACAGTTGGTGTCAACCACGGCGACCACGGGAATGCCCAGCTTGCGCGACTCGCGCACCGCAATCTGTTCCTTGTTGGAGTCGATGACAAACACCGCATCCGGGAGCCGCGTCATGTTTTTGATGCCGGCCAGGTTGGCCTGCAAGTGCTTGCGCTCGCGCTCCAGCTTGATGACTTCCTTCTTGGGCAGCAACTCGTAGCGGCCATCCGTGGCCATCTCGTCGAGTTCTTTCAGGCGCTTCACCGACTTCTGCACTGTCACCCAGTTGGTGAGCAGGCCACCCAGCCAGCGCTGGTTCACGTAGAACCCGCCGCAGCGAGTAGCTTCCTCGGCGATGGCGTCTTGTGCCTGACGTTTGGTGCCCACGAAAAGGATGATCTTCCCTTCGGCGGCCAGGTCCTGCACGAACTTCGACGCTTCTTTGAACATTTTCAGCGTCTTCTGCAGGTCAATGATGTAAATCCCGTTGCGCTCGCCGAAGATGTACTCCTTCATCTTGGGATTCCAGCGCTTGGTCTGGTGCCCGAAGTGGACCCCCGCTTCGAGCAACTCCTTCATGGTGATGTTAGCCAATCAACCTCCTCAGTTGGTCTGCATCGGCAACTTTAAGTCACTTGCCGCCGATTGCCATTCCCGTCCCCGCGCTAAGCGGCACGGGAAGAATTGAACACATAAAACTAGCTTCTAGCTGTTAGCTGGCTTTTAGCTAAACCTTTAGCGCTTGCTGTACTGGAAGCGCTTACGAGCGCCCTTCTGTCCGTACTTCTTGCGTTCTTTCGAACGCGAGTCGCGGCTGACCATGCCTTCAGCTTTGAGCTTCTTGCGCAACTCAATGTTAAAAAGCATGAGAGCACGAGCAATGCCGAGTTTCACGGCGTCTGCCTGTCCGTTCACGCCGCCGCCGGTGACGCGAGCGACCACGTTAAACGCGGCCGACGATTCGGTCGAGACCAGCGGCTGCTTGGCGCTCACGCGCTGCGACTCGGTGACGAAATACTGCTCAAAGGGCCGCCCATTAACCTTAAACTCGCCGCTGCCCGGACGCAGATACACGCGCGCGATCGCCCGCTTGCGGCGTCCCGTTCCGTAGTATTGAACTAATTCTGCCATTTCGCTTCTAGCTCCTAAGCTTCCAGCTCCCAACCAAAACAGGAGCGAGCCGACTCTTTAGAAATTTAAACTACGCTCTCACTTCCAACGCCCGGACTTCCGGCTTCTGCGCCTGATGCGGATGCTTCTCGCCGCGATACACATTTAACTTGGTGATCATCTGCCGTCCCAGTTTCGACTTGGGCAGCATGCGCAACACTGCCTGCTCGACGATCAACTCGGGCTTGCGCGCCATCCGCTTATTAAACTCTTCGGTGCGCAACCCGCCAGGGTAGCCGGTGTAATGCTGATACACCTTCTGCTCCGACTTCATTCCTGTCGTCTTCACCTTTTCGGCGTTGATCACTACAACATGATCGCCTGTGTCGAGGAAGGTTGTGTATCTCGGGTTTTCTTTGCCCATCAAAATGCGGGCTACTTGTGACGCCAGCCTTCCGAGAGTTTGCCCGGAAGCATCGACAACGTACCACTTGCGCACAATTTCCCCCGCTTTGGGGAAATAGGTAGACATGAAAATCTCCCAGAAAATTAAAAAAACAAAATGAAAACCGCTCAGTACCCAAGCAAGCGCTGAACGCGCAGGGTCATCAGGCGGGCAACCGCAGGACTGCTAAAGACTTAAAGATAACGTAGGGCGGCGGTTATTGTCAACGCAAGCGATATTACGTTTGTCCATAACCCCATCCGTGATCGATACCGCCGCAGCCCTACTCATACGCCAAGGCGTCAATCGGGTCCTTTTGCGCCGCTTTGTAGGCAGGATACAACGCCCCCAGAATGGCCCCCACAATGGCTATCGCCGTGGCCTTTATGATCCAGCCCCCGGTCACGATTACCCGCAGCGTGGAGCGGCGATCGATTCCCGCCCGCACCGTCAGGCTGAAAATAATCCCCACCAGAACGCCGGCCATGGCCAGTAACACGGTCTCCCGCAAGATCACGTTCACAATGTAAAACTTCGAAGCCCCCAGCGACTTCAAGATCCCAATCTCGCGCGTACGCTCCATCACCGCAGTGTACATGGCCTGAAAAATCACGATGAAACCGATGATCACCGAAATGGCAATCACGAAATCAATGAACTTCGAGACACCCGGATAGTTGCTGGTGGTCATCATGGAAAGGTAGTAAGACATGGACGTCACCACGTAACGGTCCATCCCGGCCTGCTTGATGTCATCCACCACCTGATCGGCATTCGCGGGATTGTCGAGCTTCAAATAAAAGAGAGTGGCCTTGCCCTGCGCGCCGATCAAGTCCTGCATGACGCCGATCTCCAGGAACTTGCGCGCCCCCTTACCCGGCTCAACGATTCCCGCCACCCGAAACTTGTTGTCGAGGATCTCGATGGTGTCACCCGCCTTCACGTGGTGAGACCGGGCAAAAATCTCATCCACCAGGCAATCATTGGGACTCCGGAACGGCCCGCCCTGCACATAGCGAAATGGGCCTGACAGCTTTTGATAACTCTCCAGATCGATGCCCGCGATGACCTCAATTGCGCCCTGAGCGGAGACACTCTGGACCACCGGGGCCACGTTGATCACGTGGGGAATCTTGGCCAGCAGGTTGCCCACCTTGATGGACATGGGCGAGCCCGTAAGCCCGACAATGAACGACGAGCCCGGCGGCATCACCACTACGTCAGCGCCAATGCCCGCCTGCCGCTGGCGCGAGTCACTCAGCAACCCCAGGCACAAGCCCACAATGAGCAGGATTAGGGTCACTTCCAGAGCGATGGCCACGATGCTAATCAAAGACCGCATCGGACGGTGCGCCAGGTTGGCGACAATCATTTTGTTCATCATGAGTCCAGTCGTCGGTCGATCGTTGTTTGCGGTTGAGCTGGCCCTGCAAGCCTACATGATCATCGTGCTTCTGGGCAGCCCCTGCCGAAGGCTCCTACCGGCGATTCTGTGGTCCAGATGCCGTATTTGCACCTGTCTTATCCAAATGTACCAACTCGGCGCCCGGCGGCTGCTCAAGCACGAACTTGTCGTCGCCAAGCGGGCGATTAAGGTCCAGCTTCACCATGGTCAGCGTGATGTCGTACTCTTCCTTGGGGCGCGAGATCTCAATCTGCCAGGGGAAACTCACGCCGTCCTGCGCCTTGTAGTCCTCATAGCTCGCATCCGTTGCAATTTCCCCTTGGTCGTCGTAAAGAATTTGACGGTGCGGCAGCAGGTCACTGCGGTTAAAGACGATCTTGCGGGCCAGCACCCAGCCCTGGCCGTCTGGTCTGATCACGTCGAGGATGTATTCCGGCTGTTCCACCCTGCGTTTCTTCGAAATAATCACGGTTTCGGTTTCAGTCTCGAGGACTGCAATTTCGCTGGGCGCGATCTCCCGGATCAGCAGCGCGTCGTAAATGTGCCGCGGTCGAAGATTCTCCAGCGGCTGCGTGACACTGTGACTCTCCACGTCGTTGCGGCCGACTACAAAGCGGCTCTTCGGCGGAATCGAGAGCTTGAAGTCCTTCCCGTCGCTCATCATGTCGAATGCAGTCGTACGAACCACGGGAGCCAAACCCACCATGCGCAGCATGGACGGTTTGCGGACAAGCACATATCCACGAATCTGTTGGTAGTCGGTGATCTTGCCCTTCTTGGCGCCCCCCACCGAGGTGTCAATATCCACCGTCGCCTGCACGCTCTGGATGCGAGCCGCCTGGGTATTGATGTAGGCAATCAACTCCTGCTGGGTCGCGGTTTTGACTGGGCCCGCAGCGAGCGGAGGCTGGACTTTGCGCGAACGAAATAAACAGCCCGTCAACGGGAGTTCAATCAGCAAAACCAGCAAGAACAAAGCAGCGCGATATCGGCAGGGAACAAACATTCGAGACGGTGACTGAAAACTCAATCAGATGAGTATAAGCGACATCAAGCAATACACCGATTCCGGTCACGTGGCCACGCCCAGTTGCTAGCCCCTGTGATCCTCTGTGACCCCTGTGGTTAAGGTTCCCGCCGGGCTGTACCACCGCTTAAGAGTTGGGCCGAGACTGCGTCAGCGCCGCGCCACCGCTTTTCGATACTCCGCCACATTGCGGTTATGTTCCTCCAGGCTGCGGGCAAAGCGGTGGTGACTATTCCCGTCACTCACAAAGTAGAGATACGGCGTATCGGCGGGATGCATCGCGGCTTCAAGCGATATCTTTCCCGGATTGCCAATTGGCCCCGGCGGCAGTCCGGCGTGAACGTAGGTGTTGTAGGCGGAGGGAAACTGCATGTCCTGATGGTGCAACGCACCGGTGTAAGCCCCTTGCAGCAGTTCGGCGTAGATCACGCTGGGGTCGGCCTGGAGCGGGACCTTCTTCGCCAGCCGGTTGCCGTAGACGCTGGCCACCATCGGTCGCTCCTCCGGCGCGGCAGTCTCCTTTTCGATGATCGACGCCAGCGTGACCGTCTTCTGTGAGTCGGAGGTGAGGCCGATTTCGCGCGCTACCTGGCGGAACTGTTTGACCATCGCCGCCGCCATCTCTTCCAGAGTCTGGGTGCGGGTGAACTCGTAGGTATTGGGGAACAAATAACCTTCGAGGCTTGTGGCTTCGGGCGCGAGGTCGGCAATCAGCCCGGTTTGTGATTCGACGACGCGCAGGAAATCCTGGCTCGATCCGAGGCCCGCATCCTGAATGGCTTGCGCGATCTCAAACTTGTTGAAGCCTTCCGGGATGACCACGGTATGAACGAAGACATCACCCCGCACCAGGCGCTCGTGGACATCGAGCGACGTGGCCGTCTTGTCGAACAGATACTCTCCTGCTTTGAGCGAGTGCTTATGATGCAACCGATGCCAGAGAACAAAAGCAGTCGTGCTGCGGATCACGCCTGCGGATTTCAGTTCGGCGGCGATGCGCCGAGTGGAGTAGCCGGGGTGCAAAAGCACGAAGGTCAGCCGGTACGGCGTCAGCGGTAAATACAGGGCCCATGCCAGCCACCCCCCTACGACGAGAGCGGCGATCAGCAGAAATGTGAAAAAGGCACGCATGCTGAGGATAGTTTAGATGAGGGTGGAGCTAGAACTACCTGCCGTTAGTTGGTAGCCGTTGGTCACCGTCCGCGTGGCAGAGGGGTGCGGCAGTCGGCGCTGGGATAGCGGCTAGCGCTTGCTATGGTCTGCACCCAGTTTGGCGGTTTTTGCGGCCCGGTTTCCGTTGCCTTTTTCCGCACCCACACCCACAGTTTCAAACTGTGCTCCACCCGAGACCGCGGCAGCGGCGCCCACTTGCGGCTGTCGATCGTTGCGCGCCTGCCGCCAGTTCACCTGAGGCATCATCATCGCGGAATCGATCCGGTCGCGATACTTGAGGGCAATGTTCATCAGTGAGTCGAGCAGCGAGTCAGACAGCAAATGGGGTTGCAGACCGAGTTCAATCAGCTTGGAGTGCTTGGCGTTGTAGTAGTGCTCTTCGGCCTCGACGCGTGGATCGGGAATATGATCGACTTCGACAGATAGGCCCAGCTTCTTACCTTCCGCCTGGACCATGTGGGCTAAATCCAGCACGGAAAACTGCTCGGTGAACTGATTGAATACGCGGAACTCTCCCTTGGCCGCGGGATTCAGGCAGGCAATCTCGACGCAGCGCACGGTGTCGCGAATATCAAGGAAGCCGCGGGTTTGTCCGCCCTTGCCATAAACCGTGAGCGGAGTTCCGATGGCGGCCTGGACGCAGAAACGATTCAGGACAGTACCGAAGACTTCGTCGTAATCGAAGCGATTGATCAAAGCTTCGTCCATACTGACTTCATCGGTCGTGGTTCCATAGACCACCCCCTGATTCAGGTCGGTAGCGCGCAGGCCCCAGATCTTGCAAGTGAACATGATGTTGTGGCTGTCATGGACCTTGGAGAGATGGTAGAAAGAGCCGGGCTGCTTGGGGTAAGGCACGGTGTCAGTGCGCCCGTTGTGCTCAATGGTAATGTAGCCTTCCTCGATGTCGATGTTGGGCGTGCCATATTCACCCATGGTTCCCAGCTTGATGAGGTGGCAATCGGGCTGAAACTCGCGCAGGGCAAACAACAAATTCAGCGTGCCGACCACATTGTTGACCTGGGTGAACACCGCATGTTTGCGGTCGATCATGGAATAGGGAGCAGCGCGTTGTTCGGCGAAATGCACCACGGCATCGGGCTCAATGGCCTGGATGGTGGTGGATAGAAAGTCGTAATCCATCACGTCGCCGACGAAGAGATCGATGTGCTGGCCGGTGAGTTCCTTCCAAATCTTCAGGCGCTCGGAGAGCGGGCGGATCGGGGTCAGGGTCTGGACGCCGAGCTCAAAGTCCCACTGGCGGCGAATGAAGTTATCAACGATAGCGACCGAATGACCGCGATTGGACAAATATAGTGCGGTTGCCCAGCCACAATAGCCGTCCCCTCCAAGTACAGCGATCCTCATGTTGTTTCCTCCGCGGACCCAGCGACCTCTATGGATTCTTCCAATTGTATCGCAGCGGCGTGAGTATCACCGCGTTTCTAGATGGAGAATTTTCACCGGCCCGAGTCCGGCAGCGGGAGGTTGGTGATCACAAACTTTCCGCCACTCGCTGCCAAAACGTGGAGTTGGTCGCGGCCCACCAGGGCTTCGAGGCGCGGGACGGCGGAGTCCTTAGCCACAATGTAGGCCGTCTGCGGCCGCAGCCAGATATCCCTGAATTGCGCATCGTCGATGAAGACATCCGGAACGCCGGGCGCATACGCTCCATATTCGAGGTTCATGAAGCGGCCGTTCAATAGCAAAGCTGAGCGATTGGTGTAAAAGAAGACGGAAGAGAAAGTGTAGTAGTGATGGTCGACGATCAGCGTCCCTGGCGGAGCTTTCTGGATGGCCTCGGCCAGTGGCCACGAGGACAGGTAGGGATCGAAAGCCACCATGGCTACACGCGCGGCGTGAAAGAAGATGACCATCATGAGTGCAGCTGAAATGGCTGCACGCTGAGCGCTGGCCTTGAAAGTCCCGACTGCACCCAGAGCAAAGGCTAATACGGCCATCGCCAGGGGCAGACGAAGGTATGCAAAAGAGGAGAGGGTCAGGTCCTCCATGTGCCCGAGGGACAATTTGTAAGCTTTCGGGTTCGAGCTCAGGGCGGACGAAATGTCGCTACCGGCGGGTCTGCCGCGACTGAGGAAGAGGATGATGATTCCCGCCAGGGCAGCGCATCCCGCGATCACTAAGAGGACACGCGTACCACGGCGTATCCAGACACCTTCGGTGGCCAGTGCGGAGCCTAGCAGCAGAGCCAGCGCTGGGTAGCAGGGCATCGAATAATATTCCTGCGTGGTGGAGAAGGTAAAGAATATGAGGATGAAGCCGATCCAACATAAGGCGAGCAGGCGCGTTCGCCCCGCACGATCGACTGGCCTATAAGAAAGTTTTGCGATGGCGGGAAAATAGACACTCCAGGGGAACAGCCACAGCAGGTGAAAAAGCCAGAAATAGAGCCGGGGCACGGTGTCGTAATCGCGCGGATAGCGCAGATTCAGGAAGCGCAGCAGTTGTTCGTTGATGAAGAAGAACCAGAGGAATCCGTGATATTCTCCCGGGCCGCTGTGCAAAGTAAAGGCGAAATAGGGCGGGTTACGCAAGGTACCTAGAACGTGCCAGGGCGCCGCAATCGCAATCACGATCAACGCTCCGCTGAACGGGCGAAGCCTCTTCCAGGCTCTGGCAGAGAATAGCTGGCTCGTGATGAAGAGGTAGATTAAGCCCGCAGCGATGGGAAAGACGATCCCGATCAGGCTTTTCAGTAACAAGCCGAGCCCAAGGCTGGCAGCCAAGAGAAAGGCCCAGAAACGCGGATGCGGCTCCTGCTCATCGAGTGCGCGCAGAAATGCCCACATGGCCAGCGCCACGGTGAGGGTGATCATCACGTCGGGGATCAGAATGCGAGTGAAGAGAAAAATGCCGATGCACGTTGCCATGCAAAGGCCGGCGTAGAGTCCCGCGCGTTTGCCAAAGGCCCAGACTCCGAACGCCGCAGTCAGCCATGCCAGGGCCATGACCGAGAGCGCGATGGGGATGCGCGCGGCCCAGTCGTGCACGCCAAAGACTTTGTAGGAGAGCGCAATCGCCCAGTAGATCAGCGGCGCTTTTTCCATATAGACCACGCCGTCGAGCCGGGCCGTGACCCAATCGCCCGAGATGAGCATATTGCGTGCGATCTGCGCCTGGACCGCGTCCACATCGTCCATGAGCGAGGGAGGAGAAACAATGCAACCCAGATAAACAGCTCCGGCCACCAGCAGGACGCCTAGATATAGGTGCCAGTTTTTTCCTGTACCCAATCCTTCACCGCCGTGGGAGCCGTAGCCGTCTGAATTCGCCATTTTTTCATCCACAGGAATAGAACCAGCAGTCCCCATAATTGGTAGCCGAGATTCGCGCGCTTTGCCAGGTGACGCTGCATGACGGCATCGATCACAGCGGAGTCGAACAACCCGGAGTGTTCGGACGCGCCTGCGGTCACGGTCTCGAGCAGCAGGGAGCGGAGCGGTCCGCGCAGCCATTCATGAGCGGGAATGTCGAAGCCGACTTTCTTCCTGCTCAAAACCGAGGATGGCAGCTTGCCTTTCATCAGTTCCTTGAGAAGAAACTTTTGCCGGGAACCGTGAATTTTGAGCGAAGCCGGCAGGGTCGCGGCGAATTCCACGATGCGATGGTCGAGAAAAGGCGGACGCACTTCGAGAGAATGCGCCATGCTCATGCGGTCGGTCTTGGTCAGAATGTCGTCTGGCAAATAATACTTCTGATCGAACCATAAGTAGGGAGAAAGCCCGTCTCCGGGAAGCAGTCTACGTAATTCTTCCAGCTTCCGGTGCAGTGCATCAGGAAGTTGGGACTTCAGTAGCCGTTGTTTCGGCCCATCGGCAAACGTTCCGTTCCAATGCACATGCGCCCGCTCCGGCGGCATCTGGCAACCTTCGAGGAAGCGGCTGGCTTTGTACTCGAATCCGATCTTCTCGTCGGAAACCGGCCATAGGCCCAGCCCTGCGGCCGCGGAACGAAATCCCCAGCTGGGCAGCCATCGCGCGGTCTGTGCCAACTGATTGGCGCGATGAGTGAGATATCCGGCGAACAACTCATCGGCGCCCTCGCCGCTCAGGCTGACCGTTGTCTTGGTTTTACTGAGTTTCGAAAGGAACCAAACCGGAAGTGCGCCGGCATCCGCGCTGGGCTCGTCAGAGTAGTAGGCAAATTCCTCGATTGCGCTTTGAAGGTCGCACTCCGGGTTCAGATCGAGTTGTTCGTGATCGGTTTGATAGAGACTGGCGACTTCCTTGATGTAGGCGGTTTCGTCAAAGCTGCGCCCGCGAAAGGAAATGGAAAACGTCTTCAACGGGGAACTTGATTCCGTCGCCGCGTAATGCAGGATGGTCGAAGAATCAATGCCGCCGCTGAGCCACATGCCGAGCGGAACGTCGGAGACGAGGTGTTCGCGAATCGACTGGCGGAGCAGGGCATCGAGTTCTTCTTTGGCCGAATCCAGGCTGCGCTCGCTAGGCTCGGGGAAAGGCAGAGTCCAGTAGGCATCCGAGCGAACTTTGCCATCTTTCCATTCCAGCCATCGTCCGGGAGGGAGCTTTTCGATTCCCTCGACCAGAGTCCACGGGGAAGGAATGTAGTTCAGGGACAGCAAGCAGTCGAGGCCGTCGAGACTCAGGCGGCGCTCAATCTCGGGATGGATGAAAATGGCTTTGAGTTCCGAACCAAAATACAGATCTTCTCCACGGCGGGCGAAGTAGAGCGGCTTGATGCCCATACGATCGCGGGCCAAGACCAGACGGCGATTCGATTCCGTCCAGAGCGCGATTGCAAACATGCCGCGCAGACGGGAAAAGCAGCCGGTATCCCACTGGAGAAAGGCGCGCAAAACGGTCTCGGTGTCGCAGTGGGATTCGAAGCGATGCCCGAGCTTTTCCAGTTCGGCGCGGATTTCGAGATGGTTGTAGATCTCGCCGTTGAAAACAATAGTGGTGCGGGCGTCGACGGCGGTGATGGGCTGGTCGCCTCCGTGCAGATCGATGATCTTCAGCCGAGTGGCTCCCAGCGAGACGACTTTGGATTCGAACACACCTTGCTCATCCGGCCCGCGATGAATCAGCGTGTCGGTGGCACTACGGATGCGCTCGGGATCGGGAATCCAGTCTCTATGTGTAAAGCCGACAATACCGCACACGGGCTTAGAGCCTTTCTTGCCAAGTAAAAGATGCTGAGTAAACCAGTTTATCTAATATTGTTCAGAATGCGCCCGTGAAAGGCCCAATCGGTTGAGTTTGGAGCTTGCCTGTTGTTTTCTTAGCGACCTTTGCGAATGCTTAGCGATCTTGGCGGTTAAGTTCTTGAACCGCAAAGGCCGCGAAGAACAGCCGCTAAGAGCGCAAAGCGAAACCCGACGCGCTAATCGGTTCGCGCTGGCCGCACGGCTATCGGAGCCCCACTTCCCGACAGTGTCTCCCAGCCTCGTCGCGTGAGGTCCCAAAAGATCAAATAGCCAGCCACACCCGCTACCACCAGCAAACTGATTCCCCAGAACCACTGCTGAAAGACGAGCTTGCCGATCCCGAAGAGACATCCGTAAACTAGGATGACGCCCATCACCCAGTTAAAGGCGTTGCTGGCCAGGTCGCGAACTTCGGGCAGTTCTGGCACCGATCGAGCAATATGTTTCCAGCCATACACGCTTGGATACACCCGCCGGTAGAACGACACGAGCGTTGATTCGGACTCGGGTTTAGTCACAAAGGTCGCGATCAGCCATGCTACGGTTGTGATCCCGCCGGTGATAAGCGCCTTCTTGGCATAGACCAGCGCGCTGTTGCCAGTGAATGCGACCCCGTTGAGTGCGACCGTTACTGCTGCTGCGGCGACCATGGCAGAAATCTCACTCCAGGCGTTGATGCGCCACCAATACCAACGGAGGATGTACACCGCACCCGTTCCGAAACCGATGTTCAGTACCAGGTCCCACCCTTGTTTGATCGAGGTCAACTGCATGGCGGTGCAGCCGCTCGCGAGCACCAGCAGGACCGTGAACAGTTTGCTGATTAGCACGTAATGTTTCTCGGTCGAATTCCGCACCAGAAAACGTTTGTAAAGGTCGTTGACCAGATACGAGCATCCCCAATTCAATTGCGTGCCCACCGTGGACATGAACGCCGCCAGAAATGCAGCAACCATCAGCCCGCGCAAGGCAGGCGGCAAATAATCCCGCAGCACCATGACGTACCCCTGCTCGGGGTTTTGCGCAAAGGCAGCGCTGGGATGAAGCCCGCCATTCGGTGAGTACACCGCCATGGCAACGAGTCCGGTAACAATCCACGGCCACGGACGCAGCGCATAATGCGCAATGTTGAACCACAGGGTCGCGCCGAGGGAATTCTTTTCGTCCTTAGCGCTGAACATGCGCTGGGCGACGTACCCGCCGCCACCAGGCTCTGCGCCCGGATACCAAGCCAGCCACCATTGCATGCACAAATAAACGAAGAAAGTCAGTAATGGCAGGGTCCATAGCGCATCCGCCGTCCAGCCGAGATGGAAATCGGGCAGGAAAGCCACTGGATCGGCAGCATGCACTCCCGTCTGGCGAACATTGTTCTCGACCACTTGCAGTTGAACTTGCAGCGCCTGCATTCCGCCGACCTTTGCGACGGCCACCCAGGCCAGCACCACAATCATGGTCATCTTCAGCGCGAACTGAAACAGATCGGTAACCAGCACACCCCAGAGTCCGCCGATGAAGGTGTAAATCCCGGTGAAGGGAATCAGGACAAAGATGCAGATGAGCAACGACGTGGTATGAGGATCTCCGAGCGTGTACTGAAAAGTGTGGCCAGCGAAAGTGAGCTGCACAACGCGTCCTTGTGCAATCGCCGGGCCAAGCAAGACGGTGATGATGTTGATCATGGCTTGGGTGACCCACCCCAGGATGAAGCAGTTCATGAACAGGCCGAGATAGACGGCTTTGAATCCGCGCAGAAAGGCGGCGGCCTTGCCGCTATAGCGAATCTCGACAAACTGCACGTCGGTGAGGATCTCCGCACGGCGCCAGTACCGCGCGAAGAAGAACACCGTCAACATACCGCCGACGCACAGGCCCCACCAGATCCAGTTGCCGGCGATACCCGATTTGGCCACCAGGCCGCATACCAATAAAGGAGTATCAGCGGCGAACGTGGTAGCGACCATCGAGGTGCCGGCGAGCCACCAGGAGACATCGCGGCCGGAGACGAAGAATTCTTCCGTGTTTCCGCTGGAACGCCGGCGGTAGTACATGCTGATCAGCAAATTGATCAGCAGGTAGCCGACGATGACGATCCAATCGGTTGCGGTGAGAGGCATGCGTCCCTCGGTTTCCGGAGTTTAGTGGTTGCCAAGATATTAACGGAAGTTCTGTGGGCGGAGGATGGCTTGGTGCATACCGGCCCTGGCCGGGGGCGCTTCGAATCGGCGTTCGGACGGAGCTATGATGTCAAGAGAGGCAGTTTGTGCTATGGCCATGATCGAACACATGCAGCGTTTGTTTTCTTATGACGACTGGGCGAACCGCGAGATTCTGAGTGCGTTGCAGGCTTTGGAGGTTGCTCCGCCGCGCTCGGTGAAGCTGCTGGCGCACATTCTCTCCGCTGAGAAGTTGTGGTATCAGCGCCTACAGTTGCAGAAGCAGACCTATCCGGTGTGGCCTGACTTGTCGCTTGAGCTTTGCAAGCTCGAGGCCGAAGAGTTGCCAAAGCTTTGGAAGGCCTACCTGCAGTCGCTCAAGGAGGACGGTCTGACGCGCTCGCTCAGCTACGAGAACACCAAAGGAGAAAGCTTCAGCAGTTCGAAACAGGACATCCTGATGCACGTGGTCATGCATTCCGCTTATCATCGCGGGCAGATTGCCGCCGACATGCGCGCCGCGGGATTGACCCCGGTTTACACCGACTTCATTCAGGCGGTGCGGCAGGGCTTCGTAGAATAGATCAAAAGCCCCTTGTAGTATGATCGCCGGGCAGCGCGGGCCTCGCTCAAAACACAACCCACCATGCAAGGGCTGGCAAAAAACTTGCTCGTCGTTTTCGCACTGTCTCTCCTGGTGGGTTACTTCGCACAACGTTTTCCGCAGACACAAAAGGGGAGGGATTTCGCCGACTTTTACATCGCGGCACGAATGGTGCACGATGGCAGAGGCGCCGAGATCTATGACCCGCTTGCGCAGGACGAATACCTGAAGAAGTACGCGGGCCGGGTGGGAACCTACTTCATTCATCCCCCGTTTGAAACCCTGATCTATCTGCCATTTGCTCTTTTTCCGCTCTACTCCGCCTATGCACTGTGGTGCTGCGCGAACGCGACACTGCTGGGCGCAACCGCGGCCCTGGTGTCAAAGTACGTTTTGCCCAGGTGGAATTGGCGAATTTTGCTTTCCTGTTCTCTGGTGTTCGTTCCCTTGCTGCTCAATTTCATGCAGGGCCAAGACTCGCTGATTCTCTTGTTCTTGCCAACTTTGGCCCTGGTGGCAGCGGAACAGAAGAGTGATCTTGCTGCGGGTTGCATCCTGGCCTGCGGACTATTCAAGTTCCATTTGGTGCTGCCGGTGGCGTTGCTGACCGTTGCTCGGGCTTCGAGGAAAATGGCCGGCGGGTTTATCGCAGTTGCCGGCGGTCTAATGGTGCTTTCGGCTGGCATCTCTGGTTGGAATTGGCCGGTTCCCTACGCAGGGTTTCTCCGGCAGGTGAGCGGCTTGCCTCTGGCGGGCATGAACAGCTCACAGATGGCAAACCTACGCGGACTTGTCTCCGTTGTGGTACCGGGTTCACCGCGAACTGCGCTGTGGCTTACAGTTCTGGGTTCACTTCTTGTCCTCTACTTTGCGTTGCCTCCCCGAAGAAACACTGCGAACGCCAAGAGCTGCGGGCGGTTGATCTTCGCCAATGCGATTCTCGCGGCAATCCTGATCGGCTATCACCTCAGTCCACACGACCTCACCCTCCTGCTCCTGCCAATGGCGCTGATCCTTCATCACCTGTTATCCAGCCCTGGCATTCCGGACGGGTCAAGAATCTGGTTATTCTCGAGCCTGGGCGTACTGGCGCTGCCACCGGCGCATCTCTGGTTTCTGCACTTGCACCTCTATGCCATTACCGGGGCGCTGATACTGCTCCTTTTTGCCGCGACCCGTGCGGAAATCAGCCGGCTCGCAGCCAGGGAAGGGTTGTGAACCTGAACTTTACCAATTGCTGTTTGCCCGGGGAGCCCCACCCGGCCACGGTTGCATGATATTTTGGATCTTAACTTCCCACAGAAATGGATCGACGATGAAAAGGATGGTTTTCGCACCGCTGCTGCTGATGCTTCCCGTCGTCCTCCTGTTTGCGGCAGCCAACCCCGGAGTCGAGCCGCTGCCGGAGCCGCTCTCGAATAATGCCGTCGCCATTCTGAAGGTAAAGGGGCAACTCGAACTCTTTTCCATGATGGGCATCGGCCCCAAGAAAACATGGGATGCGGTCAGCAATGCGGCTTATCAATTAGATGCAGATTCGGGGAAGGTTTACAGCGTCCATGCCGTCCCTGGCACCGCTGGGAGGGTTGGAGCCATGGCCGTGGGAGCTGCGAACCACGTGTATCTTATGGGCGGCTACGTGCTGTTCCAGGGCGGAGGCATGGCGGTCCCGGATGTCGGGAAGTATGAGCCTGCCAACGACCGCTGGTTTCGACAAAATGACATGCTGGTTGCGGTGGGCGAGGCAGTCATCGGAGTTTACCGGGATCGTTATATCTATCTTGTCGGGGGACGCACCAACGGCGGACCAGTGACGGATGTCCAAATGTACGATCTGGAGAAGAACCGGTGGTCGAAGGCCACACCGATTGGTACGGCGGTGTTCGGACACGCGGGTGCCCTGGTCGGGGACACCATTGTTTATGTGGATGGAGCGGTCCGGAATTCGGAGGGAAACTCGCCGCGTTTTGTCGCATCCGATGAATGCTGGAGCGGCAAGATCAACCATCACGATCCTACGAAGATTGAATGGACAAAATTGCCCGCGCATCCGGGAACAGGCCGCTTCCGCATTGCCGCGGGGGAATCGGAAAAGGATGAAATGATCTACTTCTCCGGGGGCAGCGACAACCCACACGACAACGCTGGTCTGGGCTACGACGGCAAGCCGTCCGAGCCTTCGCCCGTGACCTTTGCCTTCAACCTGCGTACCCGCAAGTGGGAGACGATCGACGAGAACATCCCTAACCCAACCATGGACCACCGGGGATTGTTGGTGACGAAAACCAACCTGGTCATGATCGGCGGGATGGAAAAAGGGCAAGCGGTTACGGCCAAAATAAGAGTGCTGTCGAAAGAGGCGAAGCCCAAGTCGGTTGTGACGGGACCTACCTCGCCCTAGCCAGCACCAGGGTCACGTCATCCGGCTGTTTGTTGGCGCCGATCCAGTCATCCACCGCGGCAGTTACAATTTCGCTAATGTGTGCCAGCGGCTGCTCGCGGTTTTCGCGCAGCAGTTCGATCAGCCGGTGCTCACCGAATTCCCCGAAATCATTCTCCGGTTCGGTGACCCCGTCGCTGTAGGCCAGAAAGAGTTCGCCCTTCCGCAGTTGCACCGAACTCTCTTCGTAGGTAACGTGATCGAACAAGCCGACCACGGTTCCACCGCAGTCCAGCCGCCGGATACTTCCGTCTTCGCTCATCACGATGGGCGGCAAGTGTCCACCGTTGGTATAGGTGAGCTGGCGCTCGGTTCCGTTATAAATGCCGAGGAATAAAGTCGCGTATTTTTCCGAGGGCGTGCTTTCGTAGAGCTGGTGGTTCAACAATGAAAGCAACGCCGAAGGCGACACATCCAGATTATGCAAACGGGAAGCGACCATCATTGCCGAGCCGGAGGCTACGCCTACGGCCATAGGTTCCCGCAGCGCGGGGATGTCTTGAAGACTGTACGCGCGCACGGCCGAATGGATGGTGGCCATCAGCAATGCCGCCGAGATTCCTTTGCCGCTGATATCGCCGACGGCCAGGATCATTCTGTCGGAATCCAGGGTCAGAAAGTCGTAATAGTCTCCACTCACCGTGCTCGCCGGGCGGCAGAAGCCATGAACCTCCAGCGATTCCAGTTGCAAGATATGGCGAGGGAAGAGTTGCGCCTGGACCTCCTGCGCAATCACCAGTTCGTTCTCCAGCTTCTGTTTTTCTTTCTGCTCTTCGATCAGCTTCTCAAGCGATGCCGTCATCGAGTTGAAGGAATTGGCCAGAGCGGCGACCTGATCGTTCGACTTCACCGGAATGCGATGGCTGAAGTCGCCGCGATTGATGTGGGTGGTGGCGTCGTAGAGTTGGGCCACGGTGCCGGTCACGGTCCGGGTTAAGCTGGCGCCGATGATGAGCGCGACCATCTCGATGACTCCAAAGGAAATGGCCACGAACAACAAACCAAATTCGACCGCCGGCGCGAAGTCGCCCAGGGCTGCAAACAGGCGCTGATAGATCCTGGACACGCGGGTCTGCACCCCGATGGCTGCCGGTTTAAGCTTGTCGCCGGTGTCCCAATCAACCACCGACACCGTGGTACCAAAGGGGACTTGAGGATCCACCGGCGCTGCCGGCGGTGGCACAGTTCCGGCGGTGTAAGTGGGCCGGAGCTCTTTTTGGCCGGTGTCCAGTACGTAGTCACCTTCTGGCTTGCTTAGCGAAATCGACATTCCCGAGCCATCGTCGGATACTGCGTTCTTGCCTTGTCCGCGTTCCACCTTGTGGAGGTTGAGTCCGGTGGTGTACAGCGAGATTTCACCCAGGTTGGCAGCTAACTCTTGCAGCATGCGCTGATTGAAAGGCTCGCTCGAAAGGACGGTCATCGTATCCCCGCCGACAGGGACCCTCTGCACCGCGCGTAGATAGAGAACCTCGTGATCACGTACGATGCCGCGGAACGAGTTGCCCAGGTGGGGAGTTAGAACCGGAGGAGCAGAGTTGTCTCCGGCGGGGGTGCTGTTCAGAACGACTTTCTTGCCCAGCCAGACGCAAATCTGGCGGTCGGCCCAGATCTTATCTTCCTCACGGACATCTTGAAACGCCTCGAGGCCGCCGCGTCCATGTTTCATTTGGGCAGCGACCTGTTGGGCGATGGCGGAGTTGGCGGACTCCAGGCTCACCAATTCCGAATTCAAACCGGTGGTGACAATGAAAGTAGCGAACTGGCCGGCAAACAAGTAGAAGGAACCCACCGCGAGCGCCACCAGCAAAACCACTGGAATCACACCAATGAAAACGTAGGTGACAATCAAGCGGTTGCGCAGGCGCCACAGCATCTTGGCCTTCACCCAGCGGAAAGCCAGAACCAGAAATAGGACAATGGCAACGAAGCTCAGGAAGCTGACCCATCCGCCGAGACTGTCGGCAAAAGACAGCTTGAGCCAGCCGCCCACCTTTTGCAGCGCAAACAACAGCACATCGACAGCCAGCACGTACGAAGCCACCCGCGCCACCTTGGTGGTGGGTAAAAGGCCCGCGTCAGCGAGCTTCATGCGGAGATAGCGAGGAGACAGGGTCATGTTCCAATCGAATTATAGATGGTGAACCGAGCTGCAGGGTTCCAGCAAGAAAGCGGCACCGGCGGCTCAGATTTCCGGGTAGAAGTCGAAAAACGCCTCCAGGCTGGTCTTGAGCTGTTTTTCGATTTCATCCTTGCTGCCTTCGAGCACGTGCATGGTCACGTGAGCTTCGCGCCCGTTCTTCAGCTTGAGGGTAGCGTCGCCAACTTGCTCCACTTCTTCTGCCGGAAGCAGCCGCAATCCGTAAACCAGAGTTAGATTTGCCATGACAGGATTCTAGCGATTTTTGACGTAGGCCGTGCCGGTCAATCCTCCCCGTGGCAGTGCAGTTTGGCTAATCTCTGCGATTCCTTCATTTTCAGCTTGATTTGCGGCCAGGCCTGGAACAGAATCTGGCTGGTTCTAAGAGCGTCGCTGGCGCTTGCCCGATTCGAACGCGCGAGATCCCGCACTTATATATAGGCTCCGGTTGGTGGTTTTCTGGTTTTCTGCTGTTGTCCCTGGGGAGGTACGAGATCATGAAACGGGCTGTAGTTGGAATCTCGCTGGTATTGGCAGTTTTGACCCTGGCCAGCTTCATTGCGGGACAGGCGCAAAACTCTGCGGGTGATCACGCACTCCCGCCCGCCGGAAACGGTGCGCCGCCGCTGTCAAACCCGCTGAAGGTGGCGCTGCTGAAGTGGTATCTAGCGAACCAGACAACGACATTCCCAGTAGGCAACTCCCCGTATGGAGTTTGTTTCGATGGGGAAAATATTTGGACCGCCAATTTTGGCGACGACACGGTGACCAAGGTCCGTGCGAATGACGGCCAGGTGCTGGGGACTTTCCAAGCCGGGATCGAGCCGTATGGTGTCACATTCGATGGGGCCAACATTTGGGTGTCGAACGTTGGGGACGGTACGGTCGATAAGCTGCGAGCCAGCGACGGCAAGAACCTTGGCGTTTTCAAGCTGAACGTTCCCGCCACATGGATGACGTTTGATGGAGCAAACATCTGGGTGCCAAATGGCAGCAACACATTGACCAAACTGCGAGCCAGCGACGGCCAGAACTTAGGCAGCTTCACTGTCGGCAACAGCCCAATAGCCACAGCGTTTGATGGGGCAAACGTCTGGGTGACGAACGGCACCGACAACACCGTTATGAAGCTGCGGGCCAGCGATGGAAAGCTCCTAGGCACATTTCAGACTTCGCCAGGCCCGCTCGGCATTGCTTTCGACGGGGCTAACATCTGGACAGCCAATCGGGGGAGCCAGACCGTTACCAAGCTGCGGGCGAGTGATGGCACGGTGTTGGGAACATTCAACGTCCCATTAGACCCGTACGGCATCGCCTTTGACGGAGAGAGCGTCTGGGTATCGACCGATTTCGCTGTGACGGTACTACGCGCACGCGACGGCGCGTTATTGGGTTATGTCAATACCACGCAGCCGACCGTCGGTGTTGCTTTTGACGGGGCCAACATTTGGGTGGCGGGGTTCGGCCTGAATGCTGTGGGGAAGCTTTAGCGTAGCCGAGTGAAAGTATTGTGCGCGAACTCAGTCGGAAGTCAGATGGCGGTCGGCACCTCGTAAACAGACGACCAACCGCCTGCGGCGTCAACGCCATCTGCGGTCGAGCCTTTTCGTTTAGAATGCCCTGTGCTCGAAAAACACCTGACCATTGTGATCGTCCTTGCCGTGGCGCAACTGGTGACGGCACAGCAACCACCGCAGCCGCAAGTCAAACTAAATGTCCTCAACGTGTGTGCGCCCTCAGCGGAGGATCAGCAACAAATTACTGCCGCGCTGCAACGGATTCCGCTCATGGCTTCTTTTACACAGGATTTTGAGATTGACCGTGGCCGTTCGCTGCTGGACCAGGGTGCTGATCTCCTGAAATTGGGCCAGCTGGGGCAGAATGCACAGATGGCATCCGACCCGGGAACCTCCGATTGGGTGCGAGTGCGCCGCGAATTCCCGGCACCGGGGCAGTTCGCCACCGTGCAGTATTCGTTCAGCAAAGATTCCAAGAGTCTGGTGGAAACCCTGGTTTTCCGGGTGCGCGATCCCAAGGATTTGTTGCAGATTGCCATCGAAGACAGCACCTCAGCGGTTGCGACTCCGGCGAACATGCTGGCGACTGACACACCTGCCACTCGCATTAAGCTGGAGCGGTTTGGCAAGCCGTCCATTGTGCTGGCGCGGTGCCAGGGAAAAGAGGGAGAGCCGCCGGACCAAAGCGCCTACGAACCGCTGTTTCGCAGCGCCTCCGCGATCGCTGCCAACTACCGTGACCTGTTGAACGTGCGTCACACCGTGCCCGAGGAGTTGGCGCGGGTGGGAGCGATGAAAGAGAAAAGAAACCCTGTTCTTAAGCCGATTGCTCCGGAGAAGAAACCGCAGTAGCGCCGGGTTGAACCCAAATCATGAAGCTCGCAATCTAACAATATTGCTATGGAGAACGTTCGCAACGTCGTCATCATCGGATCCGGCTGCGCCGGCCACACCGCTGCGCTCTACACCGCACGCGCCAACCTGAAGCCGCTGCTGCTGGAAGGGCACGAGCCAGGGGGGCAGCTCTCTCTGACCACGCTAGTAGAGAACTTTCCCGGTTTCCCGGAAGGCATCCAGGGGCCGGAGCTGGTCGAGAACATGCGCAAGCAGGCGACGCGCTTTGGCGCCGAGTATAAGCATGGCCATGTTACCAGCGCTGATCTCAGCCAGCGCCCGTTCAAATTGCATGTCAGTCACGAAGTCGTCCACACCAAGACGCTGATCATTGCCAGCGGAGCTTCGGCGCGCTGGCTGGGGCTGCCGCACGAACAGCAACTCATCGGTCACGGAGTTTCCTCCTGCGCCACATGTGACGGCTTTTTCTTCTCCGGCAAGGAGATCGTCGTCATCGGCGGTGGTGATTCCGCCATGGAAGAGGCCACCTTCCTGACGCGCTTTGCAACCAAGGTCACCATCATTCATCGGCGCGAATCCTTCCGCGCTTCCAAGATCATGTTGGAACGAGCTCAGAACAATCCGAAAATCCAGTTCCTTACCGACACGGTTGTGGAAGATGTGTACGATGTCAACCACAAAGAAGTGACCGGCCTGAAGCTGCGCAACGTCAAGACCGGCAAAGTGTGGGATTTCCCCACCAGTGCCCTGTTCCTCGGGATCGGCCACATCCCAAACGCCAAGATTTTTGAAGGTCAGCTCGATGCCGACGCCGACGGCTACCTGAAAACTACGAAGTACGTTTTCACGAAAGTCCACGGGGTCTATGCCTGCGGTGACGTGCAGGACCGGCGCTATCGCCAGGCGATTACCGCGGCGGGCACGGGATGCATGGCGGCGCTCGAGGCAGAGAAGTTTCTGGAAGAGCAGGGAAGCTAACCATCAAGGCTGTATACTCCACCGAGGTGAGCCATGGCGCAGGTACAAAGCAGCTGTCCGCACGTGAAGGAAATTCGCGAGGTGACGCCCAGCGGCAAAGGTTGCAAAGAGTGTTTGGAGATCGGCGATACCTGGGTCCACCTGCGGGAGTGCCTCATTTGCGGCCACGTGGGCTGCTGCGACTCGTCGAAGAACAAGCACGCCACCAAACATTTTCACAAGACCAAACATCCCATCATGCAATCGTTTGAGCCGGGAGAGAACTGGAAGTGGTGCTACGTGGATGAGGTTTTTCTGCAATAACCGGAAGTACGCCCCACGCGACAGAATTTCACCATGAAGCAACAAGAATATAAAGGCAAGGCGATCACGGTGCTTTACGACGCCCGGCGCTGCATCCACGCCAAGGAATGCGTGCACGGAGCACCTGAGGTCTTCAACCCTGCTGCCAAGCCGTGGGTGGGGCCCGACAACGCGGAACCCAAGGCGATTGCAGCCGTGATCAAGCGCTGTCCGACTGGAGCCCTGCACTACCAGGCGGCTGATTCCAGCCTGGCGGAACGCGCCGACCCGTCGAACACGCTGACCATCGCGTCCCGTGGACCGCTGTACCTGCGGGGAAGTTTCGTGGTGGTGACAGAAGACGAAAAAGAGTTGCTGTCCGATACGCGAGCCGCGCTTTGCCGCTGCGGGGCCTCGAAGAACAAACCCTTCTGCGACAACAGTCACTTCGCCGTGGCATTCGCCGACCCCGGTACAGCCGCGCCAGGCGTGGACGCCCGCAAAGAGATGGCAACCAGCGGGAAGCTGCGGGTAGTTCGGACGGCCAACGGGCCACTGCATCTGCAAGGACAACTCACCATCCGCAACGCCACCGATCAGGTGATCTTCGAAGGAACGGAAACTTGGCTGTGCCGCTGCGGCGCATCCGGCAGCAAACCGTTCTGTGACGGCAGCCATCAGAGGATTGGATTTCAGCCTGAGTAGTCGAGTTGGTCTCAAAGCGCTTCGGTTTGTGATACAAATTTCTGTGACCTTCATGGACGCGCCGGACGTTCTTACATTTCCATTCCACTCTGGTGCGGGCTGCCCGTGCTGAGGGCGTTCTTCATTTCTCTTTCTGAAAGTCGCGGGTTGCGTGCCGTGGCCGAACGCTCTGCGATCGGACAGAGACTTTCCAGCCGCTTCGTCGCCGGCACGCAGGTCGAGGACGCGCTCCGTGCCACTCGTGCCGTCAATCAGTCGGGTCCCAGCGTTTCTATCGACAATCTTGGCGAGAATGTCACCAACGCCGACGAGGCCCGGGCCAGCGCCGCGCTGTATCACCAGATGCTCGACCAGATCGCCGCACAAAAACTGAACGCCAACATCAGTCTGAAGCTCACTCATATGGGCTTGGATGTGGACGAAAAGCTGGCGCGCGATCTGGTGGTCAGCCTGGTGGCCAAAGCCGCGGCCATGAAGCCGCCCAACTTTGCCCGCATCGATATGGAAGGTTCGCCCTACACCCAGCGCACTCTCGACTTTGTCCACGAGCTACACCGCCTGCCGGGAAATCAAGGATGCGTTGGCGCCGTCATCCAGTCGTATATGCGAAGGTCGGAGAGCGACGTCGAGAAGCTGCTCGGAGAACGCATCCGCATCCGTCTGTGCAAGGGCGCCTACAAGGAACCGCCCGAGCTTGCGTATCAGAAGAAATCAGAAGTGGATGACAACTACGTCAAGCTGATGAAGGTCCTGATGAAGAGCGGGACCTATCACGGCCTGGCCACGCACGACGAGAACATCATCAACCAGGCCAAGACCTTCGCCACTCGCGAGAACCTCCCCCGCGACGCATTCGAGTTTCAGATGCTTTATGGCATCCGTCGTGATTTGCAGCAGAGCCTGGTCAGGGACGGCTGGAGGATGCGAGTGTATATTCCGTTTGGGACTGAGTGGTATCCCTACCTGATGCGGCGGCTGGCCGAGCGTCCCGCCAACGCGCTGTTCATCGCCAAGAATTTGCTGCGAAGGTGACCTTCACTCGCGGACGTCAGACGGAAGCCACGGAGTTATTCTTCCGGCCCGCGCTCATTAGGTTCGGCGGGTGCGAGCGGTAACCGGGAAGCATTGTCCAGCATCTGTCGCTCCTGAGGCGAGAAATGCTGCCGGTAGGCATCTGACTCAATGGCACGTTGTCGCGCCTCAGGCGGCATTGCCCGCAGCGACTGGATGGCACTGCGTACGGCCTGTTGGCGCTCCGGCGAAAGCTGCTGCATCCGCTGGTGAAACTCACTGACCTGACCTTTTTGTTCGGGCGTGAGGTGCTCCCACGTCTCCATGCGATTCAATACACGCTGCTGCTGCTCCGCAGGCATGTGGTTGAAGCGCTCGAGTTGATCGCGATACCGCTGTTGCTGCTGAGGGGGAAGATTGCGGAAGCGTGGGTCGCCCTCTAAAGCGCGCCTTTGCTGCTCCGGACTCATGTTGCGGTGCTGGTTCAACCATTGTCCCGCGTGCGCCCCGGGATTTTGACCGCCGCCATAGGGCCGGTTTTGGGGACGTCCCTGATTTTGGTGGGGAACTTGATTCCTGCCCCGGGGCGGCTCCTCGCGACGCTCCTGTGCGACCGATGGAACGGCAGCAACCAGCGCGAGATCGAGAACTCCCGCTAAGATCCAAGCCGTTATTGATTTCAGCCGCACTACCCTATTCCCCCCGTCCAGCCACTTACGGATTCGCCGTCACATCACTTTGGACCTGCAAATCGTCCAGTATTTCAGAATCGGAATACAAGTCGCTGTTCTTGTCGAGCGCCTGCAAATCTCCAACCGCAGTGCCGGGTTCAATCGCCGCCATCGAACTATCCGGGCCCCCTTTGGGGCCGTCGGTGCGAATCAAGGTTGCACTCATCACCATGAGCACAGCCAGCGAAACCGCCAGCGCCGGCCTGCGCAGCCATTGCCACCAGCCGCTGGGCTGGCCTCTCTCTTCCCGCACTCGCGCCACCAACCGCGTATCGAAATAGGGCGAGGGCTCCGGCACCCGCCATTCATCGAGCAACGCCATGGTCTGGCGAACTTCGGCCAGCTTGCCGGTGCAGGCAGCGCAACCCTTCAAATGATCACCAACCTCGGGCGCGATTGTGTCCAGCCCGGCGGCTAAATCCGGCAACAGTTCGTAAACTTCGTTGCATTTCATGACCGTACCCTCACAAAAACTCTTTCAGCTGCACCCGCAGCGTTTCATACGCGCGGAAGAGCAGCGATTTAGTGGCAGATTCACTCAACTTCAAAACCTGCGCAATCTCCCGATAATCCATTTGCTGATACTTATGCATGACCACGGCGGTGCGCTGCCGCTCCGGCAAACTTTGCACCCGCTGGCGAATGGCCGCCATGCGCTCCCGGCGCAGGATGGTTTCCTCGGCGCTCAGCGAAGTATCCCGCAAATCTAAAACCTGTCCCGTTTCCTGGTCCGGCTCGTCAACGCTGACGGTATTCTCCGGGCGTTCATGCCGCGAGTCGCGGGCGTGGTTTACCGCCAGATTGCTCGCGATGCGATACAGCCAGGTGGTGAACTTCGCGCTGGGCTCGTAATTGCCTCGCGAGCGGTACACCCGCAGAAAAACTTCCTGCGCCAGATCTTCCGCCGCCGCCGCGTTGTGGCACATGCGGTACATGTAACTCACCATGGGCCGGCGATATTTCTGCACCAGATATTCGAAGGCTGCGTCGTCCCCAGCCTTCACCCGCAGCATGACGTCGGCATCGCTGACCGTAGGCAGCGGACGAGCCACGGCCGCTTGCGCCTCGGCATAAGACGCGTCATACCTCATGGCCAGCAACCCGCGCTGCATGGCTGTAGTGCTCACATTGGAATGAACCCCTCCCCCCGGTGAAAGTTGCGTCTTTCCCGGGATGGGATTCGGCCCGGAAGTCCCTTGGGAAGAAGGGTCTGGAGACGCTTTCGCGGGAGTGGGTTTGCCGCTCATGGAAACAGGTCGAAGGCCTGGGATAGCTGTGCGAAACTTCGTCCCAAGCCGGATCAAACCCTAGCCTAACACGGAGTTACGGGGATGGAAACGGTGGGATTGCGGGGTGTCTCGCGGTACGGGGCAACCAGGCGAAATGGAAACCGGGGTCACCACGAAAGCTGCGCCACTCCCAACTTTACCATTCGGGAAACCGCCTCGGCGCGGGGTTTGCCGCAAGCCACAGCTGCTTGTAGTATATGAAAACCGACTTAGGAAAGCGGGGCGCTTAACTCAGCGGTAGAGTGCCATCCTCACACGGTGGAAGTCATAGGTTCGAATCCTATAGCGCCCACCATTAGCCAACTGATTCGACAGGAGCTACCGTGTGCTCCATGTCCACAAATGTCCAGTTGGCCCATTTCCGCTCGTTTCGTTTACGCCAGGACCATCCTCACGACACTGGAATGGGCCGCGCGCTTTTGTTCGCTGACCGCCTGCGTGTAGACGTTCATCGTGGTTCGCACATCAGCGTGCCGCAGCAGTTCCTGCTGGACTTTCAAATCCACGCCCAGCTGTCGCAGCATGGAGCTGTAGGTGTGCCGAAAGGTGTGCCATCCGACACTGCCGCCAAGCCCCGCGGTGATCGCTGCTGGCTTGATGCGGTTTGCCAGCACTGCAGTGGATCGCAGGGGAAGTTCGCCGGCCTTCAACGGGCTGGCAAACACCCAATCGGTTTCCCGGCCGAACGAAGATAAGCGTTTCCACGTGAATAGGATTTCAGCGAGAACTGGATCCAGTGGTAAGCCGGATTGTGAGTACTTCGTCTTCACCTCTCCGACCACGCCGTCCACGATCGCCCGTCGGACCAGGAGAGTGAGCTTCTCCCATTCGACGTCGTGCCACTTCAGCGCGAACAATTCGCTGCATCTCAAGCCGGTGCTCAGAGCCATGACCACCATGGTGTGGTACGGCTCCGTCGGCAGCGCAGAAATCAGCGACTGGATCTCGTTCGCAGCCAGGATCCGCGGCTCAGTCTGCCTGCGACTGATGCCCTTGACCCTTACCAACGACAGGGGATTGATACCCTGATCGATAATTCCCCACCGCATGGCGCAGTTGAGCACCACGGCCATCACGTTGCGGATGTTGCCCTTTGTCTTCGGAGCCAGGTCGAGCGATTTCAACCATACTTCCACGCTGAACGAAGCTCCCCGCGCCACTAACTTGCTGAGCGGCAGGTGCGCCCACCTCGGGCGGATGTGGGTCTCGATGTACGATCGATATGCCAAATTGGTAGAGTGCCGCTCCGGCATTTCCTCCTTTGTGTAACGGTCCAAGAGCGCTCCGAAGGAAAGGTTCAGTGCTCCCGGGTTATCACTATTTGCGGTTAAGCGCAGGTGTTCGCTGGCCCTTTGCGCGTCTGCTTTGGTTGGGTACTCCTCGATGGTTCCGATCATCTCTCCCCGCCGCTGCATTTCGCCGGTTGGCGAATATTCGCGCCAGCGATAAATCCAAACATCAGGACCGTTCCTGCGTTTGTCTAGTTGCAAGCTTCCGTGTTGATACCGAGTCCTCATAAGATCGCTTCCCCTTCCGGACTCGGGTGGCCACAACACTTTAACTTCGCCGACATCCATGCGTCTAGGGACGATTCTCGAAAGCGCCAAACACGCCCGATTTTCATGCCCGGCAACTCGCCCGCTTGGGCCAGTCTCTTTACTGTTTTCGGGTGCACCTTCAGCAGTACTGCTGCTTGGTTCGCTGTGATTAGCGGTTCACACATTGGTCGACCTTCCAGGAGTTCACCCTCTGTTTCGCATAGCGCGCGCAACTTTTCTCTTCAAAAAGGGGGGGGTATCCTAAAACCATGGCAGATCCGACAGAACCCCGGGTTTGGGAAATCTCTAACCACCTGTTGCGTCATCACTTAGATGCTCCCAACTGCGATTTTGCGAAAACACGGCGGCGAAGGGATCTCGGGATGTTTGCAGCGTACCCGATCATCTTGATTGCCTTGCCAGTCGCGGTGTTTGCTATCAAAGCTTCGTCGACCCCCACGGCAGTGGAAACCTAGTTATGCACTAAGTTCCCAGGTTTATGTGAGTCTGCTTTCTTCGCTTAACCATGGCAGATCCGACAGAACCCCGGGTTTGGGAAATCTCTAACCACCTGTTGCGTCATCACTTAGATGCTCCCAACTGCGATTTTGCGAAAACACGGCGGCGAAGGGATCTCGGGATGTTTGCA
>Ga0210394_10000186_pt1 | contig 148697 bp, 107 predicted proteins | sample IncBWC12MmetaG_FD_160121 | JGI IMG/M metagenome (GOLD analysis project Ga0210394, IMG submission 160121) | Forest soil microbial communities from Barre Woods Harvard Forest LTER site, Petersham, Massachusetts, United States - Inc-BW-C-12-M | ecosystem: Environmental > Terrestrial > Soil >... | reverse complement strand
CCTAGACCGGCCCCGCCCTCGCGCCCCGAACGCGATCGCGCGGGATCGGCCCGGAAGAATCGCTCGAAAATGCGGGACTGCAGCTCGGGCGGTATGCCCGGTCCCGTGTCGGTGACGTCTACCTCGAAGCCCGCGGTGGTACCGCGACACGCAATATCCACGCGACCACCCTCCGCCGTATACTTGATCGCATTGTCCAGCAGATTCAGGATCATCCGACGCAGCAGCGCCTGATCCCCGTGAACCAGGCATTCCGAGGAAGCATCGACACGCAATTCTATATTTTTTTCGCGCGCCAAAGTTCTTGCTGAATGCGCGCACTCCGCGACTACTTCCTCCAGATACACATCTTCCGGCGAGAGAGGATACTGCCCCGAATCGGCTCGCGTCAGCGTGAACAGGTCTTCGACGATCTTAATCAACCGCGATGTTTCCTCGTGGAGCACCCCGAGCGATTCGAGATAGTCCTCTGCCGTTCGTCCCTGCTGCGACATGGCCACCTCGGCTTCTCCGCGCAATATTGCCAGCGGCGTCCGAAGCTCGTGAGAAGCATCCGCGACGAACCGCTGCTGACGCTCAAACGACTGGTCCAGCCGATTCAGTAGATCGTTGAAAATGGTGGCCAGCTGTCCGAGTTCATCGTTGGCATTCAGCACCGGAAGCCGGTCATGCAAGTTGGTTGCACCGATCCGCCGCGCGTGCGCTCCCATCGCGACAACCGGCGCCAAACTCTTTCGTGCCAGGAAGTAGCCGCCCGTCCCCGCGAGCAGCAGCCCTACCAGGATCATCCACGTAAATGTCAGCCGAATCGTTTCCAGCACTTCGTTTTGCGCGTGTAACGAATGGAGAATAATGAGCAAATAATTTTGGCCGCTACCTCTGAACTGACGCGAGTAGGCGCGGAATCGCGAGTGCTCTCCCCGAATTGTTTCTAAACTAACCTGCTTGCTGTCACCGAGTTTTGCGAAACGCTGAAATTCGCTCGACGCAAGTGCGCGCGTCACGGAGGCGCCAGATTTCTCGCCGGAGGAAATGGGTTCGCTTGAAGTAGCGATGGTCTCTCCGGCCGGTCCCAGCACCACGAAAGTATCGCTGTTTGAACGATGTTCAAGCATGGACTGCTGCGCCGCCCTTAAAATAGCGGAAGTCCGCGTGCCTGGGGCGTCCTCAAGCTCGGCCTGAAGTGTCACCAGAAACGAATCCGCCAGAACGGCCAACTCTTCGTCCGTCCGCTGCATAGAAGTCTTTCGAACAATCAGGTAGGTAGTCGCTGATACCAGGACCAACACCACGGCGAGGACCGCGGAGTACCACACGGTCAGCCGCACGCGTACAGAATCAAACATGTTTCTTGCGATCTGAGACATTCGTCTTGCTTTGCGCGCCCGCTGATTGCCCGCGGCCTCCGCCCTCCGCATCTTCACTGCCCTTCAATATGTAGCCAGCGCCTCGGCGCGTTTGCAACAGCCCCGAGCTTCCATCCGGATCAATCTTCCGCCGAAGGCGGTTGACATAAACTTCGATCAAGTTTGAAAACGGATCGAAAGTCTCATCCCAAACGTGTTCGGCGATGTCCGCCCTGCTCACCACTCGTCCCGCATTCCGCACCAAGTACTCCAGCAACGCATATTCCTTGTGCGTCAGCGAAATTGCGTGTCCCCTGCTCGTCGCGCTTTGCGCCGCAGTATCCAGCTCAAGGTCTCCGACGCTGAGCCGCGGCGGATGCAATTCCGTCGAACGCCGAAGCAAAGCCCGCAGCCGCGCCAGCAGTTCGCGAAACTCAAAAGGTTTGGTTAGGTAATCATCCGCTCCGCGATCGAGTCCGCTAACGCGGTCCTCGACGGCGTCTCGCGCCGTCAGCATCAGGATGGGCATTCGCCGCCCGGCTTTTCGCAGTCTGCGGCACACTTCGAATCCGTCCGGTCCCGGAATCATGACGTCCAGAATGATCAGGTCATACTCATTGATGTCTGCCTGATACAGCGCTTCTTCGCCGGCCACTGCGGTATCGACCGCGTATGCCTGCTCGCGCAGTCCTTTGACCACAAACCGGCGCACCCCCGGATCATCTTCGACCAGCAAAATCCGCATGGCTGCATAATACGCGAAAGCGCAGCCCACAGTGCAGTTTTAGCTGTTTTGCCCACAAGGTGAGCGTGTCTTTAGTTTGTAGGAAGCGATCCTCGGGGAGGCGCGAGACCGCAGTTTAACTGCGGCAGTTCTAGATCGTTTTGTCTTTCGAGTGGCAGATCTTCTCCAGGTTACACTCCACGCACTTCGGTTTTCGCGCCTGGCAAACTCGCCGCCCGTGCCAGATAACTTGGTGCGAGAAAACAATCCATTTTTCTTTTGGAATTACCCGCATCAGGTCCTGCTCGATTTTCTTCGGGTCTTCATTGCGCGTTAAGTCCAGCCGGTTCGATATGCGAATCACATGCGTATCCACAACGATTCCACTCGCGATACCAAATGCCGTCCCCAGTACCACGTTCGCCGTTTTTCGCGCTGCTCCCGGCAACGTCAGCATCTCTTCCATGGTGCGCGGTACTTGTCCGCCAAAATTCTCGAGAATGGCCCGGCTGGCTCCCATAATCGATTTCGTCTTATTTCGGAAAAACCCCGTTGGACGAATGTCCTGCTCCAATTCGGCTGGGTTTGCATGCGCGAAGGCCTCAGGCGTCGGATATTTCTTATGAAGAATCTCCGCTACCTGATTCACGCGCACGTCCGTGCACTGCGCGGAAAGAATCGTAGAGATCAGCAACTGAAACGCATTTTCATGCTTCAATTCGCAGGTCGCCGCCGGATAGGCATCATCCAACTTCGCCAAAATCGCCGCCACGCGCCTCGGGTCAGTTCCCGCCGGTGATTTTTTGTTGACAGCCACGCTCTTCGACGCTCGCAGGGATTTCGACGACGCCCCAGGTTTCTTTGGCGGCATTTTTCTTTTCTGTTTCGTTTTCTTAGTTGGCATGACGCGAAGGATACCACATAGGCCAAGCGGGGCGTTCCGGACCAATCCGTCAGCGAGCAGAGGTTGACCAATCGTAGGGGCCCGGCACGGCGTGCCCTTAAGGGCTCCTGAACGCATCCAGCAGCTTCCGAAATGCCTTACCGCGATGGCTCGACCGATTCTTTTCTTCCGGCAAAAGCTGTGCAAATGTCTTATTCAGTGGAGGAAAGTAAAACACCGGGTCATACCCAAACCCTTCAGTGCCCCTCGGCGATTCCAGAATCTCGCCGTCCACGCGGGCCGTCACGATGGCCAGCGCTCGCCCTCTCTCTGCCAAAGCAATCGCGCACACAAAATACGCCGCTCGTTCCGCGCCTTCTTTCCCACGAAGTTCACCCAGCAATTTCGCGATGCGATCTGCGTTCGTGGCCCCCGGTCCCGCGTAACGCGCCGAGTGTACCCCGGGTGCTCCTCCGAGCGCCGGGACCACCAACCCGGAATCGTCCGCAAACACATGCCCCTCTCCAAGTCGCGAATAATGCAGCGCCTTTCCTGCAGCGTTTTCCGCAAATGTCGGCGAATCCTCTTCAAACGAAGGCCGGGAATCAAATTCCGGCAACAAGTCGATTTCTATGCGGGCATGCGATGAAGGGAGTGCTTGGCCCGCCGCCAGGTCGTGAAACTCGGTAAGTTTTCCTGGATTGGAGGACGCCAGATACCACTTAACGCGCGCGCTCATTAACGGGCGCGCGCACTGAATTTAACCGGCAACACCGCGCGCTGTTCCTCTGTCAGCCGGCGAATCCCAGCTGCCGCCAACGCCAGGAGGTCCTGCATTTCGTTCCCGCTAAACGGCCGCCCCTCCGCCGTAGCCTGAATCTCGACAAAGTGGCCACTTCCTGTCATCACCACGTTCATGTCCACTTCCGCCCGCGAGTCTTCTTCGTACATCAAATCCAGCAGTGCCTGGTCATCCACAATTCCCACGCTCGTTGCCGCTACCGTATCGATCAGCGGCGAACTCTTCAAAATCCCTGCCGCTACCAGCCTTTCGAAGGCCAGTGCCAAAGCCACGAAAGCTCCTGTTATCGAAGCCGTCCTCGTCCCACCATCCGCCTGAATTACGTCGCAATCAATCCACACGGTGCGCTCGCCCAGCGCTTCCTGATCCGTCACTGCACGCAGCGACCGCCCGATCAACCGTTGGATCTCCAGTGTGCGCCCGGACTGCTTGCCTCTCGTCGCTTCGCGTTGCGTCCTTTCCTCAGTGGCTCTCGGCAACATCCCGTATTCGCTCGTCACCCAACCCTTGCCGCTGCCTTTCATAAATCCCGGCACGCCGTCGTCCACCGTGGCGGTGCAAATCACCCGCGTGCTCCCAATCTCAATCAACACACTTCCTTCCGCCGTCGAAATAAAATCCGGCGTCATCTTCAACGGACGCATCTGGTCCGGGCCGCGGCCATCAACTCGCACTCTTCCTCCTGCTTTCATCATTTCTGTAAAAACATCTTTTACGGTTTCCGTTCAACGCTGCTCGAGTTTGCCGGTCCCCTTGTTGGGTGTCAATGTTCCCGGGTCCACGGAAGAACCAGGTTTCGTTGTCGGGGCCGCCGGCGGTAGAGGCTTGTCCGTGCTTGGTGCCGGTGCTGGCGTCGAAACGGGAGCCGCAAAAGCAGGCGTTACCTGTACTCCCTTCGTGTTCACCAGGAAAGTGCCGGTAAGGTCCAAATGGCCCGCGAGCGTTTCCACTTCCTGACCATGAATCAAAATCTTTAGCCGCTGCACAACCGGCACATTCGCCTCGAGCGTTCGCGCAATCGAATCCACAGCCAGTTGCTCGCTCTGAATTCCCGAAGGAGTCGCCGTCGCCAGCGCCTCCGAAAAATCAGCAATTGCTGTCCCGTTCGGCAGCAAATAAAACGCTAGGAGCACAGCATCCGGCGGCAGCGTGCGCAGGTCGGCGTCCACCGGTCCAGCCAGCAAGGTATTCAGCACTTGTTTCGAACGCAGCACAGGATCGCTCGAAAGCGGCAATTCGACAGTGGAGTCCCAGAGCGTTCCATCGCTGTTTCCCGAAGCCCAGAATAATTCTGCCTTTACCCGCGGCTCGCCCGGGTTTATTGGGACGGCTTGTGTCAATTCTCTGCGCGCCTGCTCTGCGGTTTTCTGTTGCAACTTCGCAGCAAGTTGCAGTCGGCGCCGCAGAATCGGAAAGTAAATTGCTCCAACGAGCACCGCCACGCACAGCACGCCAACCACCCATCTGATCCAGCGCGCCGTCACGGCTTTCCTCCGGTCGTCGGCACCACGTACGAAGGCCGGAACGCCGCAATTCCCGTCGCAATGGAGTCGGCTACGCCCGGCGCCATGCGATCCAGGTCGGCCCGGTCTTCAACCACTACGCTCGAAATCTCCACCGCTATCGCCGGCGCCGCTGTAGTTCGCAACTGCCGAACCGCCGCGGTTTGCGCCGTATTTGGCGATCCCTTAAATCGCTGCACCAGCAACCCCTGCACCAAATCGCCCAATTTTCTGCTCAACCCCTGAAACGGCGTCTGCGCTCGATCCCACGGAATTAATCCGCCGGCGTCGGTCGTCACCGGCAAGTCCGAGTTGACGTAAACACGCGCGGTCCCCGGCAACCCCGTCGACGCAATATGCAAAGTAACGAAGACCGCCCCGCCCTGTGCGTTTGCAATGGCCGAGCGGTCGTCGAACGATGGATCTTCATTCCCCTGTCGCGTCTCGACGACCTGGAATCCCTGCACCTCCAGCGCCCGGCGCACGTATGCCGCAAAATCCAGCACGATCTCGCTCTCGCGAATCCCGCCCGTTCCCCGCGCTCCCGGATCCGTCCCGCCGTGGGCTGGATCGAGCACCACAATATTCAGACCCGCGCGTGGCGTTGCTGGTGGAATAGTTTGCGGAAGTCCTTGCGCCGGCGCCGTCGGCAAAGCCTGAGGTACAGCTGATTGTCCTGGAAAAGAAGCCGGGGCCGTTTCTGAAGGTGCCGGCGAAGAAAAACTCAGCGCCACGGCTCCGAAAACCACAAAGAAAAAAAGCACGCCGATCTGAAAACTGTCCCGTCCCCAAGCGCCCCGAATCATTCGAGCGATATTTTCCACGTCGAGCAGCATACCAAATCTATCCGCCATTCCGTGCTGCTCGAATGCTCGCCACTGCGAAAAAGGGACGGTCACTTGGACCGTCCCCCCACGAACCGTGATGACAGCCCTGGTTCGGCCGATGTCAAGGTCCTTCGTCGGAATCGGAGCGCTACAATGGATGACGCCCCAACTACCCTTGCGGCTGGGCTTGTGGTGGTTGCTGTTGCTGCTTTTCCCGGCGAGACGCGCGCAGCGCACGAACATTGGCCCGCATCTGCTGCCGCTGTTCCGGCGTCAGGAGCTTCACCATTTCGAAGCGGGCCCCGTGCCGTAACTGATGAATCTTGGCTTCCTTCTGATCCGCTGTCAGAGATTCATCCTTGTTCACGGCATCCAACTGCGCTTTTGTGGACTCGTGAATTCTCTTCACCCCCGCTTTTTGATCGTCGGTCAGATTCAGTCCTTGCATCGCGCCATGCATTCTTCCTTCGTGCTGCGCTGGCGCGGCAGGTACCGCCTGGCTCTGATCTTGCACCGGTGGCTGCGAACTGCTTTGTGCGCGGCTGATTCCCGGCGCAAAGGTCAGCGCCAGGAATCCGGCGGTTACCGCAATTTGCTTCGTGATGGCATTCCTATTCATGGACGGTCCTGTTCTGGGCTGGCGTTCTTTTTCTCTTACCCTCATATAACCCGCGTTGCGCCCAAATGTCGCGTTCCCGCTGTGATGCTGAAAGACATCTTCCCAATCTCAACGGATGCCCACGTAGCCCACCTCTCAGGGGCGAGGTTTTTCTTCCCCGGTCTTCAGCGGCTGCAACTGCGCCTTTCCAAGCAGGGAATTCACGTTCCCCAGCTCCTTCTGAATCTCCTCCCACCGCGCCAGGGTTGCCCTCCCCGCCGCTTCCCATTTTTCGCTAGCTGCCGCCGCGTCCGCCGAAGGCGCCCCGTCCGCGCTTTCAATAATCCCCATCAGCGCGCCCATCGCCGTCAGCACTTGTCTCAAGGTCGTTGGTTTATTGTCCGGCGCCGCAAACCCAAAAAATCCAAATCCGCCGCCCGCTGCTGCACCTGCCACAGTCCCAACTTTTTTCTCCAATTCAGCCAAAGCCGCCGCAAGTTCTGTCTTCCCCTCGGCCTCTTTGGTCCGCGCAGTTATCTGTTTCTGCAAATCGTCTGCCTGCGTCATGGCTGCGGAAAACTCTCCCACGCGGCCCGCCAGATTCGAAGCCAGCTGAAACTGCTGCTCCAAATCTCCACCGCTCGTCTTCACACGCGGATCCATCTTTACCAGCAGCGGCCGAGACATCGTTTTCCCGGCGGCGGTCAGCTTCACCATGTACCGCCCCGGAACCGCAATCGGTCCTCCGCCTCCTCGGCGAGATCTACGCCGTGGTCCCGCAAACGTATACCGCAAATCCCAAACAAACCGGTGCATCCCCGCCTCAGCTGACAACGGCTCCGCTTCATGCACCCAATACATCGGAATATCCAACTCGTCTGGATTGGTCTTCGGAGGCTCATCCGTGCTAGCAAATCGCCGCACCGATTTTCCCGCCGCATCGAAAATTTCAAGCTGCACCGCTTCCGTGTGCTTCTCCTTCAAGTAGTAGTCCAGCACCGCTCCGGTCGGCGGGTTTTCTGCCTGTGGTTCATCAAACGGTATCGGTGTCCCCTGGTCCGAGCCCGGCCGCACTCGATATGCCGTCTGCGGCTCAAACAGCCACGCATCCGTGTTCGCCACCTTCGCACTCCACTGCCGCAGCGGCGTCACATCATCCAGCACCCAGAATGATCGTCCGAACGTGGCGATCACCAGATCATCTCCGTGAATCACCAAATCGCGCACCGAAGTTGTCGGCAAATTAAGCTGCAGCGGCTGCCAGTCATGGCCATCGTTGAACGAAACGTACACGCCCTTTTCCGTGCATGCGTAAAGCAACCCCGCAACTTTTGGATCCTCCCGCACGCAATTTAAAAAGCTTCCTTCCGGAATCCCGTTTGAAACGCGCTGCCACGTTTTCCCGAAATCTTTCGTACGGTACAGATAAGCCTCGAGGTCTTCCAGCCGGTGCCGATCCACCGCTGCGAACGCTTTGCCAACTTCGAAGCGGGAAGCCGCAATGTGCGTCACCTTGCTCCACGGTGTCAATTCCTTCGGCGTGACGTTATTCCACGTTTTTCCCTCGTCGCGCGTCAGTTGAACCAGCCCGTCATCCGTGCCCACCCAAATCTCGCCCGCGTGAACGGGTGAAGGTGCAATCGTATAAATTACTCCGCGCCGCACCGATGCCGGAGCATCGGCGGCTGTCGCCGCGTCGAGATTCGCAGGCACACCCGGATCTTCCCGCGTCAAATCCGGACTGATCTTCTGCCAAGAACTGCCGCCGTTGGCCGTTCGAAACAAAACCTGCGCACTGAAGTACAGTACGCCAGGAGTAATCTCCGAAAAAACAAGCGGCAAAGTCCAAGTCCGCCGGTATTCCCCGGGGTACATCAGCGTCGGCGGTATCTGCTGCACTTCCTCATTGTGAAAATCCTGTCGCGCCACCGATCCGCCATAAATAATCTCTGGATTCACCGGGTCAGGCGCAACATAGTCGCTCTCGCCTCCGGCTTCCATGGGCCGCCAATCATGAAAATTCAACGCCCGGTAATTGCTCCGGCTCGGCGTCGCCGCCGCTCCGCTGTCCTGCTGCGCTCCATACACCCAATAGGGAAATCGGTTGTCCGTCGCCACGTGATAAAACTGTCCGGTGGGCTGGTTGTACCAGGAGCTCCACGTCTCCCCGCCGTTCCGAGTTACGATCACGCCCTGATCGCATCCCAATACCATGCGCTGTCGGTTGTCCGGATCGATCCACAGTTGGTGATAGTCGTCCCCGCCCGGCGCGCCCTTAATGGCCGTAAAAGTTTTCCCCCCGTCGCGCGAACGGTACGTCGAAGTATTGGGCACGTATACCGTCTCGGGATCCAGGGAATCCACGCTCACTTCGCAGAAATACCATCCGCGTCCCCAAATCCGCACATCCTTAGAAACGCGCGTCCAATTCTCCCCGCCATCGTCGGAGCGGTACAACCCGCCCTCCTTGGCATCGGCAATCAGGTAAATCCGCTTCGGTTTGCTAGGCGCAAACGCAATACCCATGCGCCCCAGTTCTTCGGCAGGCAATCCGTGCCCGGTCAACAACTCCCAATGCTCTCCGCCATCCTTGGAACGGTAAAGACCAGTCCCGGGGCCCTTCGAAGGCGGATAAATACTCCACGGCGGCCGGCGCGTTTCGAGCAAAGCCGCGTACATGTTCCTCGAATTCCCTGGCTCGATAGCCAGATCTATGGCGCCCGTATTTTCGTCTTTGAAAAGCACCTGTTGCCAGGTCTTCCCGCCATCGTTAGAACGAAAAACTCCGCGCTCCTGGTTCGGTCCGTAGGCATGCCCCAGCGCCGCCACGAAAACCTTCTCCGAGTCGTCCGGGTCCACTACGATCCGCGCAATCTGCCGCGAGTCTTCCAATCCGATGCGCGTCCAAGTCTTGCCCGCGTCGGTAGACTTATACATGCCGTTGCCAGACGAAATGCTCGAGCGCATGTCCGCCTCGCCCGTCCCCGCGTAAATCACGTTCGCATTCGAAGGCGCCACGGCAATCGCCCCGATCGAACCCACAGGCTGGCCATCAAAGATCGGATTCCACGTCCGCCCGGCGTCGTTCGTCTTCCAAACGCCGCCATTGACCGACCCAAAATAGTAGACGTCTGGCTGGCCGCGCACACCCGTCACTGCCAGCGACCGGCCCGCGCGAAACGGTCCGATCGACCGCCAACGCATTTCCCTGAAGAGCTTTTGGTCGAATATCTGCTCCGCATCCGGCAACGCCGCAGCCGCCATGTGCACGCAAAGAGCCAACCCGAGGGCAGCTAGGAATAGGACGGAACGCCCTAAGTTGTTCACAGTCTTATCTCCAAATGGAAAAAGAATTCAGAAATGAATTGTGGAGTATACCAGTACCGCGGCCGCCGCACGGCGGCTTAGTCGCCCGTAACTGCATTCGGCGTGGCCGCCGGAGCAATCACCGATCGCCGCAAAGGCTTGGTCGCAGCATAGAGAACGGCGCCGCCCACCATAACGATCAACCCAAACATCAACCCATTGATCCCCAGAATACTTTCACTCTCGCTCTCAACCATCGCCAGACTCATCAGCAGGAGCGGAAATATGCCGCAAGAAATTGCTCCAACGAGCCCGCCAGGCACCTTAAACTCGCGCCTCAATTCCGGCTCGCGAATCCGCAAACCCACCAGTGTCACGAACTCCAGCATCAAGCTCGCGCCATAAAGCATAATGTCCAAAGTAACGAGCCTCTTGAATCCCAAACCCAGGCACAGCGCCCAGCACGAGGCGCACACCAGAATCGCCACCCACGGTGTCTGCGTCTTTCGACTCGTTTTGGCAAACACCTTCGGCAGCATCCCGTCCCGCGCCATTGCCAGCGGAAGCCTGGAGTAGCTCATCACCAGCGCATTGAACATCCCGAACGCGCTCATCATTCCGCCAATCACAATCAGGAAGCGCAGCCACTCAAATCCCAATATCTTTCCGCCCATCAATCCCGCAATCGTAGCCCAAGACCCATCCGCGCCAAACGTCGCGGCCGGGATCCCCGTAAAGTAGACCGCGAGGAACGGCAGAACGTAAGTGAGCGAAACTAGCACTACTGCCGCGATCATGGCCCTCGGATAAGTCCGCTGTGGCCTCTCCACCTCTTGCGCGATCGTCGACGCGTTGTCCCATCCCATGTAATTCCACATGGCCACGAGCACACCGCCCAGAAGGCCCAGGCCCGTCGCTTCCGCTGCCCCATGACCACTCGCACCGGCAAAAGCTCCCACTTTAAAGGGCGCCATCACCACGATCACCGCAAACGGCGCCGAAAGAAAGAAGAACAGCCAAAGCGAAGTGATTCCCACCACGCGAATCCCAGCCACATTCAGCAGCGCGCAAGTCACCACCACAAACAGCCCCGCCAGCACCGCATGGCTCCCTGACCCGAACCACGGCGACATCTGTTTCAAATAAAAGACAAACAAAGTCGGGTAGATCGCCATGTCAAAGATGCTTGCTGCCAAAGACAGCCAAGCCTCTTGAAATCCCCAAAAATTTCCCAACCCTCGCCGTACCCAAGCGTAATAACCGCCCTCCGCAGGCAGGGCGCTGGAAAGTTCCCCAATCATGAACGCCGTTGGCAAGCACCACAGCACCGGCAAGAACAAAAGAATCAGAATCCCACGCCCGTAGCCCGCGCCATGAACAATCTCTTCGGTCCCATAGGTCCCGCCCGACACCATGAAAAACGTCGCCGCTACAAGCGGCCAGAGCGTCAGCTTTGCGACCCTTTTTTTCGCTGTTGAAATTGCGCGGGAAGGAATCTGGACAGGCAGGGATAAAGAACTCAATTTTTACTCTCGTCCTCCTAAGCGATTCTCACTCGCGCGCTGGGTGAAGTGAGTTCGCATTTGCAGAATACAAGGTTGCTCCCTCTATGCAACAAAAAAATGCATCCCGCCGAATATTTTTCATCGCCGCGAAACTGTCCCTTGGCACAGGCCCGGTGGCACAGGCTTCAGCCTGTGCTCCAGCGGCACACTCTCCCACCGTAGCCCCCACCGCCGCTACAGCTCCTTGCTGGCAACTCTCCCTGCGATCCGCTCGATGCGCTTAGGCCCTGTGCTAAACTTCGCCTTTCGTTTTCGCGCTCTTTTGCTTCGCGCTTATTCCTTTTCAGGAGTCATCTCGCATGAAGCTCGGTTCCCTCGCTTTCATTCTCTCCCTGCTCGCTCTCTCGCCCTCCGCCGCCGCGCAGACCGCTCCAGCCTCTCCCCGGCCCATTACCATCGATGACTATTTCCAAATCCAAGCCGTTCACGACGCTCAGCTCAGCCCAGACAGCCGGTGGGTTGCCTACTCGGTGGATAAAGGCGCTCTAAAGACCGACAAAAACGAGACCCGCATTTGGATGGTCGCCATCTCCGGCGGCGACGCGCTACCGTTGACGGCCGAAGGCGTCTCCTCCTCCCACGCCCGCTGGGGCCCCGACGGCAAACTCCTTGCCTTCCTCTCCGCTCGCAACGAAGGCAAAACCCAAGTCTGGCTTCTGAACCGTCTCGGCGGCGAAGCTCAGCAACTCACTGACACGGCTCAGGATGTCGAAGATTTCGCATGGTCACCCGACGGCCGCCGCCTCGTCCTCGTCCTAAAAGACGCCACACCCGAGGAACTCGATGCTGCCAAGGAGAAATTCGCCGCCGCGCATTCCTCAACCTCTTCGGACACCGGCTCCGACGACAAAAAACCCAAATCCAAAAAGCCCTGGGTCATCGACCGCCTCCAATTCAAAGTCGACGAACTTGGCTACCTCGATCGCCGCCGTACCCATCTTTATGTTTTCGACATTGCCAAGAAATCTCTGGTCCAAGTGACCAGCGGCGACTTCGACGACACCGAGCCCGCCTGGTCACCAGACAGCAAACTCCTAGCCTTCACTAGCAACCGCTCCAAGCCCGACCCCGACCAAACCTACAACTCTGACATCTGGGTCGTCGCTGCCAACACTTCCGACAGGGGTGCCCACCTCACCCAAGTCACCACAAATCCCGGCATTGACAATTCTCCTGCTTGGTCCCCCGACGGCAAGTCGATCGCCTACGTCACCACGCTCGACCCCAAACTCTTTGACTATGCCACCAGGCATCTCGCCATGTCTCCAGCCTCCGGCGGCCCCGCCAAAGTTCTCACTCTCTCCCTCGACCGCATGGTCTCCAATCCACGTTTCTCGCCGGACGGTCAATCCATCTACTTCATAGTGGACGACGACGCCACGCAAAATCTCGCACAAATCCACATTGCCGACGGCCAAATGGGCGCTCGCCCGGTTACCGGATCCGTCTTTGTAGGTTCCTATTCAGTTGGAAGCGGCACTGCTGGAAACGTGACTGCTAACACCATCGCCGTACAGATGGCGACGATCGACGGCCCCGACGAAATTTACACAATTGTTGGCGGCAAGCTTACCCAAATCACCCACACCAACGACGCCCTCTTCTCCCAGCTAAAACTCTCCCACGGTGAATACGTCCACTTCAAAAGCAAGGACGGCACCCAAGTCTCCGGCTACCTCTACAAGCCGCTCGACTACGTCTCCGGCAGAAAATATCCTACTCTCCTCGTCCCCCACGGCGGACCCGTCTGGGCTTATTACGCTGAGTTCTCCCATCTAGCCCAGCTCTACGCCGCCAACGGCTACGCCGTCCTCTTTCCCAACCCGCGCGGTTCGACCGGCTACGGCCAGGACTACTGCAAAGCCATCTACGCCAACTGGGGCAACAAAGACTTCCAGGACGACATGGCCATGGTCGACTACGCCATCGAGCAGGGCCTCGCCGACCGCGACAAACTCGGCGTAGGCGGCTGGTCCTACGGCGGCATCTCCACCGATTTCATCATCACGCAAACTACTCGTTTCAAAGCCGCCATCTCGGGGGCCGGCGCGGCCGAATTCTCCAGCCTCTACGGCCACGACCAATACCAACGAGACTACGAAACCGAGCTAGGCCTACCCTGGGAAAATCAGGAAGCCTGGATAAAAGTCTCTCCCTTCCGCAACGTCGCCAAAGTCACCACTCCCACTCTCTTCATGGGTGGCAACCTCGACTGGAACGTCCCCATCCTCGGTAGCGAACAAATGTACCAAGCCCTAAAACGTCTCGGCCGCACTACCGAACTGGTCGTCTACCCCGACGAATTCCACGAATTCACCCTCCCGTCTCACATCAAGGACCGCTTCGAGCGCGACCTGGCCTGGTACGCCCATTTCGTCAAGGGTGACCCCACTCCCGCCCGCCCCGCGCCCTCGCCCAAATCAACCGACTAACACCATTTGTCCGTGGCGAGTTTCAGCCGCTGAAATCTCGGAGCGGCTCAATTGGCGATTATCGTGCTTCGCAAGGAGTGCTTCCTCTGTTCCGTTGAAGAGATTCTCCTAGCTTGAGAGGGCCGCGTGAGAAACGAGGCAAACCTCTTTCCATCGCAGCAAGACTCGTCGTTTCGAGGCTGGCCTTTCGAGAATGGGTCCAGAGTCCGCTGGGAACCATCCAGATTTATGAAATCGGGATGCGGTAGAGGTTCCGCTGGATCTTGCAAAAAGACGGGAGTAGGGGGTGGTTATGGTTAACTTCGTCCGCAGCCTCGACGGAGCGGGGCCCTATCACTAGGCAGTTGAGAGGAGTCCCAGCCACATGCTGACCAGCTCCAGGTCTCAGGAGGCGCAAGAACCAGCAACGCGACCGTTCCACTTCGGTGGAAAAACTTGCTTTGCCCTTACTGAACCTCAAGCGACCACACGCAATTGAAGACCAAGCCGTCGCCAAGATTTTGGGCTACGTTGTTGCCGGAAAACTTCTTTGCCTTATTTACCGGACGCAGCACCACGCCGTACTCACCCGGAGGGAGCCCGCCGCTCGCTTGCAACTGGTAACGGCCGGAAGCGACCTTCGTCGTTTGCGCTGGCACTCTCTGCTCCACAAACGACGCATACAAATCCCAATTCGCATCGGAACTCTGCATTTCACTGGGTTTGGCTGCTGTTGCTCCCACCAGGCGGAAGTTGCTCTGCGGCGATGGCTCGAGCCTGATCAGCGCAGGCTCGTAGTCGTCCACTGTGATTCCAGGAATCCCGTCGAAGCTAACCTCGAATGCTGGCTGGCTGTTGTGAGTAAACATATCCGATTTCTGGCCCGGGATTGCCCATACATCTGTCACATTGCTGGAGTTGGAGTTAGCCTTATGCTTTGCCAATAGACTCGTCGCTATCATCGCTGGCCCGATGATCGGATTGGCCATCAACGCCATGCTCGCCATTCCCGAGCCCGGCTTCATCGTTCCGTTTGAGAGCAGGCTTTGCGCGATGCTAGTCAGGTTCTGGGTCAGCGACCCGTCCGAGGCCAGCCCGTCCAGCGAGGACGCCTTCGAATTGGTCGGAACAATCTGCGTGTGCGACACCACCAAGGCTTGCTTCTGCCCGCCCTGCACCATCATTACCGACGGCTGCCCGGGCATCGCTGCTGCCATCGTAGCTGCGGCCTTCGTGCGCGCGGCTTTTGCCGCCTGCGCTTTGGCTTCCTCGGCCTTGTCTTCGGCTTCCACGGCCGCTATTTTGGCCTGAGCGGCCGACAAGACTGCCGCAGCCGCCTCTTTTTGATCCTTGACGGCCCCAATCATAGCGTCCACAACCTTCTTCGGGACGCCGCTCCTCTTCAGTTGCAGCAAAGCTCTGGCGGAGACATCGAAATCGGTCCCCTGGGTCCGGATGGCGCTCAGAACTGCGTCTACATCCTGCCCGCCCTTAACCATGGACACGATATCGTCATTGGTCAGGAATTTGGGCGGGCTTTGCGCGGTCGCAATTGCGGTCAACGCCCCTGCCAAAACCATCGCGAACACCCATTTTCTTAACATGAATCCCCTCCTACTCTATAAAGCGTGAAATCGGGTCAAACTAGCTCACGCCCAGGCTAGATTTTCCGGGATGCAGCGACTCGACGAACCAGTACTATAGTGCAGAATGGAGTTGAAACGTATCCCTTTCCGCCTCCGTCCCACTCCCTGCGAGTGATACCCTGTGGCTGTTCCTTAGAATCGAGACGCTCAAACACGTTGGACGGAGGATGATTGTGCGAAAGTACGCGACTGTGTCGGCTGTCGTAGCGCTACTGCTGACGGTAATTCCCCTGTCGGGTCAATCCCCGAGCAATTCCGAGCTGTACGCGATTCACCAGATCCGCGAAGAGGGCTTCGCCGATTCCAAAGTGATGGAAATCATCAGTTATCTGAGCGATGTCTACGGTCCCCGCCTCACCAACTCCCCCAACATCAAAGAAGCCGCCAAATGGACCACCGAGAGACTAACCGAGTGGAAGCTTGCTAATGTGCATCTCGAGCCTTGGGGGCCCTTCGGCCGAGGCTGGTCCAATGAGCGCACTTCCGTCCAAGTCCTGTCGCCGCGCCCGTTTCCCTTGATAGCCTACGCCAAGGCCTGGACCCCAGGCACCAACGGTCCCATCACCGCCGACGTGGTCTTCGCTCCGATCACCAAAGAAGAGGAATTCGCCAAGCTCAAGGGGCAGCTCAAAGGCAAGTTTGTTCTCACCGCCGCTGTTCCTGAGAACCCAGAGCGCTTCGAGCCTCAGGCCCACCGCTACACCGACGCCGAGCTAGCTGATCTTGCCACGCAGCAAGTGCCCGCTGCCCAACAGGGCCAGGAAGATCGCATGGCCCAATTCCGCGCCCAGCGTGAATTCCAACTCAAAGTTCAGAAATTCCTGGTTGACGAAGGCGTAGCCGCGTGGATCGAGCCTTCCCGCAGTGATGACGGCACTGTCTTCGTCCAGCAAGGCGGCGATCGCGATAAGGACAAGGCTGCGGCCCCCTGCCGCATCGCCGTCGCCAGCGAAAACTACGGTCGCATCGTTCGCATGCTTGAAAAGAAAGCCGTGGTCACCATGCTGGTAGATATCCAAAACAAGTTCTGGGACGAGGACCTAAACTCATTCAACATCATTGGCGATATCCCCGGCTCCGATAGAGCCAAGGCCGATGAAGTCGTCATGCTCGGCGCTCATTTCGATTCCTGGCAGTCAGGCACAGGTGCCACAGACAACGGCGCAGGTTCAGCAGTCATGCTGGAAGCTATCCGCATCCTAAAAACAACCGGCGCAAAAATGCGCCGAACCGTGCGCATCGGCCTCTGGACCGGTGAAGAGCAAGGCCTGCTCGGCTCGCGCGCCTACGTCAAGCAGCACTTCGGCGATCGCGAAGCCGAAGACCCCGCCACACACCTGATCAAAACTCTTCCTGAGCACGCCAAACTGGACGCCTACTACAACATCGACAACGGCACGGGTAAAATCCGCGGCGTTTATCTCCAAGGAAATGAAATGGTTGCTCCCATCTTCAACGCCTGGATGGCCCCCTTTCACGACCTCGGCATGACCACTCTTACCATTCGCAATACCGGCGGCACCGACCATCTTTCCTACGACGCCGTCGGCCTTCCCGGCTTCCAATTCGTCCAAGACCCCATGGACTACGACACTCGCACGCACCACTCCAACATGGACGTTTACGAGCGCATCCAGGAGCCGGACATGAAACAAATGGCGGTGATCGTCGCCTCCTTCGTTTATCTAACCGCCAACCGCGACGAAATGATGCCGCGCAAGCCGCTGCCAAAACCGCAACCGGCCCGCCAATTCCCATGACTTGGTCGTCTCACATCCCCCGCACGGAACCTTTCGGCCTTTGGTTCGTCTTATTACTCCGACGGGACACCGCTTACTCTGGGAGACCGCATGACCAATCTCTGGCGCGACCTTCGCCACGCCTTTCGCCTACTTCGCCTAAGTCCCGGCTTCACCATCGTCGCAGTCCTCACCCTGGCTCTCGGCATTGGTGCCAACACCGCCATTTTTCAACTCGTTGATTCCATTCGCCTCCGCACCATCCCTGTCAAGAACCCCGAACAATTGGGCACCGTGCGCATTGCCGACCGCCACTGGGGCTCCGGTAATTTTTCAGGCCAATATTCGCAGCTCACATTTCCAATGTGGGAACAAATACGCAAGCGCCAGGAAGGCTTTGCCGAAATCGCGGCATGGGCTGAGCAGCCGTTTAATCTGGCCACCGGTGGAGAAGTGCGCTTCGCAAAGGGCCTCCGCGTAAGCGGCGGTTTCTTTCACGTGCTAGGCGTGCGGCCGGCCCTGGGCCGCCTTCTTGGTCCCGAGGATGACGAACCCGGCTGCCCGGCTTCCGGTGCAAACATCAGCTACGCGTTCTGGCAGCGCAATTTTGCAGGTGATCCCTCTGCGATTGGCAGGCGACTGACCCTCGATGGCAATTCCTTCGAGGTTCTAGGCGTGACGCAACCGGGTTTCAACGGCATCTCCGTCGGCAATACCTTTGATGTCGCCGTCCCGGTTTGCGTCGAACCGATTCTCAACCCGCGCGACAACCGCCTACCCGAGCGCGCTAGCTGGTGGTTAGCTACCATTGGCCGCCTGAAACCGGGATGGACCATTCAACGCGCGAACGCGCAAATGAATGCCGTGACTCCTCAAATCCTGCAAGAGACCATTCCGCCTGTTTACGACGGCGAAGGCGTGAAGAAATATCTCGAGTACAAGCTCGGCGCCTTTTCGGCGAGCACCGGATTCTCCGAGTTGCGCGAGGATTCCGAGACGTCTCTGTGGCTGCTTCTTGGAATTTCTGGCCTGGTTCTGCTCATCGCCTGCGCCAACCTGGCCAACTTGATGCTCGCCCGCGCGGGCGCGCGCGAACGTCAAATCACAATCCGCCGCGCATTGGGAGCGACGCGTTGGCGAATGATTCGCGAACTCCTTTCAGAAAGCCTGCTACTTGCAGCCGGCGGAGCGATTTGCGGATTATTCTTGGCCTTCGCCGTAAGCCGCCTGCTCGTGAACTTCATCAGCACGTCGGATAATCAAATCTTCCTCGACTTGGGAATGGATTGGCGTGTGCTCGCCTTCACCACCGCGCTTGCGGTGCTCACGACTATTTCGTTTGGCTTAGCTCCTGCTATCCGCGCAACCCGCGCCGAGCCGGCTACCTTGCTCCAGTCCGGAAGCCGCGGATCGACCGTGGGCAAGGAGCGCTTCAGTCTTCGCCGCATTCTCGTTGTTTCGCAAGTCGCGTTATCCGTGGTTCTTTTGATGGGCGCGCTCCTTTTTGTTAGAAGCTTGCGCAACTTGACCACTCTGAATACCGGTTTTCAGCAGACCGGTATCTTGGTCGCCGGGATTGATTTCGAGCGCTTGCACATCCCCGACGAGCGGAACACCGAATACAAACGCGACATCGTGAAACGCATACAGGCAATGCCGGGCGTGGAATTCGCTGCCCACGCCCGAATGGTGCCCTTCGGAGGCAGCTCCTCGAATGACAATGTCCTGACGGAAGGTTCCAATGTCGAAAAAGGCGTCTCGTGGCTCAACTATCTTGGCCCGGGCTATTTTCAAACGATTGGCACGCCGCTACTTGCTGGGCGTGATTTCAATGATCGCGACACCGCTACGTCAGTGAAGGTAGCCATCGTGAATGAGGCGTTTGTGCGCAAGATTCTCGATGGGACGACCAGTCCTCTTGGCAAGAGGTTTCGCATCCACCAGCCTCCGGGAAAGCCGCGCCCGCTATACGAGATTGTTGGAGTCGTCAAAGACAGTAAATACCAGGACATGCATGAAGGATTTCTGCCGTTTATGTATTTTCCCGCAACACAGGAGGAAAAACCCGGCCCGTATGACCAAATCGTGATTCGTTCGTCGCTGCCGCTGACGAGTCTCATCGGCGCGCTCAAAGAGACGATCGGCAACATGAATCCCAGCATTGATCTTGATTTCAAAGTGATGAGGACGCGCATTCGCGAATCGCTTCTGCAGGATCAACTAATGGCGACCCTCTCCGGATTTTTCGGTTTCCTGGCCGCGCTGCTCGCCGCCATCGGCCTCTACGGCGTCATCTCCTACATGGTCGTGCAACGCACCAAAGAAATCGGCATCCGCATGGCCATCGGCGCAGAACGCGTCGATGTGTTGAGACTGGTCTTGCGCGAAGCGGGCCTGCTGACGATTACCGGCCTCGTGATCGGCGCTGGTCTCGCTCTAGGCGCCGCTCAAGCTGCTAAATCCTTGCTCTACGGGCTAAAACCCCACGACCCTCTCACGCTAATCGCTGCCGTAGTCGTGCTCTCCGCCGTAGCTGCCTTCGCCAGCTTCTGGCCTGCATATCGAGCTTCTAAGCTCGATCCATTGATCGCTCTCCGCTATGAGTAAGTAGGGATGGGCGAGGCGTGGAACCTTCCATCCGGCCATCCGGTCGCTCTTTAATTACGGGTATCGTCGTAGAGTTCATCGCGCGTCGATTTTCCGCAGAGCACGTTTTGCCACCGGTTCGGATTCCCATCGCCGAAGACGCTTCACCGCTAACTTCCGTTTGCTTGTTTGGTTTCCTGGGTTCCGCTTTCTCTCGTAGGTCTCCCATCGTGACGTTCCAACGGTCTAGGCCCATACTATTCGTTAGACTTAAAATCCACCTCAATCGGCTCAATCAGTGGCATCAGCCATACCAACAGCTTCTGATGGACCGGATGCGCCCCATAAGTCTCGCACGCGGTCTTATCCCCAAACTTCATCACTCCGCCCAACTCATAACCCTGCCCGCGGGGCGAATCATTCCTACCCACCCATGAGTCCAACACCTCGGGAATCTCCGTCTTCAGGTTCCGTATCTCTCTGACGACCCGGTCCTTCAGCTCCTCTGTGACTCCCGCCTTAAATCGAAACGCAAACATATGTATGTACATGGCTGCCATAACCCTCCGGTCGAAAAGCTCCTCATTCTCAGTCCGCCTCGGTTCAATCGTCCCAAGCCGAGACCCCTCTGGCCCTCCGCGCTGTTGCCGGTTCTCCCTGGCATTCCCAAACGACGCGCTGCTACATACTAACCTTCACTTTAATGTCGACAAAAGCGTCGCCGCTGCTCACCTTCGACCGTAAGCCTGCCAAAGAGTCGCCATCCAACAAACACCGAGGGTACGCCTAGTCTCTTTTTTTCACCACTTGCTATCGCGGCTCCTCTGCTACACTTCGCCCGGTTTATACCTCAATTCCGTCCGGAGGAATTCGCAGCATGAAAATCGTGCGCAGCTTCACTTTTGCTTTCCTCGTCTCAGCAATCTTTCTTGCCGCTCAAGCGGCAGCTGCGGCTCCGCAACAGCCTCGCGCCGCTTCCGCAGCCGCTCGGCAAATCACCGTTGACGATTACTTCCAAATTCGCGATGTCGGTCAACCCGAGCTAAGCCCCGACGGGCAGTGGGTCGCCTACACCGTGCGCAGCAAAATGCTCAAGGAAGACAAAAACGAAACCCAAATTTGGATGGTACCGGTGCACGGTGGCGATCCACTTCCCATGACCGCCGAGGGTGTTTCCTCCGGGCATCCGCGCTGGAGTCCGGACGGTAAATATCTGGCCTTCACATCTTCGCGCAATAACGGCAAAAGCCAGGTCTGGCTCCTGAACCGTCTCGGCGGGGAAGCCGTTCGACTCACGGAAATCTCTCAGGGTGTCAACGACTTCGAGTGGTCCCCGGATGGCTCCCGCCTCGTCTTGGTCATACAGGATCCCAAGCCGGAAGACGCGGAAGCCGACAAGGAAAAGGACAAGGATAAAGAGAAAGATAAGCCAAGTGCCAAACCTAAAGCCCTGCCCCCTTATGTTATTGATCGGCTGCAGTTTAAGTCGGACACGGTGGGTTACCTCGACCGGCGCCGAACGCATCTTTACGTTTTCAAAGTTGAAAAGAAAACCGTGACGCAAATCACGTCGGGCGACTTCGACGATTCCGACGCCGCGTGGTCTCCCGACGGCAAATCTTTGGCGTTCACCAGCAATCGCAGCACGCCCGATCCGGACCGCAACTTCAACACCGACATTTGGGTCGTTGACGCCGAAAATAGCGACAAAGGCGCACACCTCACGCAAATTACCACCAACCCCGGCGCAGACCGGTTTCCTTCCTGGTCTCCGGACGGCAAATGGATCACTTTTATCAGCCAGACTGACGCCAAAGCTATCGACTACGCTACCCACCATCTGGCCATCGCTCCTGCCACGGGCGGCGAAGCAAGAATCCTCACCCTTGCGTTTGACCGCAGCGGGCGGCGCCCGCGCTTTTCTTCCGACGGCAAGTCCATTTATTTCATTGCTGAAGATGATGGCACGCAGAATCTCTGCCGCATCGCCGTCACCGGTGGCGAGGTCGTTCGCACCATCGGCGGACGGGTCACTGTCGGTTCCTATTCGCTCGGGAAAGACAACGTGATCGCCGCGCAAGTCGGCACATCCGACCGTCCTGACGAAATTTTCCTCCAGAACGGTAGCGATCTGACCCGTCTGACCAAGACGAACGATGCGCTTATTTCACAGCTGCGCTTAGCTAAGGTCGAATACATTCATTTCAAGAGCAAAGACGGGACCTCCGTTGCCGGCTACCTTTACAAACCGCTAGACTTCGACGCCACGAAGAAAGTTCCCACGCTTTTGCGTCCCCACGGCGGCCCGGTCGGACAATACGCAGCCTCCTTCGATCATCTCGCGCAGCTTTTCGCTGCCAATGGCTACGCCGTCCTGCTGCCAAATCCCCGCGGGTCATCGGGTTACGGCCAAAAATTCTGCGAAGCCATCTTTGCTGATTGGGGTAACAAGGACTTTCAAGATGATATGGCCATGGTAGATTACGCGCTCGATCAGGGCATCGCGGATCCCGATAAACTTGGCGTGGGCGGCTGGTCCTACGGCGGGATCTCCACCAACTTCATCATCACGCAGACCACGCGCTTCAAAGGTGCCATCACCGGCGCGAGCGAAGTTCTCTACGCCGCGAATTACGGCCACGACCACTACCAAAGATTGTGGGAATACGAGCTGGGATTGCCGTGGGAGAACCGCGCACTCTACGACAAGCTCTCACCATTCTACAAAGTCACAAACATCACTACGCCCACGCTCATCATGGGCGGCGAGATCGATTGGAATGTCCCGGTCATCAATTCGGAGCAGCTCTACCAGGCGCTAAAGCGCGTCGGCAAAGTGCCCACCGAACTGGTCGTCTACCCCGGCGAATACCACGGCTTCACAACGCCGTCGCATATAAGGGACCGTCTCGAGCGCTACCTCGCCTGGTATGCTCACTATGTGAAGGGTGACGCAACTCCGGCAACTCCTGGTCCGCAGGCGGCGCCGACCGTGAAGGCCGGAGGGGAGTGATGCGTATCTTGCGAAGCGTTCTTATTTCCGCGCTGTTCGCGCCCCTCGTTGGCTTTTCGCTCAACGCCGAAACCCGCTTTACTGTCGGCACGGCTTCTGCCGCGCCCGGCCAGAAAGCCAACGGTTATATCGAAGTGCCTGTGGGTGTCGATGCCGGGACAAATATTCCGGTGGTGGTGGTCAATGGTGCGAAGCCTGGACCTGTCCTTGCGCTTGTTACCGGTGCGCACGGCACGGAATATGTTTCGATCATCGCCCTCGAAAAATTAATCGGCGAGCTGGATCCCGCGCAAGTTTCAGGCACGGTGATTCTGCTTCCGCTTGTGAACATTGTTTCTTTCGAGCAAAAAGTTCCGCACGTGAATCCGATCGACAACAAAAGCATGAACCGTTTTTATCCCGGCAAAATGGACGGCACACAAACGGATCGCGTCTTGTTTATGATTACGAAGGAAGTCGTCGACCGCTGCGATTATCTAATCGACTACCACGGCGGCGACCTTGATGAGAGCCTGCGCCCGTATGCTTACTGGGGGCCCACCGGCAAGGAAGCGCAAGATCGCATTTCAAAACAAATGGTCCTCGCTTTCGGGCTGGATCACATCATTATTTGGAGCGAGCGTCCCACTGATCCCGCGGCCACGCGCTATCTGGACAACACGGCTTCGGTACGCGGCAAACCATCGATTGTTGTGGAAGCCGGCCATGCCGGCACGGTCGAAACCGATGATGTAGGGCTGCTGGTGAACGGCACGCTGAGCACGATGCGCGCATTGAAGATGATTCCCGGCGAACCGCACTACATCGAAAATCCCGTCTGGCTGGGGAAGGTCGTAGACGTCATTTCCGAGGGACCGGGCATTTGGTATCCCCTGGTCAAGCGCGGGACCTACGTTCAGGAAGGCATGATACTCGGCCACGTGACGGATTATTTCGGCAAAGTGATTTTGCAAGCGCGCGCTCCCACGGCCGGCGTGATTCTTCACGTGAACGCGGTTCCCTCGCTGAAAAAGGGCGACAACATCGCCGACATCGGCGTTGTCGCCGCAATGGCTCCCTAGTTTTCGTTAAGGCGCCGCGACTTTTTCGGAGACCTGGCTCCCACGCTTGCCATCGAGGGCGCTGCTACATGTTGGCGATTAGCTTCCTCACCAGTGGCACTACGTCGTCGGTGGCGCAGGGACACATCATGTACATGACGCGGATCAGCTTGTCGCCTTTCTGAACTAGCATCATGGCGCCGCCTATATCGAGATTGTCGTCTCCCAAATCCGGAATGGTGACCATCGCTCCACCCAAGCGGCTAAACGCCATGCGGCTCAAATTCATCTGGGCTTTGGCACCATTGTTGGTCACGCTGAAGGTAAAAACGGGCGCTTCACCAGGATGTTTTGAAGCAGAGCCGCTCTGCTCCGTGTTCATGCCCTGAAAAAGACCTTTTGCGACCGACTCAAACTGTTGTCGCTGGGCCTCGGTTGTCGCTTCTCTGTGGAGCAGGGAAGCATGTTTGGCAACAAGATCCGAAATGTCTCCCAGGACGTTGTAGACACATCCGGGTTCGCTGCCCCGGTCGGCCTCGGCGCGGATAACTTCCACCTTTGCGGCCTGGCTTACGTCCGCTTTCGAAAGAAGGCTACACGGGTCGATGCCGCTCAGAGCCGGTCCGCGATTTGTGTTTGATGCCGCGGACAAGTCATCCAATCCGATTTCATGGACTTTTTGGTTTACACGATGCGCCACATACCAGATGCCGGCGACTGCGGCGACGCCAAAAATGAAAATTACAACGAGGAAGATAAGCAGGACTTTGACGAGCGTACCGCCAGATTTGGAAGGAGCAGCGGCGGCCGCTGGAGCAGCGGGAGCAGGCGCCGGAGGCCATGGCTGAGGAGCAGCTTGAGGAGGGGCCTGAGGGCGCGGGGCGCTGGAAGGAGCGGACGAAGATGGTGCTGTGGGCCGCACCGGCGGACCGGCAGCGGGCGTTCCGCACCTAGCGCAGAATCCCTGTCCATCATCCAGCGGACTGCCACAATTTCTGCAAAAACCAGCCATTTCGCCTCCGGGGCATGTGGGTGCGGCGCTCGGTTCTTTCGATCGTGCCAGAACCGCAGAGCCCGGGCAAGCGCGACGTGTTGTTTTGTTGTGCGACCCAGCTACGTCGGGGCGTGTTGGGCCTGCGCCACAGAGGGTTCGAAATCTTGTGGTGGGAGCTTTTCCGAGTGAGAAGCGGCATCCAGGCAGCTCAACGGGTAGAATAGGCGCGCGTTCAAATTACTCACTCAAGGGAGCTTGTATGCCTTCAGACTATCTATTGAAAACGGAACCTTCCGTGTATTCGTTTGCTGATTTGCTAAAAGACGGCGTCACAGTTTGGGACGGCGTATCCAATCCGACGGCGGTGAGAAATCTTCGCGAGATGAAGTCTGGCGCCAGGCTGGTGATCTACGAAACCGGTGATCGCAAGAGCGCGGTGGGAACTGCCACGGTGGTTTCTGTCGATGCCGCCAACCCCCAAAAGCCAGAAGTGAAAATCAAAGCGGGAAAAGCGATTGCGAAGCCGGTATCGCTGATGGAGATCAAAGCCAACAAACTGTTCACCGATTCACCGCTGGTGCGCATAGGAAGGCTATCGGTCGTGCCCCTCACTAAAGCACAATATGCGGCGTTAACGGACAACTGATTCTGTGAATCATCCGGGATTGGTCCTGCTGGCAGCTGTGCCAACAGCCATCCACACAGGATTTTCAAACTCTACAGCGGCTTGGGATGCTCGGCTAGAGCCTCGCGGTAGACCTTGAGATTATTTTTGTCCACGGCCACGGTGCCCGTATCCACGGAAGTAGGCATCGGCGGCGCGAGGGCGGTGCGCCAGTCCTTGAATTGGTGTACCGCGTTGTGGTGCAAGTCGTCGAGGAACTTCAGGCCGTAGTAACTCATGACGTAGGGTTTTTGTGTGATCGTAGCCGTAATGACGCCTCGGTCGATCCAATCGAGTGTCTCCGGATCGTTGTCGAAGGCCACGATGGGCATCTTGCCATCCAGGTTGAAGCGGTGCGCGGCACCTGCAGCGCCGGAACCGCCGGTTGCCTCCAGGCAGATAATGCCGTCTATTTTTTCTTTCTTCTGAAGCAGGTCGGAGACCTGGTCGAACGCGCTTCGTGCGTCGCCCTTGTCATCCAGGATTTTGGTCAGCTTGAGAGCGGGAAAATTCTTCAGCGCGTCCGCCACGCCCGCCACCCGATCGTCGATGTTATGCTGTCCCGAAATCGTGATTACCGCAATGTTCCCTTTGCTGGCAAGGAGCGTAGCCATCCGCTTGAGGCTCTCTCTGCCGGCCTTGAAATTGTCTGTTCCGATGTACAGCAAACGGTTCGAATCCGGCACATCCGAATCCACGCAGATCACCGGGATACCCTGGGCCACGGCTTGGTCGATCGCAGCCTGGAAAATCGCGTGGCGCGCCGCGGAGAGGCAGATTCCGGCGGGGTGCTGTTCCACGATCTGGCGGAAGATTCCCACCTCAGCGTCCGGGTCGTACGTCGCGGGACCAACCAGTTCTGCCTTAACGCCGAGGTTTCTGGCCGCGTCCAAGAAACCCGCCTGGGCCTCCTGCCAGTATGGCAAGTTAATATTCGTGGCCACGAAAACGTAACGTTCGTTTTCCTCGTGGTAGGGTTGTGCACACGACGCAATCAGCGCAGCCCCAGTGAGAATAAGAACAGCTACCAGCGTGATCCTATTTCTCCGCATTGGAATTCTCCTTTCGGATTCAGGCTAGCCGGCGGGGGTGTTTGTTCGCACCCTCGGAGAGTGCGGGTTCCGGTACATGCCTGGTCGGGAAAAGTCGAACAGACGGGCGGGTCACCTCCTTCCTGCGCTTCTGCGCTTTCGCCCAGCTCTGGGCTGGGTTCTTGATTATGGCCTTATCTCTAGGCAAGACCATAGGGCGGTCGACCTGCTCCTGTCAATCTCCCATCATCACGGGAATCACGGGGAGAGAAGGATGGCGCACACCTGGTTGCGTTCGCCAGGCGCTGACGGGTTTGTGGCCCATTGCCTTGGCACAAGAGCTCAGGTTCAAACAGGATTCTCTGCGACGGACATGTCTGGGTTTTCGGCGTGATTGGCGCGCGGGAGGCCAGGCGGGTATGATGCGGGGCGCGGTGTTGCGAGGTGATTCTTATGAGACGCGCCATTGTTGTGGGGGTCTTTGCTTTGGGCTGGTTTGGGGCTGGGCAACTTTTCGCGCAGCAGCCGCCGGAAATTCGGTATACCTCGGTGCCGGATCTGCTGAAATTGCCGCCGGACATTTATTTGGGAGAAGTGGCGGGCGTGGCAGTGAATTCGAAGGGCCACGTATTTGTTTTCTCGCGGGCCAATAGCACGGGGCCGGCGTACGGATCTTCTGGCGCGCAACTTCTGGAGTTTGATGCGGGCGGGAAATTTTTGCGCGAGATTGGGCACAATTTGTATGCCTGGTCGTTTGCGCACGCCGTGAAGGTCGATCCACAAGACAACATTTGGGTGACGGACAAAGGGTCGGACATGGTGATCAAGTTCAACTCGGAGGGGCGCGTGGTGATGGTGTTTGGACGGAAACAGGAGGCTTCCGATGAAGGGACTGGTCCCTTGAAGCATGTAAAGCCGCCGCTGCCGCCCGTGGATGGCTTGTTCCGGCAAGTGACCGACGTGGCCTGGGACGCTGCGGGGAACACCTTCATCAGCGACGGTTACATCAATTCGCGCGTGGCGAAGGTCGACAAGGATGGGAATTGGCTAAAGTCCTGGGGCGAGCCGGGCGACCAACCCGGCCAGTTCAACGTGCCGCACAGCATTGCTGTGGATGCGGCGGGGAATGTGTACGTGGCGGACCGCGGCAATCGCCGCATTCAGGTGTTTGATGGCGACGGAAAATTCTTGCGGCAGATGACCATCGATGTGCCGGCTCCTCCGGACGCGCACGCGGCCATCGGTGCCAAGCCAACCACGACAACTGGTACGATGGCGCCGGGAGCGCCGTGGACGGTTTGTATCACGCCAGGCCCGAAGCAAGTGTTGTACACGTCGGACGCGTTTCCGGGGCGAATTTACAAACTGAGCCTCGACGGGAAAGTGCTCGGTATGTTTGGCAAAGCAGGCAAACAGCTCGGGCAATTCGGATGGATTCACGAAATCGCGTGTCCGTCCGAAAGCGAGTTGTACGTGAGCGAAATCTTGAATTGGCGCGTGCAGAAAATAATTCTCGAGCCGAGTCATTGATCGAGGGCGATTAGCTGGCGCTGCGTCGAGCGAAAGCGCGGAGTTACTTCAGTTTGGGTTTGGTCGCGGCGGGAGCGCGCAAGTTGGCGTCGAAAAAGTCGTCGACGCGATGCCACGCGTCTCGCAGAACGTGCTCGCGTGTGAAGTAATGAAACTCGCCGGGATAAATCATGAAGGAGATCAAATCGCCTTTGTGCTTCTTTAGAGCTTCGTCCATGAGCCAAACGGACTCCAGGAACGGAACGTTTACGTCGGCGGTGCCGTGGAGGACTAGCAGAGGCCGTTCGAGGCGATCGATGTGCGAAAGCGGCGACGCGTTGGCGTAGACTTGCGGGTTTTGCTCGGGAGTGCCGATGCGGCTCGCGGTCCAGTCGCCATGATACGGATCGGAGTAATACATCGTGTAGTCGGTCACGCCGGCGACGTCTACGCCTGCTCGGAAAAGCCTGGGTTGGTCAGTCATGGCGATGAGCGTGAAGAAACCGCCGTAGCTTAGACCCCAGACGCCGATGCGGTCGGTATCAACGTAGGGAAGGGTTTTTAGATAGTTCGCGCCCATCCAGGCGTCTTTGGCATCCTTGCCGCCGACGTCCATGTAGACGCCGGTGCGCCAATCGCGGCCGTAGCCGATGCTGCCGCGATAATCGGGAGCGAAGACCACGTAACCTTTCTGAAGAAAATACTGATGAATGCTGTAGTAGACGGCGTAGTTTCGCTGAACGTGCCAGCCATCGTAGTTTTGATTTACGCCGTCGCCATGGATCCACATGATGGCGGGATGTTTTTTTGTCCTATCGAGATTCTTGGGGACAAAAAGCCAGCCGGGAACTTGTTGGCCGTCGGGTCCGGGAAAATGCACGAACTGCGGCTCGACAAATGTGGAGCGGTCCATTCCGGCGGGCATGGAGTCGGTCAGACGCACGGGCGGCGCGCCGGGGTTCGATCCGACCGAGTAAAGATCGGCGCTGTCACGCGTGTCGGTGTGTTGATAGACGAGGCGGCCGTCGCCTGCGGACCAGTGCGGCTCGATATTTGTGCCTGGTTCCGCAGGAATATAAGTGACTTCGGCGTGCACGGGATCATCGCCGATTTTTGCGATGCCCAGGACGCGATCGCCGGGGCGGTCCTCGAGGTTGGCGTCGAAAGCGATGCGCGTGCTGTCGTGCGACCAAGCGGGACGCCAAGCTTCAAATTTCCCCTTCGTGATTTGGATGGCTTCGCCGCCGGATGCGGGCATGACGTAGAGATGGTCCCAGCCGTCTTGATCGCTCAGGAAAGCGATCCATTTGCCGTTCGGAGAGGGCCACGGCTGAGCGCCGGCTTCGCCCCAGTCCGGGATGCTCCAGAATTTTTCTTCGTGAATTTCGTGGATCGTTTTTGTAGAGCCTGTAGCTGCATCGGCGAGGTAGATGAAGTAATTTTTGAAGTCGGCGGACTGGCCGTCGAAGACCACATGTGTGTTATCGACCCAGGCGAGGCCGCCGTACTCACCAGGCTTGGCGATGGCGATAGGTTTCGCGTCGGCGAGTTTAAGCGCGTAGATTTGGCCCGGGACATACTCGGAAACACGATAGACAAGTTTGGCGCCGGAATAAGAGGGCGATTCATCGTGATGAATGATTTTTGAGCCGCCGGTGTAGGCGATGGATGCACCGTCGGGAGACCAGATAATGCCGCGAATGCTCGCGTCGTCGTGGGCCGTCGTTGACTCGGTACCATCGGAGAGCCAGCGGATGATCAAATCGCTCGAACGCGGCGCGTCTTCCTTCGCCGCGCGGTTGCTGCGGACAAAGGCGACCCGCTTGCCGTCGGGCGACGGGACGAAGCCGCTTCCAGGATCGGGCTTGCTCCACACGGGCTTGGGAGCGCCGCCATTTGCAGGGACCTGCCAGAGATCGCCCTGGTGTGGAAAGTAAACGGTGTCGCCGTCCGCGCTCCAGAACGCTCCTTCCACTTGGCCCTCAGAAAACGTGGTGAGCGGTTTGGGCGGGCCACTGCCGTCGACATTGGCGATGTAGAGATTGGCCACGCCAGCGCGATCCCAGACAAAGGCGACGAGCTTTCCGTCGGGCGACCAGATGGGATCGGAAGGATGCTTTATGTCGATCAACTGTTCGATGGTGAGCTTCTGTTTCTGGACGGAAGTCTGCGCCAGCGCATGGCTCGCGCCTGCCAACGAGAGGATTGCGCCACCGACGGCTGCGTAAATCCGAATGCGCATTGCGCCCCCTAAAGAGCGGAAAAAATCAGAGTCGCCGAATCCAGACCGGCGGATAGGGTGAAAGTATCACCCTACCCGCCGAGCTGGAAAGACGTGAATTTGGTTCGGCCACATGCGCCGAGTGTTAGAAGCTGACCTTGAGGCCAATCCTAGCCAAGAAGGGATTGACGGTATTGCTCGGTGCGAGGTAAGCCGAGCCAAATGCCGAGTTCTCGGAGACCACGGTCTGAGCGTTGGTGATGTTGAATAGATCGACGATGGGCTCGATGCGGAATCGATCGCGGATCAAGAATTCTCGAGCGATCCGAATGTTGAGCAGGTTGACACTGGGATAGCGAACCTGGCCGGCTGGAAGCAGAGCCACGGTCTCGGTGGTCTGGGCGAGCTCTGGACCGGAGAAGGTCTCCGTCGGGCGGATCGGAAAGCCGGTGTAGTGTTGAAAGTTAACGCTGGTGGTGAACTTCCAAGGAAGATCGTAGGTGCCGTCGACCTTGAAGACATAAGTGGCGTCCATGTTGAGGACGTTGTTCTGGCGGTTGATGTTGAGGTTCGGGTCGTTGAAGTTGTCGCTCAAGGCTTCGTCGGCGCCGCCATTGCCGAAGACGCCTTTCTGGCTCTGGATGGTGAAGCCCGCGAGCAGCATGAAGTTGTGGGACAAGCGCTTGGTCGCGGTGAACTCAAGACCGTCGTACCTGTTGGTGTCGAGTTGGGGAATGTTTGTGACCAAAAAGTTGGCTTGGCCGAGAGCGGCGGTCTGGCTGAAAAGAGTAAGCGGCTTGCCGGTGAGGCCGTTGACAATGGGCTGCCCATTGAGAACGGTGATGGCGGAATAGTCTGAAGCAGGGACCGCGGTGTTCAGCTCGCCAAGTAAATTGCCTTTGTGGCGGAAATAATAGGCGACGCCAACGCGCAGGTCATGCCAGGTCTCCCTTTCATAACTGGCGCTGACCTCGTCCGAATAGGGCCGGCTCAGATTGGGATCGATGTGCGTGAACGAGCCGCCACTCTTCGCAATGGGAGTGGTACCCAAGAAGCCCGTGGGAACTCCATTGGCATTGACAGCCCCGTTCCAGTTGTATTCCACGAAGGAGAGACCGACGGGATTCACCGCTTCGCCTAACTGCGTCCCTTCCATCAGGTAATAGCGGCCATAGCTGGCGCGCACAACTTGGGTGCCGTGACCTCCCAAGTCCCACGCTGCACCTAGGCGTGGCGACACGTTGTTCCAATCTGCAATATTTCCAGAGGCTGCGAATTGCTGAGCCGGGAAGACGCTGGGCCAGAAAGGTGATTGGGCGATGGACTGCGTCGGAAAATGAGTCGTGAAGCGATCGTAGCGCACACCGAGGTTCAGGGTAAGACGGCGCTTAATTGTCCAGGCGTCCTGTACAAAGACGCTGGCGTCATTCATATAGGTCTTTACGGTGAGAGGGGCGTTATAAACGAGCACGTCGAGGGGGTGAGTAGGACCACCGTTGAATTGTTCTTGAATGCCTTGATTCATGGTGTAGAGGTATGGGTTGAGAGCGCTTCCGATCTCAAACCCCGCCTTCAGGTTGTGTGTTCCTCCCCAGCCGTCTTTGTAATAGGAGGCGCTAGCCGAGAACTTCCTTACCCAGGACGGATTTACGAAAGCAAACGGCGCAGCGCCAGTTTCCGTCGAGAGCGTCGAATCGGTTGCGTTGATGGCAGTTGCAGGCGTGCCTGGGGCGTAAGAGAGAGGGAACACCTCTTTGTTCCAGCCAAAGCGGACGTCGGCCAGCAGGTTGTTTGTAATTTGGGTGGTCCACAGGCCCTCAAGAATGTAGGCGGGCTCGATTTGCAGCCAACTAGCTTCTGGAGATACAAATTGGAAGTTCGTGTCGCGGCGATTAAAGCGATTCTGCTCGTTGTAGAGCCAGATAAAGCTGACCTTGTTCTTGGAGTTGGCCTGCCAGTCTAGACGAAGCGCGGTGTTCGTCTGGTGGTCAATGTCCACGCCCGGCGCGCCCGTGGGTGTCTGAATGGAAAGAACATCTTCGCCCAGGTCATAGCGGCGATAGGACCCAAAGATCCACAAGCGATCCTTCCAGACCGGTCCGCCGACCCCGACAGTGGTATCGCGGTCGTGAAAGATGGGGGAAGCGGCCGCAACCGGCTTGCCGTTAAAGATTGGCGATTTGGCCCCGGCCTCAAACCCTGCGCTTGCGTAATAGGCGGCGGCTTGTCCATGCCATTGGTTGGACCCCGACTTGGTTACCATGTTCATGTAAACTCCGCCAATTGCCACCGAAGCTGGAGCGTTGTCGGAAACCACCTGAAATTCGTCAAACGAATCGTGGTCGGTGTAAAACTGCGTGTATCCGCCGTTGGCTCCCGGCCAGTTCAAGTCCAACCCATTGAAGCTAAATACCTGCTCGCCGGGCGTGCTGCCGTGTACCTGCATGGTCGATTGCTGGTAGCTCTGATTTCCGCCAACATCGACGGTACTTATGGTGGCGCCCGGCACCTGCGCGACTGTGGACCAGGGGTCGCGACCGCTGGGGATGTCTTGGAGAAGACTCTGGTCGAACGTGGTGGAGGCTTGAACGTTCTGCACGTCCACGACGGGCTCGCCCTCGACCTGAATGGTCTGCGTAACCTCGCCAACTTGCAGCTTCGCATTAACCGTGGCGGTGAAGCCCGCGCTGATCGCAATCCCGGTTTCGTCGGAAGTCTTGAACCCCGCCGCTGAGACCGTGACCTGGTAGGTGCCGGGCGGTAGCAAGTCAAACAGGTAGCCGCCGTCGGAACCGGTATTTATGGCGCGAGGAGCCATTAACGCGGTGCTCTTGACCGTCACCTTGGCGTTCGGGACTGCCGATCCGGACGAGTCGAGTACAACCCCTGTGATTTTTCCGGTGACTGCGACCTGTGCGGATAGGATTGCGGAAAACAAGCTGACAAAAACGAACATAAATATGATGCGGTTTTTCATCGCGCCTCCCAGAATTCATAGATCGAGCAGATCGTTCTTGGACAAGCAACTCGGGAATCGACGGCCTTCCCGCCAAATTCGCACCTGCGTCTGACCACGAGACGCTATCGGTAAATATGGGACGGATTTTGTACAGAATCCCGGTCAAGTCAAGTGAAGAATTCAGATTTCCCCCATCGAAAGGACGCGTCCCCGTTATGAGTAATAGACGGATTTGAAGGCGATTTGTTCTTTCCCGGAGAAAGAAACTTTCTCCAGGTCAGAAAATCAGGCGGACCCGCTGCCGCCGGGGCGATGGAATATTGCCCGCGGGACTGGGTCTGCCGTCTTGCGGTTAAATGAGGGCAAAGAATGGGGGCGTTAGCTCACCGGGAGGCGGTTCACGATGAAGTCCGAGATGCGGCTGGCTGCGGGTGGATCGAGATTCGAGAGCACCACGACGACGTAGCCGGTTTGTGGGAAAATTTGTAGGTCGCCGTTCATGCCGGGCGCGCCGCCGCCGTGTCCGAAATGCCGCATAGCGGTGCCTGCGCCGTTATCCATGAAGCCGAAGGCGTATTTCGCACCTCGCGGCGTATCAACCTTTCCCGTGGTTAGTAGATCGGTGTTTTGTGCGTTCAACAGCTTGTGATTGGTTAGGGCGTTCGCGAAGCCCAGGAAGTCTTCGACCGTCGAATAGCCGCCGCCGGCTGAGGTGCCGCGATAGGGAAGCGTATCCGTATTGGGCCGAAGTCCCTGGTCGCCGAATTGCGTGTAGCCAACGGAGCGATCCCGGACGTTTTGGTCCTCCGGCAGAGAGCTGGTGGAAGTCATGCCTGCGGGCTTATAGATGTTTTCGTTCACGTAATCGTAGTAAGTTTTTCCGCTGACGCGCTCGACGATCACGCCGAGCATCAAAAATCCATAATTGCTGTAGACCCAGCGGCTGCCGGGCTCAAACTCCGGTGCCCGCTCGCCATAGAGTTCGAGGTAGTCCTGCAGTGTTTTTAATTCGAGGCGATGCGCTTCAAACTGCGGTCCGAAAAAATCGCCGGTGCCGCCGGTGTGCGTCAGCAAATGCTGGATCGTTACTTTCGTGGCGATTTCTTTGTTGGGATAGTCCGTGAGGTATTTGCCGACGGGATCGTCGAGCGCGATTTTTCCTGCTTGCACGAGCTGGAGGATGGAGACGGCGGTGAACATTTTATTCATGGAGCCGATGCGGAGTTTCGTGCTGAGCGTGTTGGGGATTTTCTGCTCGCGATCGGCCATGCCGTAAGCGCCTGTGAAAATTGGCTTGCCGTCTTTTGCCAGGAGCACAGTCCCTGCGAATTTGTCAGTGGAAGCATCCTTTTCCAGCTTTGTGCGAAGCGCCCGGATCAGCTCGTCCTGGCTCAAGCGGGCGAGAGCGAATTCCGCGGGTCGATCGACACCCCGCAATTCCAGACGGATCACTTTGTGGGGCGCGGCCGCCTCGACTTCGATGGTGAAATGCGCAAATTGATCGGAGCCGCGTTCCTCGACAAGGCCGGTAAGCTGTGTAGCCGTGGAATCCTCAATTTTTTTAAGATCGAATCCTCCCGTCTGCTGCCGGAAGGCCAAGATGCCGTCGACTTTATGCTCTTCGGGTTTTGCGTAATGGCTGCGGAACGTTTCGAGCTGGGCCCGTGCGCCGCTGTTAAAAGCAGCAAGCCAGGCGGAGAATTGCTCGCCAGGAGCAGTCTTGGGAATTTCGGCGGTGGCGAGTTGAGTTTGGAGTGTTCTGGCGCCACAGACCGTCAAGCCGAGAGCCATGCACGCGAGAGCTAAGAAAGTGGTTTTGCCGAATGCGTTTGAGCGGTGTGCCATGATGTTCCACGACCTCTGGAGCTCGCTGTTCGTCTCGCTAGCTCTATCGCTATAGACTCCGGGCGGCGGGTCAAGGTTTCCAACAGACAGTAGCGAGGGTCGCATAGCACGCGACCATAGTCAGACCATGGTTTTGTTACCGTGGACCAGCGGCTTTCGAAGGTGCCCGGGCTAAGCCTACTGCCAAATCGCTAGACCTCCACCCGTAAAATCACCGGCGGCAAATGCTTCTTGAAAAACACCCCTACGGCACTCTAGCCTCAGCCGCTGCTTCCGTTGTGGACTCCGAGCTTTATTTGGCGGCGCCGGCCTGCAGTTCCGTAAGCGACGCTAGGACTTCCTCGCTGTGCTGCTGAGGCTTTACATCGAGAAACACTTTGCGGACGACCCCGTCTGGATCGATCAGAAACGTATGGCGAGCGGAGACCTTGGCGACGCCGAAATTCATCACCGAGTCATAGAGCGTGGAAACCTCCTGCTTGGTGTCCGCGAGCAGCTTGAAGTTCAGCCCTTCCTTGGTGCAGAACTTCTGGTGGGAATCCTCGTCCTGCACGCTGACGCCAACGATTACCGCGTGTTTTTGGTCGTATTGCGCCAAGTCGCGCTGGAAGTTGTGGGCTTCCACCGTGCACCCGCTGGTAAAATCCTTCGGGTAGAAATAGAGCACCACCCACTTGCCCTTGAAATCATGCAAGCTCACGGGCTTGGACTCTTGCGAGTTCAGCGTGAAGTCCGGTGCGGAACTTCCGACGGCTGGCGCCTTGCTATCCGCATGCAGTCTGCGGATCCCCAAGCCCAATGCCGCTAACAGCAACAATCCGACGACGATCTTAGTTGTTTTCATAGTTGACCCCTTTACTCCAGACCCGCTTTAGGTCGGATTTATTCCAAGAAGGAAACTATTCCTGCGAATTGCGACGCTCCTCTGGGTTGGACGGATCCCATCATACCGCTCCGAGAGAGTGCATGCTAGTTCGAACGCGTGAAGCGGCCAAAACCCAGGCGGAGTTGGAGCGTGTTAATCCCAGGATTCAGATTGGCAAGCGAGGCGTTGGAAATGTGCATGAAGCGAAGCTCGGCGCTCCAATTGTATTTGCTTTCAAGAAAGTGCAGGCCCAGCGCGCCGCTCGACGTGAAATTTATGCGCGAAGTGCCGGGAGGCACGTTGTCATTCGTGAAGAGCGTGCCGCCTCCGAGTTCGAAATAGGGAACGACCTTGCGGGGCTTTGTAAAATTCCATTTCAGCGCGAAGGGATTCAGTCCGAAGCCATAAGCGGTGCCGCCACGCTGAACTACCATGAACACGGGCACCACATCCACCGCGTATTCGAATTGCCCGCGCAAAAAGCCTGGGCCGTGCGGCGCAGTCAAAATCCAGCCATAACGTGCACCGACGTTCCACACGCCGCTGTCGGAGGTAGTTCCATTCAGTCCGTGTCCGCCGCCGGTCCAGAGTTGTAGCTCATGCCCGCCGTCCTCGGGGCCCGCTTGGGCCCATGATGCTGGAACCGAGAGCAACGCTACGAACAGCAGGCTTTTGAACACTCGCATTACTGGTCTGGTCACCGAGAGATCTCCCTACGGTTTTGGATTCACTTACCCCAGCCCGGGGTGCACGGAAGATACAGAAAAACCGCCACAAACGCGACTAGCTCTTCGAGGGCCGCTTCCTACATTACTTCAGATAGGTTCGGACGATTTGAATCACGTCGTCGGCGGCCTCTTCCGAGGATTTCGAATTCCGAGGCATGTGATTACGTATGTGGTCTTCCATCAGCTCGCCCATGAGGCTGTTGATGGCACCGCGGGCGGCGGCCAGACGCTGGAGCGCCTCGGCGCAAGGTTCGTCTTCGTTGAGGGCGCGAAGGACGCTTTCGAGTTGGCCGATGACTTTCTTGGTGCGGGTGACGAGGTCGAGTTTTTCGCGAGAAGTATGTGACATTTCGCTTGCCTACCCTAGAGGGGTATGGTATCAAAGGTGGACCCAGGATCGCAATGGCCTGCAGCACAATAGAGCAAGGAGCTGTCTCATTTCAACATCGACCTGTCCCGCGCGTTCATCCTATTGTAATAGACCGCCTTTTACCCTCCCAAGGGCATATTCCGGCGCATCAGAATCCGAACAGTGAGACGAAACATGTTTCGACATGCCAACGGCGTATCATGGGCCAACAAAATCCATTCCCCGAATAGGTTTTCAAGGCGATGCCTGGGCGATTTCCTGAGTGAAGAAGAAGAGTATCGCTACGTGCGACGCAATCTTCCTGCGGGACGTGAGGTCACCCGATGAGACCCCGGGGTTTTCTAACGCTCCTCTGCTGTTCGATGTTGGGCTTTGCAGCGACGGGCTGTGGAGAAGATGGGAAGAATCGGAATGCGGGAGCACCGCCGCCGCTCAAGGTTGAGCAGGCCAGCGATCCCAATGTTTTTCAAGTAAATCACCCGGATCAGTTCCCGCTGGTGGCGGCGGTTGAGCATGTTGCCGCGCCACAGTTGAAAGCTACCGGTAGCGTCACTCCCGATATTTCCAGAAATGTTCCGGTTATTTCCGTTGCCACCGGCCGAGTCGTGGAGATTGCTGCTCGTTTGGGAGACACCGTAAAGAAGGGCCAGCTTTTACTTCGTGTGCAAAGTGCGGACGTTTCCAGCGCCTTTTCCGACTATCAAAAGTCCGTAGCTGATGAACAGCTGACGCGTACACAGCTAGAGCGGGCGCAGCTCCTTTATGACAAAGGTGCCTTCTCGTTAAACGATCTGCAAGTTGCGCAGGACACCGACACCAAGGCTAAAGTTGACGTCAAAACCGCTGCTGAGAAACTTCGAGTGCTTGGCAGCACCAACCTTGATGAGCCGTCCGGCATCGTCGAGATTCGCGCACCCGTGTCGGGCGTGATAACGGACCAGCAGGTCACCAACGCAGCTGGCGTGGCCGGCCTGGGCTCGCCCAATCCGTTCACGATCTCCGACCTCACCTACGTGTGGATTCTTTGCGACGTCTACGAGAATGACCTCTCCAGCGTGCACCTTGGGGAAAACGCCGACATCCGGCTGAATGCCTACCCGGACAAAAACTTCACAGCAGTTATCAGCAACGTTGGCCCGGCACTCGATCCCAACATTCGCACTGCCAAGGTGCGCCTTGAAGTGCGCAATCCTGGTCTGCTGCGTCCCGGCATGTTCGTGACGGCTACGTTCCGTGGCCAAAAGAAAGAGAAGCGGGCAGCCGTTCCGGCGACGGCCATTTTGCACTTGCATGACCGCGACTGGGTCTACGCTCCAACAAAAGACAAGAAATTTCGACGCGTGGAGGTTAGAGGCGGCGAAATGCTTCCCGGCAACATGCAGGAAATCGTGACAGGACTCGCTCCTGGGGATCAAGTCGTGACCAACGCGCTGGAATTCCAAAACGCGGTGGAGCAGTAATGATTCGTTCGCTCGTTGCCTACGCGCTAAACAACCGCTTTATCGTTCTCAGCATCGCTTTTCTGCTTTTCTTGTGGGGTGTTATCTCTTTTGAGAAACTGCCGGTGGAAGCTTACCCGGATGTGGCCAACACCTGGGTGCAGGTGATTACCCAATGGCCGGGCCGGGCCGCGGAGGAACTCGAGCAGCAAGTCACCATTCCGGTGGAAATTCAGATGAATGGCATCCCGCATTTGCAACATGTGCGATCCGCTTCCCTGGCTGGGCTTTCCGTCGTCAATCTGATTTTTGATGACGATTCGGACAACGATTGGGACCGCCAGAAGGTGCTGGAGCGTCTGGCGCAGGTAACACTTCCGAGCAATGTTTCCGCGCAGATTGGTCCCGATTTCAGTCCGATTGGCTCCATCTACTGGTACACATTGAAGAGCGACAATCCCGCCTACGACGTAATGGAACTCAAGTCCGTTCAGGATTGGGTGATCAGCAAATACATAAAGTCCGTGCCGGACGTGGTCGACGATTCTTCCTTCGGCGGAATTACTCGCGAGTATCAGGTTCGCATCGATCCCGACAAGTTGGTCTCCTACGGCTTGAGTCTCGCCCAGGTCGAGCAACAATTGTCGAACAGCAATGCCAACGCCGGCGGCAGTTTTATCGAACAAGGAGCACAGCAAATCAACGTTCGCGCAGTGGGATTGGTTCACAACGTCAGCGATATCGAAAAAACCGTCCTCAAAACCCAAAACGGCGCCGCGTTGCGCATAAAAGATATTGCCGACGTCTCCCAAGGGCCAAAAATCCGCCTGGGCCAAATCGGAAAAGCCATCCACCGAGCCGACGGCGTGGTGGTCGATGACCGTGACGTAGTGGAAGGCATCGTGTTCATGCGCAAGGGTGCCGACACGGCCACAACACTCGAAGGAATCCATGCCATGGTGCGGTGGCTCAACGACCACATTCTGCCTCGCGGCGTGAAGATCGTTCCGTACCTGGATCGCGACGATCTGGTGCACTACACGACGCGCACCGTCATGCATAACCTCACCGAAGGAATGATTCTGGTCGTGATTGTTCTTTTCCTGTTTCTCGGCAATGCGCGCGCCGCCGTCATCGTTGCTCTGACGATTCCATTTGCATTGCTTTTTGCCTCCATCTGTCTGGATTTGCGCCATATTTCGGCGAATCTGCTTTCCCTGGGCGCCTTGGATTTCGGCATGGTCGTTGACGGCGCGGTGGTGATGGTCGAAAACATCGTCCGCCACCTAAATCGCCGTGAAACCGAGCGAGGGACTCCTCTAGAGCAGATTCGGCTCGCCGCCCATGAAGTGCAGCGGCCCGTTTTCTATGCCATCGCCATCATCATCACGGCCTATCTCCCCATCTTCACTCTGCAACGTGTCGAAGGAAAATTGTTCAAACCGATGGCATGGACAGTCGTTTTCGCATTGCTGGGCGCCCTGACGTTTTCCATGCTGGTTGCTCCAGCCCTGGCAAGCTTCCTGTTTCGCTTGGGGGTCAAAGAATGGGACAACCCCGTGATGCTCTACCTTACGCTTCGCTACAGGAATGCGGTCACCTGGGCGATTCACCATAGGCCAGTAACGATAGGAATTGCCGCCCTCTCGTTCGCACTCGCAATTCTCCTGGGCTTCAGTGGAATCATCGGGTCAGAATTCCTGCCTCACTTGGATGAAGGCGCCATCTGGGTCCGCGGAACTCTAGCACCAAGCACTGGACCCACAGAGAGCGCGCGCGTCGCGGAAAGAGCCCGGCAAGTTCTGTGCTCCTTTCCCGAGGTCCCGCAAGTGGTAGACCAGATCGGACGCCCGGACGACGGTACCGACACGACTGGCTTCTTCGATACGGAATACTTCGTTGACCTCCTCCCCAAGGAAAAATGGCGTCCGGTCTTCTCCGAAGACAAGGAAAAGCTGATCGCTGCAATGAACCACGAACTGGAGCAGATGCCGGGAGTGATCTGGAACTTTTCGCAGCCGATTTCCGACAACTTGGAAGAGGCTGTCAGCGGAGTCAAGGGCGCACTCGCCGTGAAAATCTACGGAGACGATCTGAAAACGCTTGAAGAGAAAGGCGACCAGGTTGTCAGCATTATGCGCGGCATCCGAGGCGTTGAGGATCTTGGTCTGTTTCGTCTCCTCGGGCAGCCGAATCTTGATTTTGCAGTCGACCGGGATCAGGCCTCCCGGTATGGGATCAATGTTTCCGACGTCCAGGACGCCATTCAGACAGCCGTCGGCGGCAACGCCATCAGCCAGGTGCTTATTGGAGAGCAGAGGTACGACCTTGTGCTGCGCTATTTGCCGGAATTTCGTGACACCCGCGAGGCCATCGAAAAAATTCGGCTGCTGTCCCCTTCGGGTGAGCGCGTCTCGCTTGCGCAGCTGACGAAGGTCAGCGTCTCCGACGGTGGTTCTGAGATTTACCGCGAGTCGAACTCACGCTACGTGGCGGTTAAGTACAGCGTGCGCGGCAGGGACCTCGGCAGCACCGTGGAAGAAGCGATCAAAAAGGTCAACGCCGGCGTTAAATTGCCGCCCGGCTATAGCTATGATTGGGCGGGGGAATACGAAAGCCAAAAGCGCGCCCAGCGCCGCCTCATGCTCGTGCTGCCGCTCACGATCCTGGTGATCTTTATCATCCTCTACACCATGTTCAAGTCGATGAAATGGGCGCTGCTTATCATGATCAACGTTGCGATGGCGCCCTTCGGAGGCTTGCTGGCCCTACTTGCTACCGGAACAAACCTCAGCGTCTCTTCCGGCGTCGGTTTTCTCGCGCTCTTCGGCGTCTCTGTGCAAACGGGCGTCATCATGCTTGAATACATCAATCAACTTCGAGCCAAAGGTTACACGATCGAAGAGTCTGCGGCGGAAGGAGCTGTTTTGAGACTTCGACCCATCATGATGACCATGTTAGTCGCAACGCTTGGCCTGCTTCCGGCAGCGCTTTCCCACGGAATTGGCTCGGATTCGCAGCGTCCCTTTGCAATCGTGATCGTCGGCGGACTGATTTTCGGCCTCCTGATGGGCATTTTTCTCCTGCCGACTCTCTACGTCTGGTTTGCCCGTGATGGTGATAAGCTTCCGCAATCGGAGGAAGCCGTCTGAGAAATTTTTGCCAATAACAATTAAGATAACGTCGCAGCGAAACGCGCCGTGCGGGAAACTGCTTTTTCAACCGCGGCCCCGCTCTATCCGCTTTAAGACAGCACACGCCCGGCCAACGGAAGGACTCCCAACATGAAAAAGACCGAAGTGTGCGCTCTCATTAAACAGATAGGCATCGTTCCAGCGATTAGGGTGTCCTCTGCCGAAGACGCGCACTTTGCCGCAGAGTCGGTCACCCACGGAGGGGTTCCCATCGTGGAAATCACCATGACCGTCGCCGGGGCGATTGACTTGATTTCTCACCTGGTTCGTTACCATCCAAAGATGCTGGTGGGCGCCGGAACCATTATGGACACCGAAATGGCGCGGAAGTGCTTCGATGCAGGAGCTAGTTTCTTGACCAGCCCGGGACTCGATCCGCCGCTCATCGAGTTTGCTGCTAAAAATGAGATCGCCGTTCTCGGGGGGGCCTTGACACCCACCGAGGTGGTTACCGCGTGGCGGGCGGGATCCGACTTCGTCAAAGTGTTTCCCTGCGCGCAAGTTGGCGGCGACAGTTACATCAAAGCCTTGAAAGCGCCTTTCCCCCAAATTCCCTTGATTGCTGCGGGGGGCGTGAATCAGCAGACCGCTGCCAATTTCATATTGGCAGGTGCTACCGCGATTGGAGTAGGCGCCGAGCTTATCCCGACGGAGGCCATCGAACGGCGCCAAGCAGCGCGAATCCAGGAATTAGCGCAACGCTTTGTGGGATTCGTGAAGGATGCGCGTGCCCGAATGGAAGCACGAAAACCAAGCCGCGTCGCTAAAAACTCCGGTGGATTGGAAAAGTGCGAGGAGAAATGACACCTTCCAGGCTGCATCCCTCTTTCTAAAAACATTCATGCGATCACGAACCTGTGGGACTCTGTACTTGCTCTGGCGACGATGGGCCAAACAACGGACCGTTCTTGCCTGGACGTGCCTGGCCAGCTTTGCGTTTGGTGTGGCGGAGGCGCCGGCACAGGATCCAGTCCCGTCCCAACCGGATTCGCCGGCAGTCGCCGGGCCCGCCCCTTCTTCCGATCCCCTTCCCATCATGTTTCCCCACCCAGAGATGCACCGGCTCTGGCTGTCCGGCCAAGTCAACATCATTTCGCAGTGGCATCCAGCGTTCCGTTCGCCTTATCAAGGATCCAACAGCCTCACTCCGCAGGCGCAGGATGCCAGCTCGCGCACGCTGACGCTTTTCACCGGACTGCGCCTAACCGCGACGACTGCACTTCTTTGCGACGTGCAAGAAACGGGCGGACACGGCATCGGCGAGGCGTTGGGCCTTGCGGGGTTCACGAATCTCGATGTCGTGCGCAATCCCACGCTGAGTAAAGTGCCCTACATCGCGCGTCTGATGATCCATCAGATCATTCCGCTCGGCCGCCGAAAAAAACCTGTTGACCAGACTCCCTTTTCTATTTTTCACGAACTGCCCGAGCGCCGCCTCGAGGTGCGCTTCGGTAAATTCAGCTTGGCCGATTTTTTCGACTTCAATTCGTACGGGACCGATTCCAATCTGCAATTCATGAATTGGACTGTCGACAACGCCGGCACCTACGATTATGCAGCGGACACTCGCGGATACACCTTCGGCGCGATGCTCGAATATCACGACCATTGGTGGACCGTGCGTTTTGCGGAAGGGCTGATGCCCAAAGTGGCGAACGGAATTAACCTGGACGCCGACCTGGCCCGCGCCAGAGCAGAAAATATCGAGTTCGAATTTCACAGACGGACCATGCGGCAGGAACAGACTGTGTTACGCGTCCTGGCTTTTGTGAATCACGCCAACATGGGGGATTACCAGCAAGCCATCGACAATTTTCGAGCGGGCCTCACGCCCAAGCCGGAAATCACCGCACACGCGCTTCAAGCCACCATCAAGTACGGCTTTGGCGCGAATGTCGAGCAGCCTCTGAACGAATGGATGGGCGTATTCGGCCGCTGGGGATGGAACGAAGGAGAGCACGAGTCGTACGCGTATACAGAGGTAGATCAGACCGCCCAGATCGGTGCCGGGTTCAACGGACGAGCCTGGCATCGCAAGTGGGACCGCGCAGGCGTTGTTTTAGTGTCCAACGGAATCTCGCGTGTCCATCAAGATTACCTGGCTCTTGGTGGCGACGGCTTTCTTTTAGGAGATGGCCGCCTGAATTACGGTCGGGAAGATATTGTCGAAACGTACTACACACTCCACGCGTGGCGCGGAATCTATCCCGCGTTCGGACTGCAACATATCAACAATCCCGGCTACAACCGCGACCGTGGGCCGGTTCTGGTAACGACGCTGCGTCTGCATATTGAATTTTAACTGCCTCAAGATCAAGCAAGCGGCATTCCGCGTCAGCGAAGGGAAATGAGACCAGACCCGGGCTGCGAAGGCCACGCGTCGGTTCGTCTCTGAACTCCGGTTCCGTCTTGCTGTTCAGACTGTCCCACGCTTGAGTTCACCCATTATCTGTGTTATTCCTCCCTCAGCGTATCCCCCTTGGGTCAACCCAAGCTTTTTTTCCAGGAGTGCCCAGCAGTGAGTATTGTTCATCCCAACGCGAAGCACCTGGTCTCACTCCTTCTTTTGCTGCAGTTAGCTCTTCCTCAGCTGATGGCAGCCGAGGACCTGCAAAAGACGCAGAAAAAAGAGCTGGAATCCGCGGCCAAAGCCTTGAACCAAGAGGCCAAGTCGCTTGAAAAGTCGGGCAAGCTCGTCGAAGCAAGGCTCAAATACGCGGAGTCCCTCGGCTACATCGAGCAGAAGGAAGCGAGCCAGGCGATATCGCGCCTGGATGACAGGCTGAAGAGTGACGTCAAAGCCACGGTTGCGTCCGTGCAGAAAATGTACGAGGCCGGAAAATACAAGGAAGCCGCCGAAGCCCTCGAGAAAGCCTGGAACCTCGAAACTTTCCGGCCGGTCCTGGCCTACAACTTGGCGCTTTGCTACAACCAGCTTGGCGAGCGCCAAAAAGCCGCGGAGTATCTGGACCAAGCCATCGCTGGCGCAGGCGTTCCCAAGGTTCGCTCGAGGCTCAGCCAAACCCGCACGATGTTCACCACTGCCGAGATGACTGCGCCCGAGAACGACTCCATGAAGAAGCAGCTCGAACTGTTCGACCATCTTGCCGAAACCCTCGGCAACGGCTCCTCGGCCGAGGATGAATTGGGAGATGAAGAGATCTTAGTCGAAGGGGATGCTCCAGACCCGACGGCATCCGTGCGCGGTGGTGCTCTGAAATTTACCGTGACCGACCCCGGCCGCAATGGAAAGTCGAGCCGTTTCTCGAGCGCTTGCACTGCTCTCGAGGGTTTAAAAGATTCTCTCGCGAACAGCCCTGCGGCCGTCTTTGATCTCGCCAACTGCGCTGAGGATAACAATCGCCCGGACGAAGCCATGCGGCTTCTCGGGCGTTACCTGGAACTTGCCCCGAACGCGCTGGACGCACCCAGAGTCAAGCAGCGCATTAGAGAGCTCGATGCGCTCAAGGCCTTGCCCACCCAGTCGGGAGCGCAGGTTCGCGCGTTGTACGCCGCTGCCGAACGATCCATCGAAGAATTCCAATACGATGGCGCTCTCATGGCTTATACGAAAGCCGCGGATTTGATGCCGGCTTTTCCGCTCTCGCATTGGAAGCTGGGTCTGCTTCAGGAGGCCATGGGCAACGTCGCTGAAGCGCGACGGCAGTTTACTCGCTGCCGCGAATTGGAAGTTGACCCGGAAGCGCAGAAGCGCGCCGATTTTCACCTCGGCATGCTGGACGCAAAGCGGGAGAAGTACGACGAGGAAGTTTCCGAGGCCGAGGACACTCTCTCTGATCTCTTGAATCGGGCGATCAATTTGACGTTCAACGGCCTCGAGAATCGTTCCGCACTGCGCGCGCGTCGCGGCCAGTACAAGAAGGGCAACTCCGCGCGGAAGCTTGGGGGGTTCACCGTTCCTCTTCCCTACGCCCAGCAACAAGTCGCCTCGGCTGCGCAACATTTGCAAGGGGCTCTTGCTCTTTTTCCCATCGGTGCAGAGGCCAACGAGCTGATGGCGCTCGTCTATTTGCAGGCCCTCGATGGGCGCAGCGCAATCCGATCCTACGATGCCGTCGCGAGCCAGCACCTTCCCGTTTCTTTTTACGCCGAAGTTCGCGGGCACGACCTGGACCGCCCGGCAAAGTGCGAACTTAGCCGCGACCATATCCGTTTCATTTTTCTCGCCTCCTACGACAAAAAAGGTATCGCAAAGCCTCCCTCCCGCCAGGCTGGCCAGGATGGTTTAGGAGACCTGGTCATCGAAGCGCAATCCTCGCGTGCCCTTAGTTTCGAAGATTTTGCCTTCCGGCTCTCTGACATTAAGAAAGTGGAAACAAAAGACGGCCAAGTTCTCTTCAAGCTCGAGCACGATTCCTACTCTGTCTCACCGCTGGCCATCGCATTTTATCCGCCCAAGGAAGCAGGGCCCTTTGCGCGAAGATTCTCCAACGACTATGCTCGCTTGTTCGTGAGATATCCCGGACTCGAAGACACCAAGCTCGGCGCCGAAGGTCTAACCGGTTACGAGAAATTCAAAATTGGAATGGACCTGGCGCAAGCGGGTGCGAGCATGGGCATGGGAGGAGTCGGAGCCATCTCCGCCGTACAAGACGCGATAACCGTCGTCCAGCAAGTACGGATGTTGCAGCGAACCATGGCTTCCATGAAAATCAGCTATGCGGCGTGGGAGACGAGCGTTGAGGAACAGCAAAGCGTCCTGCTCGGAAATCCCTTCAAGCCGATTCCAACTGAGCCTGTCCGGCTGGCGTACGTGCACGAACTGAAATAGATGCGTTGCCAGGACCTGGGGTACGGAAAAGTCGCCGGCGATCAAAGAAAGCTGGTGCGCATAAAACTTTCGCGTTTGCTGCGCACATCGTCGCCACGCAGTTCCAGCAGAGCGCAGGTCACGAATTCCCCTGTCACTTTTTTGCGCCAGCTCATATCGAAGTCGGTGTTGTCGAGCGGCTTGGCGATGCGCGCGGCGAGAACAGCCGCTTCTCGAATCGAGTCTGCATCTAAGGGACGGCCCACCAAAGATTTTGCTGCTTCCCGTGCAACCAGCGGAAGCGAAGCAGCAGAACCGATCACAATGCGGGCCTCCTCGACGCCGCCGCTCGCGGAAATACGCGCGGCTGCGGCAACCGACAACACCGGAAAGTCGAACGAGCCACGTCGCCGCAATTTCCAATAGGCGCTCTTCCACCCGCCGAGGGAATCAAGTAAAACTTCAGCAAGGATCTCGTTGGATTTCCTCTTGATGTAATTCAGTCCGTCATTGCTATACAGATCGGAAAGCAAAACCTCTCGCTCACCCGATCGCGAAACCAAGCGAACCCGCGCGCCCAGAGCGATCAACGCCGGGGCCGCGTCTGTTGAGGAAACCGCCATACACTTTGGACTTCCCGGCGCCACCCAGCACGTGTCGCCATCTTTCTTCAGACAAAAGTTGATTGCCTTTCGCCACTCATAATTCTGATCGTAGTAGTTGCATCGCGTATCGAGGCAGAGATTGCCACCGAGCGTCGCCATGTTTCGAATATGCGGTGTAGCCACCAACGAAGCCGCTTGCCGAAGTGCGGTCAACCCATTTCGAAAGCGTGCATCCGCGGCGATGTCCGCGAGCGTGACGCAAGCTCCGAGCCGCCGCGCCGAATGGTCCCAGTGAACGTGGTTCAAATCTTCGATGTAACGCAGACTCATCAATATCCGAGGAACTTGTTGCCTGCGCTTCATATTGGGAAGCAGGTCCGTGCCACCAGCCAGTGGCATAACGGCTGTTCCCTCGCCGTCCAAAATGCGTGCGGCTTCCTCCAAGGCGCGCGGAGCGCGAAACTCAAAAAGAGGCAGCCGCATCATGAGCTGAGCACCTTTTCTTTGTCTGCGTGGCGCTTCGACGGCCGCGCTACATCGTTCACCGCATGCCCATCTCCGCCCTCCCACGGTGGTGGAACGCGCAGCGCTTCCGGCCACGCGATGTCCGGAAAATGGTTCGGGCCAAAACGCGGCTCGCGTCCCGCCTTTTTTTCCGCAAGTGCTTTCATGATTTTCTCCGGCGTGATCGGCACTTCGTCAATCCTCACTCCCACCGCATCGTAAACTGCGTTCGCTACCGCCGGCATGATCGGCAACAGCGGCCCCTGTCCTACCTCCTTCGCTCCAAACGGTCCGCGCGGATCGGGCTCCTCAATCAACTCGGTGACCACTTCCGGCATGTCCAGAGACGTCGGGCTCTTGTACTCCAGCATCGACGGAAATTTGTGCACCAAAGCGTGTGACATTTTTTTTGGCAAACGCCTAAAGTCCTGCTCCTCCATCAGCGCTTCGCCAAGTCCCATGTAAACGCTGCCCTCCACCTGCCCACGCACCAGCGTAGGGTTCAGCGCGCGCCCGATGTCGTGGGCAATCCAAATCTTCGGCACGTTGATCCATCCGGTCGTCGGACTGACGACAACTTCAACGACTGCCGCAGTATACGAGTAGGTAGGCGACGGCCCCACGCCTCCACCTTTATAGAGCGCCGGCGACTTCGGCGGAGTGTACGAGCCCATCGTGCCGATCGTGCCAAAGCGTGCTTCCGCGAGGCAAACGGCCTCCCGAAACGTGACGCCTTTCTCCGGCGCAGCCGAATCAAAAACGCGCTTGTCCGCAAAGCGCAAGCGCTCTCTCTGAACTTCAAGTTTCTCCGCGACCGCCTCGGTGATGATCGCTCTCCCACGTTCCGCCGCTTCGAGAGCCGCGTTGCCCGCCATGATCGTCACCCGACTCGAATACGATCCCAAATCCACCGGCCCCAAATCCGTGTCGCCCGTGTACAAACGAATGTCAAGCGTCTCCAGCCCCAAGACTTCGGCGACAATTCCCGCCAGAACATCGTCGGAACCCTGGCCAATTTCCGTCGCGCCGCAAAACACCGCTACACCACCGCCCCGGTCGAATTTGATGTGCACTCCCGAGTGCGGCATCTTGTTCCAATAGATCGGCAGTCCGGCACCCGTCAAATATGCGGAGCAAGCCAGCCCCACGCCGCGTCCCTCCGGCATCTTGCGGAATTTTTCTTTCCAATCTGAAATCCTGACGACTCGCCGAATGCATTCCGAAAGGTTGACGACGCTCAGCCGAAAAAAATTCGCCGTCACCGCATTCGAAGACTCCGCAATGCTAAGCCGCAAGTCCGCTGGATCGAAACGCAATTTCTCCGCAATCTTGTCGAGCTGCACTTCTTGCCCGAAGCGCGGCTGCACCGTGCCATGCCCTCGTTTCGGCCCGCACGGCGGCTTGTTGGTGAACGTGCGGCATCCCTGAAATTTGTATCGCGGAATGTGATAGGTCGTGGTCTGCAGCGCCCCCGTATAAAACGTGCTGGCCACCCCGTAAGAACCATACGCGCCGCCGTCGATCAGCGTTTGGAGATGCATCCCGGTGATCGTGCCGTCCTTCTTTACGCCAGTCTTGAATTTCATCAGCACCGGATGCCGGCCCCGGTGGCAATAAAACACTTCCTCGCGCGTCAAACAAATCTTCACCGGCCGGTCCAGCAACAGGGCCGCCCTGGCCACAACGATTTCGTGATTGAATGGATCGCTCTTCCCGCCAAAGGCTCCGCCGTTCGGCGTCGCGATCACGCGGATATGCCCCGGCGGCATTTGCAGAACTTTCGCAAGCGCCCGATGCAGGTAATGCGGTGTTTGCGTGCTGCTCCAAATCGTCAACTTTCCTTCAGGATCTTTTATCGCGACCGCAGCGTGCTGCTCGATCGGAAGGTGCGTGTTTCCCTGATAAAAAAAAGTGTCCTCAAAAACTTCATCCGCCTCTAGAAACCCTTGCTGCACATCTCCAAATTCCAGAGACACGCGCTTATGAATATTTCCTTCCTCGCCATACTCGTGAATCCGCGGCGCGGGAGTCGCCAGCGCCTCTTCCGGATCTGCGATCGTCGTCAGCAACTCGTACTCCACGTCAATCAAGTCCAGCGCCTCAAACGCCGTCAACTCTTCGCGCGCGACTACCGCCGCAACCGGATCGCCAACATGCCGCACATGATCCACTGAAAGCGCCTGCTCATCCTGGCTCACGGGCAAAATTCCATATTCAATAGGGAGATCTTTTCCGCTAAGAACTAAATAAACTCCGGGATGCTCCGCAGCGCGCAACGTATCGATCCGCCGGATGCGCGCGTGCGGATGCGGGGAACGCAGCAGCTTGCAATGTGCCATTCGCGGAAAGAAAATGTCGTCCGCGAAGCGCGTTTGCCCGGTAACTTTTGCGCGAGCGTCCACCCTGCGTCGTGGCACACCGATGACCCGCATTTCTTTTTTATCGTCTTTCGAATCTTCCCCGCCGGTCTTCGCCCGGTCTTCTCGATTGGCCATCCATGCTCCCGCGCGCTATCCGTCTCGCGCCTTGCTCCCCAACGTCAAGCCATCGGTGTTTCTTGCCCCGCGATCTTGATCATGGCCGCTTCCACAGCTTCAAAGATTTGCTGATAGCCCGTGCATCGGCACAAAGTCCCAGACAACGCCTCACGAATCTGGTCACGCGAAGGATTGGGATTCTGATCCAGCAAAGCCTTGGCCGTTACCAGAATCGCCGGCGTGCAATACCCGCACTGCGCCGCCCCCAAATCCGCAAACGCATCCTGCAAAGGATGCAGCTTTCCGTCCGTCCCAAGGCCTTCGACAGTCAGTACGCTTTTCCTGTCACATTCGAGCGCCAGCAACAAACACGAAAGCACCGGCTTGCTTTCCACTAGCACCGCGCAAGCCCCGCACTCTCCCAGCTCACACCCGTGTTTCGTGCCGGTGTGCCCCAAATCCTCCCGAAGCACTTCCAGCAAAGTTTTGTAGGGCGCGAACGAAACATCAGTCTGCTCGCCATTTAGCGTCAGCCGAATGTGCGCCGTCTTCTGCGATTCGTTAGGCAGCGTAATCAGATTCATTCGCCTCTCCCCAACAAGATGACCCTAGCAGTGCTCATCGCGGGAACAGCCGCGCCGCATTGTCATACAAAACCTTGCGCTTGGCGGCCGCCCCAATCGGGAGCGCGAGAAACTTCTCGATATTGCCCTTGATCTCCGGCACGCCCGGCCCCGGCCAGTCCGTTCCCCACAAAACCTTGTCCGCGATGTCTTCAATCCTCGGAAAGTATTCCATCAATTTCTGCGGAGGGATTCCCGAAATATCCATGTACATATTCTTGTGCCGCCGCACTAGAAAAAACGCCTCATTCATCCAAAGAGGCCTGCCGCCGTGCGCCAAAATCACCACAAGATCCGGGTAGTCGATACTCACGTCGTCGCACAACATCGGCTGGGCATGCAAATTTCTCGCACCCGGAAAAATCGAAGTGCCCGTGTGAATCATCACCGGCATTCCGTTGGCTTGCGCCCGTTCGTAAATCGCCGCCAGGTCCCGGTTCCCGTTCCTATAACCATTCGGCGACATCGCCTGGTGCGAGGGATGCAGCTTGATGGCGCGAATCCCCAGCTTCGCCATGCGCTCCACCTCAGCGCCCGTATCCGGAACCGTTCCCGGCAACACGCCCCCAAAGGCGATCAGCCGATCCGGTGCCACACTGCAATACTTTGCGCTCCAATCATTCACCTCGGGCGTGAAGCCGATGATGGTCGGCGCAACGTAGTTGATCAGTCCTGCGCGATCGATCCCCAGACGATCCAGTAGTCCGAGAAACGCCTTCGGATCGTCACAGTAACGCACCACCTCGGCATAATCCTTTCGCCCGCGCTTCATCAGCTCCATCGCCGCCGGCTTCATCATGTGGTACGGCATGATGTGGATGTGGATGTCGATGATCGGTTGCACGAATTCCTGTCCTTGGAAAGAGGCTCTCCGCCCGTCAGTTGAACCGCACATATTCAAAATCCAATGGCTTGCTGTTGATCCCCCGAAGCGGCGGCGCAATCCAATTCGCAAATTTCCCCGGTTCCACGACCCGCCCGGTCATCAGCGACTGCACGAATTGGTGGTCCTTCGCGCTCGGCAGCCATTCGTGCTCGCGTTTCTTCCAACCGTCCGCGGTTAGGACCTCTCCATTGATGCCGATGTGATGTCCGGCAAAATTTCCAATGGCCCGGTGAAATCCTTTATGCGGCAGCGTCAGCTTGAACGGAATGCCCGCTTCGTCGATCACCCGTTGCCACCGTGCGACGCCGTCCGCGATTTCCTCAATGTAGTCATCTCGCAAGCGCTCGTTCAAAGCCGTCAGCGCCGGAACGTGTTTCTTCACGATCTTGTCGCCAATCACTTCGTACACTGGGTACTCGGCTTCGCTCAGTACGTGATCATCCTCGAGCTTGGTCTCGCGAAAGCGTCCTTTCAGCCCGCTCGTAAAATAATTCGCCGCGTTCGAGGAAACATCCGATCCATAGAGGTCTAGTGTCACGCTGTAGTGAAAATTCAGATATCGCTGAATCGTCTCGAGATCAATCACTCCAAGCGCCCGCACCTGCGCAGGATCTTCAAGTTTGTGTTCTTTCATTACTTCGCAGGTCCGCTTGATGATTCGTGTCACCCCCGTCTCGCCGACAAACATGTGATGGGCTTCCTCTGTGAGCATGAACCGGCAAGTCCGCGCCAGCGGATCAAATCCGGATTCCGCCAAAGCGCACAATTGAAACTTCCCGTCGCGGTCCGTGAAAAACGTGAACATGTAAAACGCCAGCCAGTCCGGCGTCGGCTCGTTAAATGCGCCAAGAATGCGCGGATTGTCCGCGTCGCCGGATCGCCGCGCGAGCAGCGCCTCCGCCTCTTCGCGCCCATCGCGTCCAAAATAGCGGTGCAACAAGTACACCATGGCCCACAAATGCCGCCCTTCTTCGACATTTACTTGAAAAATGTTTCGCAGATCGTACATCGAAGGACAAGACGACCCCAACAGCCGCTGCTGTTCCACCGAGGCCGGCTCCGTATCTCCCTGCGTCACAATGACGCGCCGCAACGTCGACCGGTATTCCCCCGGCACCTCTTGCCACGCCGGCTGACCTTTGTGCATGCCAAAATTCACTTCACGCTTCTCATCGCGCGGCTGCAGGAAAATTCCCCAGCGGTACTCCGGCATCTTCACGTAATCGAATTGCGCCCATCCGTCCGGCTCCACGCTGATCGCCGTGCGCAGGTAGACCTCAAAGTTATGGCTCTCGTTCGGCCCCATGTCGTACCACCAGCCCATGTACGCCGGTTGCCAATGTTCCAGCGCCCGTTGCAAACCCCGGTCCCGTCCCAAATCCACGTTATTCGGAATTTTCTCTGTGTAATCAATCATGCCTTCTCCTCAGTAACGTCGGATATGTCGGACCAGCTCGCGTTACAGTCTCTAAACTCTCTCCCAATTAAATTTCACTGGCGCACCGGTTCCGTAAACTTTCAGCGCTCCATTGGTTCCCACGGCATTCGGCCGGATAAAAATCCAGTTCTGCCACGCCGACAATCGCCCAAAAACACGCGTTTCAAGCGTCTCGTTGATCCCAAAACGCAAATTTGCCTCGAGTCCCGTCAATGCATCGGGCGAAAGCGCGGCGCGCGACTCCAGCGCCTGCCGAATTTCGTCTTCCCAATCGAGGTCGTCAGGCGCAGCCGTAACGAGGCCCGCACCCATGGCTTCTTGGACGGTAAGTGTTTTCCCCGTCAAATTCCGCAACCTATCGACTTGCGCGGAATCTTGATAGAAGCGCGCCATCATTCGCGAAAGCCCATTGACCATCGGCAAGGCCCCGAAATTCATACCCGATAGAACAACGGTGGACACATTGTCGGCGTCCTGCGAATCGCGCATGTACACTCTGTCTGCGGCCAACGCCAGTTCGAATAGCGTGCCCGCAAAACACGAGCCTGGTTCGACGATTGCGTATAGCGAGCGCGAGGAAACATCAATTCGCGCAAACGTCCGCCGCATCATTCCCAAAACTTCTCGCACAAACCAATTTTCTTGATGAGTCAACAGAAATTCGTCGGCTGCCAGAACTGCCTCTGGATTTCCCGTTGCCTTGAGGATCCACAAGCCCAAATCAAGTTCCCTCGTCCGCAGCGTCAGGATAGCGTCATCGAGCTCCCGCGCCATCTCGAGCGGCCACCAACTCGCGCCCGCCGCAAGTGCACTCTCAATCGTGTAAGCAGGCACGGCCTCCGGCGCGCGAACCGTCAAGGTTACCGTTCGCGCCTCGCGATTGAATTGCGCGTCGACAAATTCATAGTGCAAGCCCACTTCATCCAGCGTTCGATCGAGCGGCGTCAGCGCCACGCCCCTCGCGTTCGATGGGCGATTGCTCAACTCCGCAAGCTTCAAAGCGCGCCGCTTCACGTGCTCGGCGAACTGCTGCGGCTTGACCACTTCATCCACCAGCCGCCAGTCTTTTGCTCTTTGTCCGCGCACGCCATCCGGATTTGTGCAGAACATGTCCGCATAGTCTCGCCGAACTCTTCGCTTGTCCGTGACGCGCGTCAGGCCACCGGTGCCGGGCAGAACACCGAGCAGTGGCAGTTCCGGCAAACTCACCGCCGATGAGCGATCATCCACCAAAATGATTTCGTCGCACGCCAGCGCCAGTTCGTAGCCGCCTCCCGCCGTCGTTCCATTGCAGGCGGCGATGAATTTCAATCCGGAGTGCGCGCTCGAATCCTCAATCCCGTTTCGCGTTTCATTTGTGAACTTGCAGAAGTTCACTTTCCAAGCATGCGAAGAAAGGCCCAGCATATAGATGTTCGCCCCGGAACAAAAAATCCGGTTCTTCGCGCTGGTGATAACCACTGAACGAATCTCCGGATGTTCAAACCGGATCCGCTGCAAAGCGTCATGTAGTTCAATATCAACGCCGAGATCGTAAGAATTCAATTTCAGTTTGTAGCCCGGCCGGATCCCGCCGTCTTCCGCGACGTCCATCGTCAGGGTAGCTACGGGGCCGTCGAAAGTCAGCCGCCAATGCTTGTAGTGGCCCGGGTCTGTCCGGTAGTCCGGCGGTTCCATCTTTGATGAGAGTTGTTCCGCAGCGGCAGCGTCCACGAGTGCCTCCTACTCCTGCTTGGTCTCGAATGCGGCCTTCAATTTGGCAAAACTTTCTTCCACGGAATGGCCCGAAGTGTCGAGGTACATGTCTGCTTTCCGGTAGAGCGGCTCGCGCGCTTCAAGAATTCGCCGCAAATCGTCCATCGCTTGATGGCCGCCGGCAATCGCCCGCAAATCTCCTTGCGCGATCACGCGGGTCATGTGCTCCTCCGGCCGCGCCTTGATCCACACCGTGTAGCAATTCAAAAGCAGATGGTCGTAGGTATCTTTTTCCGAGACCACCCCGCCGCCCACGGAAAGAATTGCATGTTCCTGTTCGTGCAACACGCGCTCCAGCGAGCGTCGTTCGATCGCGCGATAACCCGCCTGCCCGTATAGGGGGAAAATTTCCCCGAGCGGCATGCCCGTGTCTTTTTCAATCTCGCGATCCAGCTCGATAAAAGGGATATTCATCTCCTGGCCCAGCCGCATTCCCAACGTCGACTTGCCGGCGCCGCGCAACCCGATAAGGGCCACGCGCTTCCGCCGCACCATCTCTTCATCGCCAAATTCGCGCAGCAGGCGCAACATGGCGTCCTCGACGCGGTGCGCCGGAAGCCGCTCCAGGAAGCGCTGGATCAAAACTTTTTCATGCCGCGTCTCCGGTTCTGAAGCGAATAATTCTGCAAGCGACACGTGCAGCGCGGCCGCAATCCTTCGCAACAGCACGATCGAAATATTTCCTTCGCCAGCTTCGAGCTGTGCAAGATGCCGTTCCGACACCTCGGCCTCGCGCGCCATCATTTTGCGCGTCAACCCACGCCGGTTCCGCAATTCCCGCACGCGCTTCCCAAGAAACACAAGAAAACCATCATTGGACGCGGGCGCAACCCGTGAACAGGCGGCATCTCGAGAATGTGCACTAGTCTGCATGGACGGTATATAAGGATAGTTCCGGTCGCATCTGCAGTATATCGCATGTGCGTGCTCCTCCGTCAAGGAGGAGATATTGACAGAAAATGTGGGTGGTTGAGCCATTGGGCAATTCCAGCCTTTTTAACATAAGACATCTATTTACATGTATTTATGGCGCATTCCTGCGATGGCCACAAGTTCCTAGCCTCGAATGCGCGGTTGATGAATATGCAGTATTATGCCAACGCGGTGACATGCTCTCCCGTCTTGGTTGTTCGAAGGACCCCACCGTGCGACCCTGTCTCGGAACTGTCGAAAGATTCGAATCGCCGCCACACCCCAGCGGAGGAGTGCCACAGGAAGCTGCCGAACTACATATCCGGTCCCGGGAAAGAAGGCACCGGCTCGGGGCAGGCGCTCGTCGCTCCGGTCCCCGGAGAAGAACTGGCGCGCATCTCTTGACCAGGCGTCCATGGGAAAGCCGCTCTCGACTTCGCGCATTCGAACGGCGCTTCGGCCCTTCGAACTCTTCTCACAAAAACATTCGCGCGAGAAAAATCTTCTCGTGAGAATTCAGTGAACGCTACGGCGCGGCTTGAGCCTGGCGATCGTGCAGTTCGCGCAGTTTGAAGCGCTGGAGTTTTCCCGTAGCTGTCTTGGGAATCTCGGATAAAAATTCGATCCAGCGAGGGCGCTTGTAGCCGCCGATTTTTTGCCCAACCAATTCTTGCAATTCATGTGACAGCTCTTCGCTCGGTCGGAACTCTGCGTTCAAGACCACATAGGCGGCGGCTTTGGTGAGGCCGTCCTGATCTTCGCGAGCGACGACGGCAGCTTCTCGTACAGCTGGATGCATGATTAAAGCACTCTCGACTTCCGCGGGACTTAGCCAGAGGCCGTGGACTTTGAAAACATCGCTGGAGCGGCCGGCGTACCAGAAGTAGCCTTCCTCGTCCTGAAAGTATTTGTCGCCGGTGCGGAACCAGTCGCCTACAAAAGTCTCTTTGGTTTTTTCGTGTTTGTTCCAGTAGCCGGAACAAGTGGAGTCTCCTTTGATCAGTAGATCGCCGATTTCGTTGGGAGCGACGGCGTTGCCGTGCTCGTCGACGATTTTCGCTTCGTAGCCCGGGATGATTTTTCCACTGGAGCCGGGCTTAGCTTCGCCGGGGCGGTTGGCGATAACCATCTGCAAAGTTTCCGTGGAGCCTAGCGAGTCCAGAATTTCGATGCCGAAACGCTCTTTGAAGCGGTGAAACAGCGGTGCGGGAAGCGATTCGCCGGCGGAGATCGCGTGGCGGACGCTTCGGAGATCGAACTCGGGTCCGTCTTCGCGGTGATGCGCCAGCAAGGCTGCAAAGTTTGTGGGCACGGAAAAAAAGAGCGTGGGGCGGTAGCGCTCGATGTCGGCGTAGATCGTGGTGGGAACAGGGCGCACGGGGGAGAGAATCGTTGTGGCACCACAGCCAAGAGGGAAATAGCCGGCGTTTCCCAGGCCATAGGCGAAGAACAAACGCGCGACGCTGAAGCAGCGATCGCTCTCTTGGATTTGCAAAATGCCTTTGGCATACAACTCGCAACAAACGACCATGTCGTGATGAAGATGGACGCAGCCTTTCGCGGCCCCGGTGCTGCCAGAAGAGTACAGCCAGAACGCGGGTTCGTCTTTGCTGGTGCGCGCGGCCTCCAGATCTGGAGAGCAGGAAGCCATCAGATCTTCGAGAGAGTGATGAGCGTGCGAACGCTGAGCTCGAGATGGAAGATCCTGCTTTACTTCGCTTACCACGATTTCTTGCAGATAGCGAAGTTTTTCGCGTGGAATTGACTGTAAATGCGGCAGCAGAGGTTCGCTGACCAGGGCGACGTGAGCGCGGCAGTCGTTGAGGATGTATTCGTAGTCCTGCGGCTTTGCTTGCGTGTTGACGGGGACGGCGACAGCCCCGACCTTGATCGCGCCGAAGAAGGAATAGAGGAACTCGGGCGTATCTAGAAGCAAGAGGAGCACGCGCTCTTCGGGACGAACACCGAGGGCCATCAGGGCATTGCCGACGCGGTTGGTTTTTTCCAGCAGTTGCTGATAGGTGACCTGTTCGTCGCCGCACTCGATGGCGACTTTCGCCCCGCGGCCTTCCTGGACGTTGCGATCCACGAAGTGTGTGGCGACATTAAACGTTTCCGGCAACGTGATCAAGAGATTGGCCACCTCCTTGAGGTGCGTGGGGAGGGCAGGGAGACTCTTTCGCGCAAACGGGCGGGAGTATAGCACGGTGGCAATTGGTGCTTGGCCCGGCGCAGTGGGAAGCCGTAAGTGACGGTTGGCGACCAATCACGGGAGCAGAGCAAAGATAACGCCGAGACGCAAGGTTCCCATGAAAGTGTGCAAGTTGAGATGATACAAGAGGTTGGCAGATGTGTACATTGGGGTGATTTGAAAAAAAGGGGAGTTTAAGGTTTGAGATTGAAAAGTTGCAAGTCGAACGCAAACCATCGGAAGGAAGTCTCCGCACGCCACTTCGTGGGATGCGGGGAACAAAGGTAGCTCAGGTTCGTGAATTCAAGATCGGAGTGTTGAGAGGGTGGGCAAGCGCGGGAGAGCTTACAGCTGACAGCCGATAGGCTCATCGTGGAGACGCCAGTCGAGTCAAGAGTTCAAAGTTGAAAGTTGAAAGTCGAACGTCGAACGTAAACCTCAAGAGAGGATCTCCGCACGCCGCGGCCCCTGGGGCTCCCGGGCGGAGTGTAGATGGGCGTAGAATGAAGCCGTTCTGAGAGCAGGAAGGAGTATTGCTAATGAATCAAAATCGAGCGGAACGGCTTCAATGGATCGTACTGACGGTATTGGGGCTGGCGGCTGGGTTGGCGTTGGCGTTGCCACTCGGCGTGCCTATTTTTGCGGTGCTCGGGGCGATGGCGGGAACACCGATTGTGCTGGGTATCGTGGGACTAGGTTTGGGAACGGCGCAATGGCCGATTGTTCGCAGGCACATCTCATCGTCCGCGTGGTGGGTGGTTGGCAGCACCGTGGGAATGGCGGTGGGACTAACAGGGGGAGTAGTTCTTGTGGAGAAAATAGGGCGAGCGATTGTCGGCGGGCCGCTCAACTTTCGGATGCTTGGTGTGGCTGCGCGCGCGGCTAGTTTTGGCACCATCGGCCTACTCGGCGGGGCCGCAGTGGGACTGGGACAATGGTTTGTGCTGCGCGGCAAAGTGGCGAAATGCGGGCGGTGGATTCAGGTCAACAGCGTAAGTCTTGGAGCAGGACTTGCGTGCGGGTCGCTACTCGCGGATGCGCTGGTGCTGAGGACGGGATCGCTGGCCAGCACGGCGGTGCTGTTGCTGATCGGCAGCAGCGTGGCCGGCTGGTGCACGGCGAGGACGCTCGGGATGGTTTTCGGACGACAACCGGGTTGATAGTAGGTCACTCGCAGTGTTTCACCGCACTTCGAGTCTGCCATCCGCCCGCCGAAGTCAAAAGCCCCACCCGGTGACGGATGGGAGTGAGGAGCGGTGAGCGGTGAGTTTTCGCCGTAAAACGGCGGAAAGAGTAAAGCAGGGGCGTGATATGCTTCCGCGCCATGGAAGCGAAACACATTATACCAATCTTAAATGTATCCGACGTCCCCGCGAGCTTTGCGTGGTTTGAGAAGTGGGGCTGGAAGAAGTGCTGGGACTGGGGAACACCTCCGACTTTCGGGGCCGTCGGGTCAGGCGAATGCGAAATATTTCTCTGCCTAGGAGGCCAAGGAAGTCGGGGCAAGGGAGCGAACAGCTCCACATTTGGACCCCACGGAGACGAAACGGCCGACAAGGGCGTGTGGATGTCTGTTTGGGTGGAGGACGTTGACGAGGTCCACAGACAGTGCTTGGCCGTTGGGCTAGACGTTACTTTCCCGCCGAACGACATGCCGTGGCACGTCCGCGAGATGCACGTGAGGCATCCAGACGGGCACGTATTTCGAGTCAGCAAGGGCACAGGCGCATAAGGATCTCCGAGCGAGTCTTTGTGGCTTAAAGGTGCCCGGTCGGCCGAAACAATCGCGCCTCGCCGGCAGCCATTCGCGAGCGCAGAGGCGCGGTTCAGCCCAAGAAGAACTTGGCGATAGAGAATCGGTACTGCGTCTACGCGCCTAACTGTCGTACAATGCTGGCAACGTACGGCGTTTCACCCCCAACGCGCATCGAACACTAGCGAAAACGACAGCTCGGCGAAGGAGCTTGCGTGGGTGGTTGTGGCAACCCTATTTTGCGATTGAGGTGAGCGTAATGAGAGCACGAATCTCCCGTGTGGCTGCACTCTTCATGGTTTTGCTGTTGTTGCCCGTCCAGGATTGGGCTACGTGCGGCGGTGGCGGTGGCGGCGGAATGGGAGGAATGAGAAGTAGCGGGCCAAGTAGCGGCGCGGCCGGTGCCGGGGACGAGCAGGTCTACCAAGTGCCCTGGAAACTGATGAAACCGGAAGAGGCGCCTGCGGCGGGGGGACTGGTGGTGTACTGGTTTCCGTCTTCCGTGCAAGAGTTTCAGAAATCCAGTCTGCGCAATTCGCGCTCGCTCTCACTTTACGCCACGCAGTGCGTGACGATGGGCGTGGCGGACGCTGGCACGACACTTGGGCAAAAATTTCTGGCTGGCGACAAGCTGCCGGTGGTGGTGCTCGCCAAGGCCGACGGGACGGTCATCAACAAGCTGCAGAACAACAACGGATTCCTGAAAGTGGATCAAGTAGAAAAGCTGGTCGAATCCGAGATGAAGCAGCGCGAAGAGGCCGTTAAAAATGAGCTTAAAGCGGCCAAGGAAAAGACCAAGTCGGGTGACAAAGAAGGGGCCATTCCGCTGTACCGGTCCGTGCTCGATGAAAAGTGCCTCTTTCCTGGCAAAGCGAAAGACGCCGCGAAAGAATTGAAAAAGCTCGGCGTGGATGTCGCTGTGAAATTGTTTGACGCACCGGTTATGGAGGCCGGCAAGAGCGCCAAAATTGAAGCCGTCATGAAGCGCGGCCTTGAGGCGGAGATGAACGAGAAATACGAGGAGGCCGAGCGACGCTATAGCGAAGCGCGGCGCATGGACCCTGCAGATCCCGCTCCGCTGCGGTATCTAGGGGAACTTTATCGGCATCACCTCGGCGATTGGGATAAGGCGGGCCAGACGTTTCAAGCCATTCTCGATATGCCGGCCGATCCGCTATCGCGTGCTGTGGCGCTCCATGGAATTGGCAAAATGACAATTCACGAAGGCGATTTCCTTAAGGGCTTGCACCTCATGGAAGACTCCGTGCGCGAATATCCTCTGGCACTGGCGTACCGCAACCTGGCTGTGTATTGGAATTCGGAAGGCGACGCCGCCAAGACCGACTACTACACGCGCGAAGCGACGAAGCTTGATCCGACCGATCCTTACAATATCGTTTTCGCGGCGGCCTTCCTTGCCGGCAACGGCCATGGCGACGAAGCGCTGAAAATCGCGCAGGAAAACGAAGCGATGCTGCCCGCTTCCTACAATCTTGCCGCGATTTACGCGCAGCTGGGGCAAAAACAAAAAGCGCTCGACCTACTCAAGCGGCATTTCTTTCAATACGAGCGCTATGAAGCGGTGCGCTCGAAGGAGATGATGGAAGCGCGCGTTGACGCCGTGTTCGCTTCTCTGCGTGAAGACCCGCAATTCATGGCGCTCACTGGCGCCGCCGACGGCAAACTGCCCGTCCCGCAAAACAACAAGATGCCGGTGGCCGCCCCAGCGAAAATGTAGGCGGCAAGGCCTCCAGGAATCCTTCCGTGGGAATCGAGATAATCGATATCGATGGTCGGTCGCGGACGTGAAGAAGACTCAGGCGTCTCTGACTGTGCGGTAAGCGTCTTGTCCGGCTTCGACGGCGCCAGCGACGCTGGCTTTTACGTCTGACACGGTCTCTTGAGCGCGGCGTGTCCAACGCTTTCCTGTTGAGGTAATATCGTCAACACCTTTTTTCACAGAGCTGGAGATATAGTTGCGCGTTTCCTCTCCTGAGGATGGCGCAAAGAGCACGGCAAGGACTGCACCTACTCCAATCCCTACGGCAAATGTAGTGTATTTGTTGGACCATCTATTGTGGCTCATCGCATCCGTCCTCTGTATCAAGTTTTTTGACCGCTGGTACTTCCATAAATCTTTAAATGCTGGTTCGACCGGGCTCACAACTACCAAACGGCCAGCCATGAGGCGGCGTGGAAAAGAATCTATTTGCCGAAGGCCCTCTCCGCGTGGCCGACTTTATTCTGAACCCTCCCGCCTATCTTTTCGGCAATACCTTTACCTTCCAGGTCGGGAACGTTCGTCATTTGACCCACCTTTTCCCTGATCTGGCCTTTCACTTCGTGAACCTTGCCTGCGATTTCATTCTTAATGCCTGGCTTCATCTGGCTGGCTCCTCCTGCCGAAATTCGCCTTGCAGCTGAGGGCCAGCACACCGGAGAGCTCATTGTTCCGAAGTGCGCCGATGCCTGTTCCTGTGCGGGAAACGCTGCGCAGACACCACATTAGTCGTAAAGAGGACTGGGGAATGTCCCGTTCCGGACACTTTCGGCGTTTAGTTTCACATTAGAGGTCGCGAACACTTTGACGGCGTTTAACTGACGTTCAAAGGCGCAGCTATTCAATGGCAGGCGCTACCCGGGGAAAGTCTCCCGCTCGCGCAATTCGCGGAGATCGAGTGGTAAGCGATAAGTCCAGCGGGAGAAAAGAAAGAGGCTGGCGGCGGGCCGCCGCAACCCTGCAACTCGTCGTGGATCACCGAGGCGCGGCCGCCGGCCCGGCATCGCGATGGAGGATTGGCGAGTAGTGTAGGATGGTTTTTCGAAATTCAAGGCGGACGTCTTGAGAGGATCATCCTTAGGCAGATGAGAGTTCAGGGATATTTCCGGATCATTAGCTTTTTTGATATCGGGGAAGCGATTGAAATGGAGCGGTTGCCGGCTCTTCTGGGTCCGGGAGCGGCTCGGCACGCGCCGGGTTTCGTACACCATACTCCGGAGTATGCGCAGGCGCAGAACGTTCCGATTCGGGAAGCGGTGGGTTCGATCACGCTTGCGAGCGGAGAAAAGCTAGAAGCGGCAATCAAGTATTACTGGTTCGGCGTGGCCAGCGTCGAGCTCAGTACAAAGTATGCGTGTGATTTTGAGTCGTTCTGCCCGCAATCCTACCGCTGGATGAACGCAACGGAGGTCGAGGCTGCCGCGGAAGAATTGCTGAGAAGCCGCACCGGACAGTTTCGTCCAGCGCTGAGCAAACCGTCAGCGAAATGGCTGGACGAAGACTATTTGGTGATTGACATTCAGTCGGCGGAGCACGCGGACGGGCGCCCGGTGACTGCGGAGGAAATGCTCGAGGCCTATGGAGACGAAATCGCAAAACTGGTGCGCGGCGAAGTTGTCGCACTGTCGCGAGCGGAACGCGAAGAGGTGCTGCGGGCGGCGCTTTCGTATTATCCCAATGATCTGGTGGTTGTGGGCTGGGCTGCGGCGTTGGTCTACGACAAGCCCGGAGCCACTTCAGCCGTGATCGACCTATTGGAATACGCAAACACCCAATTGCTGGAGTTTCGTTACTACGACGGGGTGCTTACGGCTTTGCTATCGAACGTTTACGGCTCGCTCGAAGGGGAGGAGAGCTTTTTATCGCGCTGGCGGCTGCCACGGCGCGCGGGCCGTTTGAACCGGCTTCGATTGGACATCATGGATCTGGCGGAGAGAACGGAATATGCCGTGAAATTCATAAGCGATACGTATTACGCGCGGGTGTACCGGCTGAGTTCGGGAAAAATCGGGGTGAACGACTATAAGACGCTGGTGGCCGAAAAACTGAAAACGGCAGGCGAACTTTACGATTTCATGGTGGCGCAGTTCAACGAACGACGCATGTTTGCACTGGAAGTCGTCGTGGCCGTGCTGGTACTTCTGGATGTGATTCTCTTGCTGCGAGGCGGCAAATAGGGAGACATCACCGAGGCATGGAGAGAAGTTCAAAGCCCCTAGCATTCACCGGCGGAGGTTTTACTTGCGGCGAGCCATTTTCCCGGCTATCTGGTAAATAATCCTCCGGTTTGGTTCGTCGATCTTGGGCAGCAGGCGGCGGAGTGTCTTTAGGAAAATTGCGTCATCGCCGGAGTTGCCCCACGTGGCTTCATCTGCGGGTTTCCAAGCCCGAAGAATCGCAGGTTCAGGGGGCTTATCGCCTTCGTAGAAGAATTGGTACATGGGCAAGTCGAGAGCCTTGGCCCATTTATCCAGGGTTAGGATGGTCGGGATAGTGTAGCCATTTTCCACACGAGAGAGATAGGCGCGGAGGAGGCCCGAGCGTTTTTCGATGTCGCCCTGGGACAAGTTCTTTTGCTTACGGAGTGTCCGAAGTCGATCACCAATTAACATGACGGTATTCTTCCACTCTAGTAACAGGATGGCAAGCAAGGAGCGTGCCTCGCTGGGGTCCCATGAGGCGATGGTCAGCCGACGGAGTAGGGCGATAAGGAAGAACAGGAGGACGAGCCAAAAGGATAACCCAGAGGAGGCGGGGGGAGAGGTTGCGAGAGAAGAGAAGCCAGCGCCGAGGCGCGCGAAGGCGGAAGGAAAGATGGACCTGCGCACGCTTCGACTGTGTCGAAGCGTGGGGCCGCGGGCGGATGCGGGGCCAACTCTAAGGAGCTTTTTGGCGGCCCATTCCGGCCAGAAGACGAAGTTCGCCCAGAATTAAGGAAGCGATGTTTACAGTCTCATTGTTTCGCACCAGGTGAGCGTCGCGACCGGAGCCGCTGGAGTATCCTTCGATGTGAAGTATCGCGTCTCGTTCCACTTCGAGCCGCGCTCCGTTTCTGACCGTGATCAAGAGCTTTTTGGAATCGTAATAGACCGTCATCTGCTTCGCTGTGGCGGAGCACCGAACTCTAAAATCTCCAACGGGAGTTTCCGTGCACGTAAGAGTCTGTTCTTGAGTCACGGCATTCCACTCGCTGCACTGCGCAAAAACAGCATCTCTAAAATTCTTCCAAACGTGGGGAGAGCGGGATACGGCTATTTCCTTATTGAGCTTGTCCTCGTGTTTCTGCCCTTCTTCGGCGAGTTTTGCGGCGAGAAAATCCTGTGCTGCCTGCTTGGTAGTCTCATCCCTCATCGGCCCTTCTCCCAATGAAGTATTGTATATGACATGAAATAGCGAATAGCGAAGATTTGTAATCTATGCAAGATGCTGGGGAGGCCTGCGTCATGGCATCACTCGGCGGAAATGAATGCCAGACCGGAGAGGAGGAAGAGTTAGGTGCCCGCCCGGCGCGGCTGAGTCTCGAGACGTCAGCTGACCGTGGGGCTCCGAGATGCCTAGAAATTCCTGCTGAGAAATTCCTTTAGCTGGTCGAGGCGAAAGGCGGCGTCGCCAATTTCGATCTGGAGAAGGAGTTTCGCAGTGCTCAACTGGTTGCCGAAGTCGAGGGCGGCGCTGGTTTCCGCTCGGCCCAGGAGCTCAAGATTGGTTTCGATCTGTTTTTGCTGCTCCTGGAAGGCTTTGAGACGGTTGTCCTGAACGGCGATACTGTTGACGACTTGTTGTTTGAGGACGTCGGCGCTGCGGAACACATCGCCTTCCTGGACTTTCTTCCAGTCGTCGTAGGAAGCGGCGGCTTGGTCGAGGTGTTTGTTGATGGCTCGGCTGGCCAGATTATAGCTGACGGTGACCTCGCCGTAGGCTCCGGGACTGCCGATCAGCGGATTGACTTGCTGGTGGGCGCCTACGGAAAGCGCGACGTCCCAGTCATTCTGGCGATTTATTTTGTAGATGGCGCGGCGCTCGTTATCCTCACTGGCTTGTTTTTCGGCGACGAGATCTTTTAACGGCTTGTCGCTGAGTTGCGGGGCATAGATAGCCACGATTTTGAATTGCGTGTCGGCGCGATCGGCGGCGAGCTTGATTTTGGTGGATTCGAGGGCAAAGGCCATGGGGCGGGTCATGTTGTGGGCTTCGACCATTTTCGTGGTGGTGGCCACGAGGGCATCGAGGTTTTCGGAGGCTTGTTGAATCAGAGCCAGTCTGTTTTGGAGGGCTTGCTTCTCAAGACTGGGGACGGCGTATTGGATCGCCTGTTGGGCGGAACTGGAGACCGTATAGAGCTCGCAGTCTTTGCGGGCGGCGTCCATCGTGAGTGCGGCTTTGCGGACGTTGGAGAGGCTGCCGGTGACTCCCCAGACGACCTGCGTTGGTAGACCGGTGTTGGGTTGCGTGACGCCGGCAACGGCGTCGGGTGTACGGAGAAGATCGCGCTGGGCGGCGGCTTGTTGCGTTACATATTTGCAATAAGCTTGCTGATCTTCGTCCCCGGCGCGCGCGTTGGGGATCAGGAGCATGGCCAGGGCACAGTCCAGGAAGAGTCGTGCTAGGAATTTGTGAGGCTCGAGAGGGAACGAGGGCATCTAGCGTCTCCTTAGATCGTTAGAAAAGGTCGTTAGAAAAAAAGCGGCTTGCGGCGCAGGAAAACGGTTTTGGATTTTGCGGATTCGGGATGGTCGAGCTGCATCTGGATCAGGAAGCCGCGCATGTCGGTGCGAAAGATGGGATGGACGGCGTGTTCTTCTCCCGCGAAAACCTGCTTTACGGTGCCTACCTTCTTGCAGGCAATCATGTTCAGGTAGCAGTCGTAGACAGCAGAGCCGGAGGAGACGTTGTTGCGGTTGTCGTAGGGAACGAAAGCGAAGAAGACGGTGTTATCGCCGGAGGCGGTGAGGTAATAGGGAGATTGCTTGGCAGTAGCGAGGGCTTGTCTTAGGCGATCGATTTGTTGGGATTCTTCGTGGAGCTGCTTTTGCGCGACGCCGATGGCGATGTCGAGCTGGGCAATTTCGGAGATTAGCTCGGCTTGTTTGTCGAGGACGCCGAGGGATTTTGTATCGGTGGTGGTTTTTTCGAGAATGCTGTCGGTGAGCAGGATTTCACCGATCTTGCTGTCGGTATAGGTGTTCTGGGCCTGATTGAGAGCGGCTCGCTGAGCGGCGGCATCGCCTTTGGTGATGAGGCCCGCGGCGAGGTCTTTGTCGATGCTGGCTTCGACTTCTTTGACTTGCGTCAGGACCGCTTGCGTTTTCAGGTTGTCGGATTGTTTTTGCTTGTCGAGTTCCAGGAGTTGTGGGCCGGTGGCCTGATTGTGTTTTCTTTCGCGGACGATAGCGGCCTGAAGTTCGGGCTCGAGGGCCAGAAGCGCAGCCTGGTGCTTGCTCATTTCAGCGACACCTTCTTCGAGGCGCTTCTTGTCGACGTTCAGCTCTTCGAGCGTCTGCCTGCTGGTCACCAGCTTTTCCGTGAAATCGAGACTCTTGTCATCGACGGGTGAGAGGATGACGGGCGCGGCCCAAGAAGTGTCGAGGGCGTAGAAGCCCATGACGAAGCCGTAAGCGAGCACGCCGCCGAGCACGACATAGAGCGTCACGATCGCGAAGATGCGGTAGACCATCACGACCGATTTGTAGATCAGGGGCTGGAGCACGGGAAATTTCGGGCTAGCTGGCGCTTTCTTAACTAGTGGCGTCGCCATCGGCGGCCTCCTGTTCCTTGGTGCGCGTGCCCCAATCCCTGGAGTCGAGAGTGCAGAGAGCGAGGGTGGTAATGAATAAACTGCTGACGAGCGACCAGGCCAAATAAGCGCCAAAGGCGAGCGGGTTGTTGACTGCTTCTCTGGCGCTGTATTTTCTGATCACCCAACTCAGAACTGCTGCCAGACCAAGGTACATGATGAGCGGTGCGGGGCCGGCCCACTCCATCGGGTTGCCGGAGAGCATGGTGAAGGCTACGAGCAAGCCGAGGAGAGCGCCCAGGGGCGTCAGCACCAGCGTGAGCACTGTGTTGGGGTGCAGCGTCCAGACGTGCTGGGGAAGAGTGCGCAAGGTGTAGAAAAGATCGCGGACGATGCTGCGGCGCCAGCGCAGCTGCTGTTTGAAAAGATTGGACAGAGTGGAAGGCACGGTGGTCCAGCAGAGAGCGTCGTTGTTGATGTAAGTGCCGTAGCCGCGGAGAAGAGTTTGATGGGTGAGGAAACGGTCCTCGCCCTGGTTGACGGGGATGCCGAACCAGTGACGGCTGCGGATGTTCGGCTCGATTTCGAGGAGAAGCTCGCGGCGGATAGCGAAGAGGCAGCCGCTGATACAGCCGACGCTGCGCGTCCAGTTCTCGGGAACTTTGTAGACCTGGAAAGCGGCGTAGTAGATGAAGGTCTGAATGGCGGTGATGGTGCTCTCGTTGGGATTTCTGACGCCGACTCGGCCGCCGACCGATCCGATCTTGGGTTCAGAAAAACAAGCGGCTAGCTCACGGATGGCGTCGGGATGAAAGATGCAGTCGGAGTCGATGGAGATGACCATATCTGCGGTGGAGAGCTGCAGGGCATTGCAGACGGAGCGAGCTTTGCCGCTGTTGACGGCGTTGCGACCCACGCGCACGCGGATGTTGGTGAAGTCGCGCTGGGCTTTGAGCATCCACTCGTAGCTGTCGTCGACTGAGCAATCGTCTTGAGCAATCACTTCAAATTTGTCGTTTGGATAATTGCTCTTGCTGATGCTTTCGATAGTTTCGTAAACCGTCTTGCCTTCGTTGAAACAGGGCATGAGGACGCTCACCGTGGGCTGGTAGTTGTAATCTTTTTTGACCACGGCTTTTGGCACCGACCACTTCAGAATAAGCGCCAGTGTATATTTGACAACGGAGATTAGCAGGCACAGGACAAGAATGAGGCAGACTAGAACCGGTGCCATGGATGCCTCGCTTGCAACAGTTCGAGGCCGCCGCAAAGGATTTGCTGTCGGTTGGCCACGGTGGCCGAGCTGGTGCGATGGACAACGGCGCGCTTTGGGCTGTCTGTGAACATAGTTCTACGATACCGCTCAAGTATTTGAGTTGCCTGGCTTCGGCCCTAGCCCGTGCTTGTTTGTGTATGTGACGAATGGAAGGCTCTGGAGGTTTCGGCATTGTCGTCAATCACCGTTTACTAGACTGTGCGGTGTCGCCGTCGAGACCCCGGCGATAAACGGAGGGGAATCTCTTCGGACGAGATGGCGTGCCGAGCTTCGGGATACCAGGCTCGGCGCACGCCTGATGTTGTATGGCCCAGCTACGTTTGGGTACGGTCAGGGCTTAAGAGCGGCTGTGGCTGTCTCGGAATCTACCAGGTAAGCATATTTCTTGCCGTTGGCTTTGAATTTCATTTTGTCTTTGTCGATTGTGAACTCGATGCCGGTGTTCACCGGGATTAGTTCCTGATTGGCGTGTTTTTCCTGGCGGACGTGGTACTCCGTGGTTTCCGTCCTTACGACATATTCCTGGCAAAGCACCTGTGCCGTCTCTTTTTTGTTTTTCAGTTGCTCGCCGCAGGCGACCGAGCTCTCGGAAACGATTGTGCCTGGCCGAGGCTGTTTCGCGGCGGCAGAAATTGTGGCCAACCCTATTGCGGCTGCCAGGATGTATGCCTTTCTCATGGTGCCTCCTTGCGACTTCTCCGGAGTTTGCGGGGAGCAGGCTTAATTAAGGAGCGTACTCCGCGAACGCTACTATCCGTGCCCCAGCGTGAGCTTTCAGCCGTTATTCTATTCGGAGCGGCCTCCGAAGAGGCGCAGGACGATTCCGGTGGAAACCCAATAGTTGTTTTGATGAGCGTTCGTGCCGAACGACGTTCTGTAGTAGTCGACATCGAACAAGCGGATTTCCCAGCGACGGGATGGGCGGAAATCGATTCCACCTCCCACTTTAAACGAAAGGGAGTTTTCGGAAGTGGTGTAACCGCCGCTGCCGCTAACAGTGGTGTCGGAGCGCGAGCTACCGACAAAGGCTTCCGCGAAGGGAGTTACTTTCCAGCGATTTCGCGAACGGTAGTAGTAGCGCGGACCGTAGTGATTTCCATAGAGAACATTCTTGGTGCCGCTGACGGTTACGAAGCTGTAGCTGGTGTCGCCCACGATTTGCAGCCAGGGTTTGAAGTTCCATCCAAAGGAGCCGAGAGCACCATTGAAGTTGGTTGACGATCCTCCGCTGCTGAATCGGGCAAACGCAAAGCCGCCATAGACTTCGATCAAAGGGGATGTGCGAACACTGGGGAGAGGCTTCTCCCAGGTGGCATGCTTGTCGGCTGGCCGGATTGCTGGCGGTGCTGGTTGAGCCGGGTCAGGTTGACCCGGGACTGGCTGAGGCTGTGCGGGGGCGGGCGTAGGAGGATCAGGCTGCGCATCGGTGGCAGCTGATTCGGGCTGTGTGGCAGGCGCGGGCGTTACCGGTGCACTCCCGGTCGGAGATGCGATTTCAGTCGATGGCGTGGGGACTGGTTGAGCTGGCGCAGGTTGCGGCTGTGCATCCGTAGGCTCTATGGGCGCAGGCGGATCAGGCTGAGCGAACGTGGCGGACGCTTCCGGGACATTTCTTGGGGAGCCGGACGAAACGGATGCGGAGGATGGGAGCGCGGGCGACGGGATTTCGGGCGCTAGCGCAGCTGCGGGCTGAGCCGTTGCTGGTTGCGGAGGTGTTGCGGAACTAAGATTTGCGTCGAGGGCACGCGTGCTTGGGATTTGGGTCTTTTCTGCAGCCATTTGCATGGGAGGAACCTGTCGCACAGCCATTGCACCACGGTCGACGGCGATCAGACTGGAATAGATGTAACCGATCTGACCGTCTTTGGTCTGAATGCGGGAGAAGTAGAAACCATAAACAATGATCGTGAAGCGCTCGCCACAAGGCAGAGCGGCGACTACATCGGGAGTCTTTCTGGGCTTTCCAAAGACTTGTGCGTCTTCGGAATGATTGGAGCAGTCTACGTATCCCACCTCGTCAGCCCAGGCGGCGGAAGCTGCCAGAAAACCTGCACCCAGCAAAGTAAGGAATCGATTACGCCACATCGCCCCTCCTCGGCCCAAGAGTAGCCCGAGCCCTAAGCTAAGGGTAGCGAGGGAGAAGAGGCCTGCGTCAGATGGACCAAGGGTCAGGGCGTTCCAAAACGGTACTGGCCTTAGGGGAGGACCCCTGCCGTAGACGACGATTGCGCGGGCGTCAGAAGTGAACGACAGCGCTGAGTGAAACGCGCGCGCAATTCGTCGTGCCGCCGAATTGGCGAAGGCCGACGTAGTCCAGTTGCGGACGCAATGCCAAGTGGGGCAGAACAGCCACATCAACGCCGCCGCCGACGCTATAGGCGAAGTTGGTAGTGGAGCCGCCGCTCGAGCCTGCGGTCAAATGTCCGGCACCCGCGAGAAACTGAACAAAGGGGCTGACCTTGGTTGGGTTGTGCATAATGACGCGTGGGCCGAAGAGAAACGTGTAGGTGTTTAGCGAAACGCCGCCGGGAGAGGCGTGGTAGCCGCCGAAGTCACCGACGATACCCAGGTAAGGGATCGGTTTGTAGGCGATTGATCCGCTGATGCCGTTCTGATTGGTGCCGCCGGAGGCGCCGAGGTGGAAGTAGGAGTAGCCAACGGAAGCGTCGACCGAGGACTGGGCGCGCGACGGGATGGCCAAAACCAATACTCCCACACTGAGGAAGAGAAGTCGTTTCATCGGATGTTGTCCTTTCAGGCGTTATTGAACGTGAGTAACCCGAGCCGAATGAGACGAATGGGCGGGGTGTGCGGCGGATCCCAAGCGGCCCTTTATTCTGATGCAGTCAGGGGGAAACGGGTGGGGCAGCGGGGCGGGGGAGATTTCTAGGAGCGCAATAGGGGATTAAGGTGTGGAACCTGGAACAGTTCCGCGTCAGGTTGTTTTTCCGAGGAGTTGGTGGGCATAGACGGGCGCCTTGCCGGCGTCCTCGTGTTTCAGATAGACGTAGACATCGATGCCTTGGTCGAGCCAAGTGTCTAGGCGCTGTCTCCAGGCTTGCAGTTGTTTCGGCGTGTAGTTTTCGAGGCGCAGGCGGGCGTAGGTGAAAGGGGCGGTGATTACATCGGGAGGCGTTTGCTTTTCGGTCTCGGAAAGGCAAAGCGCCGTTTGGTGCTGGCGAAGGACGGCGTAGGTTTCGTCGGTGTACCAAGACGGGTGGCGCACCTCAAAGGCGAAAAAGAAAGCGGGCGGGCGAAGGGCAAGAAAGTCTTCCAGGAGGGGACGATCAAATTTGAAAGTGGGCGGGAGTTGTACGAGGATGGGGCCGAGGTGGTCCCCGTCGTTGAGTACGCTGGCGACTTCCAGGAAGCGTTTGAGCGTACTCGCGCAGTCGCGGAGCCTTTTTATGTGCGTGATTTGCTGGTTGGCCTTCAAAGCGAAACGAAATCCTTCGGGGACGCTCTTGGCCCAATTCAAAAGCGTGGACTCAGTGGGCATGCGATAGAAGCTGTGATTGATTTCGACCGTGGAGAACTGCGTGGCGTAGAAGGCGAGCATTTCGCGATCCGGAAGCTTCTCGGGGTAAAAGTTCCCCTTCCACTCCTTATAGGAGTATCCAGAAGTCCCGACGAGTAGCTGGCCCGCGCGAGGAATGGAGCACCTCCGACTTTGGGATTTAATCACAGCGACTGCGCTGGGGAAAGGCAAACATCTGGAAGCGGCTGCCGGCCGTTTGCCGATTAGGGCTTCTTGGGTCTCGAGGGCATGCGTTCGCTAAGAAGCTCGACGGCGTGTTCTAACCTCTGACGTTTTTTCCAAAAATCAGACCAGAGATCGCCCTTTTCTTTTATTCGGGCAGAAATTGTTTTGATGTTGAGGGCTTCAGGTCGGAGGCTTGTCCGCAGCTCGCGTGGCAGAACTGGAGTTGAAACGGGGGCCTTCGGAAAGGCCCGCACGGAATAGGCGGCAGCCAACGGCCGGCCATGGGCGTTCTGCTGGACGTCGATCAGGACGCGACCAGGGGGACGCCGCGCGACGGTGCGTTCGTTGGTTACAAGATGGGGGTGCTCAGCGGTCACCGTACGGGCGAGAATTTCTGCAAAAGTTCTTAGCTGCTCGTAGGAGTAGACCGGTTCGACGGGCACGTAAATGTGAAAGCCGGTGGCGCCGGATGTTTTGAGGAAATGAGCGACCTGCAATTCCTCCAGCGCATTATGAAGCGCTTCGGCGATCGTAACCACAACGGAGAATTCCGTGCCGTCGGATGGATCCAGATCAAAAAAGAAATAGTCGGGGTGTTCGAGATCGGCAGGGCGTGTGGACCAGGGATTGTGGTCGATGCAACCGAGGCCGGTCAAAAAGAGAAGGGAAGCGCGGTCGTTGGCAGTGGCATAATGGATTTCCTTCCCTTTGCCCTCGGAATCCACGGGGACGGTTTTAAACCATTCCGGCAGACCTTCGCGTACGTCTTTTTGAAAGAAAGCCTGCCCTTTGATTCCGTCGGGATAGCGGCGCAAAACCAGAGGGCGGTCGCGGAGAAAAGGAAGGATGAGGTCGGCGACTTGGTAGTAGTAGGCCACAAGGTTGCGTTTCGTGTAGCCAGATTCTGGAAAATAAACTTTGTTCAGGTTGCTCAGCCGTAGGCGTTTGCCGTCAAGCTCGATGGTAATAGTTTCTGCGCGACCGTCGAACAACTCTCGTTCGACTTGCGCGTTCTTGCTGATCACCCGGCCGACGACCTCGGGAGCGCGAACTACGGTGGGAACAGCACCGGTAGGAATGGGACGGGGGCGGGCGACCTCGGTCTCCCATTGGCAATTTGTGGGACGGACGTCCTCGCGAAGCGCGATGAATACAGGATGGCGCAAGGCATTTTCCTGCGTCCATCCGCTGAACTTGACGCGCACGACCAGATCCGGCGAGACCCAGGACGCGTTTTCGTTCGTTTCCGGCACGGCATCAAATGGGCAAGAAGAAGACGCCAGTTTTTTTAGTTTACCGCTGAGTTCCTGCAACTTCTTGCCGTCAAAGCCGGTACCGACGTGGCCTATGAAGCGAAGCTTTTTCCCTCGATAGAGGCCCAACAGGAGCGCGCCGAGAGGGATAGCCGTGGTGCGGGGAGCGGTCCAACCACCGACGACGGCGTCGAGAGTTTTCGTTACTTTGAGCTTGACCCAATTCATACTGCGCTCGGAAACGTAGGGGCTATCGAGTCGCTTGGCGACGATGCCTTCCAGGCCGGTGTCTCTTGCCAGCTCGAAGAGTTCTTTTCCGTGTTGCAGTTGATGATCGGAGAAACGAAATCTCTCGGAGGTGTGGAGCAGGCGTTGAAGGAGTTGCTTGCGCTCGATGAGCGGAGACCTGCGGAGATCATATCCGTCACAATAGAGCAGATCGAAAGCGAAGAAAGCCACGGGTACCCGCGAGACCAGGGTCTCGGCGGGAGCGCGCACGTGCATACGTTCCTGCAAGAGCCCGAAGTCGCTGCGGCCATGAGTATCGAGGGCCGCAATTTCCCCATCAAGGACTGCTTGGCGCACGGAGAGGGCGTTTGGGAGAGAGGCGAGTTCGGGATAACGCCCGGTGATGTCCGCGCCGCTGCGCGCGCGCAACGTCAGGCCGCTATCGTCCATCCAGGCGAGCGCGCGCACGCCGTCCCACTTAATCTCGAAGAGCCAGTTGGGATCGGAAAATGGATGGTCGGCAAGTGTCGCCAGCATCGGTTCGAAACGGGAAGGCATACTGGCCTTGCGCGCGTCTTGCAACTCGTCCGGGCGAAGAGGGCTTGGACTTCGCTTGGGCGGCAGCTCTTCCTTGATTTCGTCGAGCACCCTCCCGGTGAGAACGGAGCCGTCATGCTCGTCAACGTTCCAGGTAGGATCTTCGGCTGCGTCTTTGTGCTTGATCATCAGCCATTCGTTGCCCTTTTCGCTGCGTTTCAGCTTGACGAGAACAAAACTGCCGCGCAGCTTCTCTCCGTTCAAGCTGAATTTGATTTCGCCTTTCTCGAGTTGTTGAGCGGCGTCGAGGTTGCCCTCGGGGGCAAACGTTCCGCGGTCCCAAACCATTACGGTTCCGGCTCCGTAACTGCCTTCGGGAATTTTGCCTTCGAAGCCGCCGTACTCCAGGGGATGGTCTTCGGTCTCGACCGCCAGGCGTTTGTCAGCAGAGTTGAGGGAAGGACCTTTCGGCACTGCCCAGGACTTCAAGGTGCCATTGATGGCCAGACGGAAATCGTAGTGAAGGCGTCGGGCCGAATGCTTTTGCACCACGAAGATATCTTCACCGCCAGGCTCGTACTCTTTGCCCGCGGGCTCCGGAGTCCGGTCGAAGCGGCGCTTCTTCCGATATTCTTCCAGCCTAGCCATGGATGCATTCTATCCCAGAGAATTCCAGAGGCCGCCAGATTTACCCCGCCCCCCAATGGCTGGCTGATACACTAACAATTAAGAATTCGTCTTGCCTCTCGCCTCGGAGCGCGGCTAATCTTATACTCTCGGCGACGGTTTCAAACCGTTGCTCAAGGAGCGCTGAAAATGGCCACAAGCGTCTGGAAAGGCCACCTTACCTTTGGTTTGATTTCGATCCCTGTGCGGATGTCCGCCGCGGCGCGCGGGGAACGAATCAGTTTCAACCAGCTTCACAAGGAGTGTCACTCGCGGCTGAAGCAGCCGCTGTTTTGCCCGGTTTGCAACCGGAACGTGGAGCGGTCGGAGATTGTGAAAGGCTACGAGCACGAAAAGGATCAATACGTTTTGTTCAGCGAAGAAGAGTTGGACAAGATCGAACCTCCTTCGGCGCGCGTGATGGAGATTCTGGAGTTTGTGAAATTGGATGAGATGGATCCGCTGTACTTCGACTCGTCCTATTTCATTACACCGGAAGACGCCGGCGTGAAAGCCTACCAATTGCTGATGAAGGCCATGGAAGAGTCCGGCTACGGGGCCATCGCAAAGCTAACCATGCATCAGCGCGAACACATCGTGATTATTCGACCTGGCAAGAAGGGTATGACGCTGCATACCATGTTCTATTCGAGTGAGATTCGCGCGGCTGAGTCTGTGGCAACCGACAAAATTGAGCTGAAAGATCAAGAAAAGAAGCTCGCAGAGCAACTCATTCAGAGTCTCGCGGCTCCCTTCGAACCGCAAAAATATCGTGACGAGTATCAAGAGAACGTTCGGACGATGATCGCTGCCAAGCTCACGGGCCAGGAAGTGACCGAGGTGGCCCAGCCGCACATGGCTCCGGTGATTGACTTGATGGAAGCTCTCAAAAAGAGCCTCGCGCAAAAGCAGGCTCCTGCTGCTGCTTCCATGGCGGCGCCGGTGGGGAAAAAGCCGCCGACTCGCGCGCTGCAGCCAGTTCCAGTGGTTCAGAAGAAGGCGGGAAAAAAGGCCACCGGCTAATTTCCAATGGGTGCAATGGACAGATTCAGCTCGGAAGACGTGCAGCGGATCGTGGGTCTGACCGGGAAGCAGTTGGATTACTGGGACCGCTTGCACCTCGTTTCGCCTCGAAAAGAGGAAGGGAGCCGTTTTTACGACTTCCGCGATCTGATCGGCCTGCGTACGGTCAAGCAACTGGTTGAAGAAGGAGTGCCCGCCAGCCGGCTGCGGCATGCTTTGGTGGCGCTTCGCGAGAAACTCTCCCATGTGTCCACGCCACTGGCGGAACTGCGCGTTCTTTCTGATGGAAAAGACATCCTCGTAGAGCATGACGGTGCCCGCCTCGAGCCGCTGTCAGGGCAGTTTGCATTGAACTTTGAAACCAGCGAACTGCGGGAACGAGTGCGCGTCATCGCTAAGCCAGGGCCGAATGCCGACGAATGGCTGGCCACCGCGCTCGAGTATGACGCGGGCGGTGAGACACGAGCCGAAGCGATAGACGCGTATGATCACGCTTTGTGCATTGATCCGCAAAAGCTCGACGCATTGCTCAACTGCGGGACGCTCTTCTACGAAGAAGGCAACCTCAAAAAAGCGGCCGAATACTTTGAGCGCGCTCTGCAGGCGGATCCAGACAACGCTATGGCGCACTTCAATCTCGGGAGCGTTTTGGAAGAGGTGGGAAGACTGGAAGCGGCTCGGCTGCATCTACGCCATGCCGTTCGCCTGGATCCAAGCTACCCGGACGCCCACTACAACCTGGCCTTTGTTTGCGAAAAGCTGGGCGCTCACAACGAAGCGCGGCGGAATTGGGAAGCGTTTGTCAAGCTGGACCCCGCAAGCCCCTGGTGTGGCTACGCGCGACAGCGCCTCGCCTCTGCCAAGGTGGGAAAGTCAGCTGGCCGTTCCTAGGACCGAACCGCGTTTGCCATCAGCCGCTCAACGCCTGGACCTTCGGTCAACAACGACAGGTGTAAGAAGCAATTTGCAGGAACATTAGACGCCTTTTCAATTTTGATCCGCCAGTCGCGGCTGAAGAAGCACGAGCTGCTTCCCGGTAGTTCGTAGGAAAGATCAGTGGTCTTAACAATCCGTCCGAGACAAATGAAGCCCGTTTCTGCCGGTGGGGGATGAAGTACCGGGGTCTCGGCTCGTCTGATTCACTCGCTCGAAAGCAATGCGCCGTCGAACAGTCACGAGGAAGTAGTTGCCAGAGCCTAAGCCCGAGCGGCAGAAAGATCTGGTGTTTAAGAGTGTCGCGTCGTTCTATTATCCCGGGCGGTCACAAGCCCACAACGGCCGGGCCGGTCCGTGCTTGGTAAGGAAACTACTCAGGCGGGTCTTTTAACGAACGTCTGAAACTCGCTCACCACGCGGACGGGTAATTCGCCAATCGCTTTCTTGATCAGCAGATCGTGGCCTGCGCCGTCGACTTCAAAGAGTGCGTGCGAGGCCGGGATCAGCTGCAGAGCGGATTTCATTTCAGAAATCGTACCGAAGGGATCGCGGGTGCCGTGGACGAAGAACGCGGGTTTGTTTAGCTTAGGAAAATGGCCGGTGCGCAGCTGATCGGGCTTTCGCGGAGGATGCAGCGGATAGGAGAGCAGCAGCAAGCCGTCGACCAGCCGCGAATCCTCCGAAACCAGGATGGTAGATTGCCGTCCTCCGTAGGAATGGCCGCCCAGAAATAGGGGGCCGCTTTCTCTCTCTTTCATAAGCGCAACCGCTCGCCGCAAACCGTCGCGGTCCCTGGCGGCGCTGCCGGGCGAGGGCGGCCCATGCGGGCGCTCGGAGCGAAATGGCAAATCGAAACGTAGCACGGCGAAGCCGGATGCCGCAAAAGCATTGGACATCTTGACGAGCAGTATCGATTGGCAGTTTGCACCGGCTCCGTGCGTAAGCACGATTGTGCCGCCGGTCGGCTGTGAAGGTTCGTGCAAGAAGCCACGAACAGGAGGGTCGGAAGCGAGATCAACAAACGGCGTGGTCATCTAGTTTTTGACATCCTCCTCGCCCTAAAGGGCCCTAAAGGGCGAGGATTCCTACGGAGCCGGGTTTTGGTCCGGTCTCTTCGGTGGGTTCCTCCCCAACCGCCCTACTTCAACGGAGGACAACCGAGAGGTTTTACGTTTGGGCTGCCCGCCCATAGATCCGTTTCGGGGACGACGAAGTTTATGACAGAACCGTAGGAAAAGCACCCTTATATCCCCGGCCTAAAAACGCCGAGGTTTTACGGCTAAGAACGGTAAAATCGAAAGCCCGCCTCTCGAAGAGGTGCCAAAGAGGATCCCGTCAACCTCGAAGGCGGGCGATTTGCTAGACGGCGAATCTAGACGGGGTGCACAGCGGGTACCCGGAGAAGCCGGACAGAGTTCTGGCGAATCGCAGGTATATACGCGCGGTGCTGTCCAGGCCCCCGGCGCTTTCCTGGTGCATACGTTCCTCCCGGAAGTGCTGGACGGGTGTAGAATCCATCAGTGGGATGCTTGGATGCCCTTCGGGTCGTCCCTATGGCGGCTGCGGCATCAGGCAATACGCTCTTCGTTTGTTGTGGAGCCGAAATGAATACGCGTCTGCACCTAATCGTCGTAATTCTCTTCTCCATTGGATTGTTTGGAATGGCATTGGCAAGCCGCGGGAACGACACCTCTTCAAAAGCAGAAATCACCTATAGCAAAGACATAGCGCCCATTCTCGAACGAAACTGCGTGGTCTGCCATCGCCCGAATGATATCGCTCCCATGTCGCTCATGACCTACGAGGAAGTGCTCCCGTTTGCGCGGATGATGCGAGAGAGCGTCGTTCAACGCAAGATGCCCCCGTGGCATGCCGACCCTGCCGTCGGGGAATTCACGAACGACGCTCGCTTGACGGACTCGGACATCGCCATCATCGACGCTTGGGTAAAAAACGGAACGAAAAAAGGCGAAGCCAAGAATTTGTCATCTGCTTCGGACCTGACGCCAGGCTGGCACATCACGCCGGACGTGGTACTAACCGTCCCTGAGTACTTGGTGTCTAAAACCGCTCAAGACGACTACGAATACATCTATGTGCCCACAAACTTCACGGAAGACAAATGGATACAGGCCGCCGAGGTGCTTCCCGGCGACCGCCGCGTGGTTCATCACGCCACCGTTTCCGTCATCGATCAGTCTGAAGTCGCCAAGCATCTGGAAGAGCATTCCAAGAACGATGCCGGCGAGGACAAGTATCATTACCGCACCGGAAAAGTTTTGCACCTTAGGCCTGATGCGCCAGTCATTGACGACGGCTGCTCAGCGCCCGACGGCGGCGGCATTCCGGGCGAATCCTCGGGGTATTTGAACATCGTGCCGGCGATCTACCTTCCGGGCCACTTGGCGGAGACGCGGCCTCCTGGCTACGCGCTTCGAATTCCCGCCGGCTCCTCTCTGCAATTTCAAATTCACTATAGCAATCATCATGGCCTGGATGTAAAAGATCGCACCAGCATCGGTCTGGTCTTCGCGCGGGAACCCGTCAAGCATGAGATTGGGCAATACGAAATCTGGAACAATATGTTTCTCATCCCTCCCAATGACGACAATCACCGCGTCACTTCATGTTTTACACTTCCGAAAGAGGTGATCGCTGTGGCCTACACCGCTCACATGCATTTTCGCGGCAAGAGCATGATGACCAAGGCCATTTATCCGGATGGTCGCGAAGAAGTGCTCCTCAACGTTCCCCACTATGATTTTCGCTGGCAGGAAACTTACTTCTTGAAGAAGCAATTCTTGCTACCCAAAGGCACAAAACTCATGGCCGTCGCCTATTTCGATAATTCCAAGAACAATGTCCAGAACCCCGATCCGTCCAAAGCAGTTCGTTGGGGTGAACCCAGCGACGAGGAGATGATGGGCTTCTGGTTACAATTTGCCGATCCTCAACTTGTCGCTGAAAAGTCCCCCGTGACGCGGAAATGAACGGATCGGCGCTTTTGTACCGTCACGATTCCTTTGCGCCATGATTTTCGGCCGTCGTAGGTTTGTCCAACTGGGGATGGGGGCCGCGCTCTCCTTTCACTCGAATCGATTGCTCGCACAGGGTGTATCACCTCATACCAGCAAGCCCTTGCCAAGACCCGCAGCTTCCGGGCGTCCCTTCAACGCCCACTTCACGGACGTCGCGGCCCCCGCGGGCCTGCACGAGCCAATCATTTATGGTGACTTAGAAATCAAAAAGTACATTGTGGAGTCCACCGGATGCGGCTGCGCCTTCCTTGATTACGACAATGATGGGTGGATGGATCTGTTTGTGCTGTCCGGCACTCGGCTCGGAGGTGCTCCCGACGGCACGACGAATCGCTTGTACAAAAACAACCGAGACGGAACGTTTATGGATGTCACAGAAAAAGCGGGGTTGCGCTCGCTCGGATGGGCCTGTGGAGTCTCGATCGGGGACTACAACAACGACGGCTTTGATGACATCTTTTGCACCACTTTCGGGCAAAACGTGCTTTACCGCAACAACGGCGACGGAACTTTCACCGATGTGACGAAAGCCGCCGGGCTTTGGAGCGATCAACAAAGGTTTGGAGCCGGTTGCACCTTTGTCGATTACGACCGGGACGGATATTTGGATCTCTTTGTTTCCAACTATGTCCGCTTTTCCTTTGAAAATGCCGCCGCTCCGGGCGAAAACGCCAACTGTAGATGGAAAGGAATTCCCGTGGAATGCGGACCGCGGGGGTTGGCCACCGGCAAGCATTCCCTGTATCGAAACAACGGCAACGGGACCTTCACGGATGTAACTCAGCAGGCCGGCATTGCAAAGGCCGCGGCCACCTACGGCATGACCGTCGTAGCGGCGGATTTTGATGAAGACGGATGGCAAGACATCTACGTCGCCTGTGACTCCACTCCCAGTCTTTTGTTCATGAACAATCATGATGGAACTTTTCGGGAGGAAGGAGTGCTGCGAGGTGCCGCCCTGAGCGAAGACGGCATGGAGCAGGCGGGTATGGGAGTCGGAGTCGGCGATTATGAACTGGATGGTCACCTTGATCTATTCAAGACGCATTTTACGGATGACGCCAACATCCTTTATCACAACGACGGCAAGGGAAATTTCGAGGACGCTACGGGTTCCTCGCGCCTTGGAGTTGAAACTCGTTACGTTTGCTGGGGAGCAGGCATCGTCGACCTCGACAACGACGGTCTTCCAGACCTCTTTATGGTTACCGGCCATGTCTACCCCCAGGTTGAACGAACCCTGCCGCAATACCCCTTTAAAACTCCGCGTGCCGTCTTTAGGAACCTGGGCAAAGGCGTTTTCGAGGAACTCATCCAGGAGGCTGGTCCCGGTGTAGCGGCGCCACACTGCAGTCGGGGATGCGCGTTTGGAGACTTCGACAACGACGGGGACATCGACATCCTAATTGTCAATCTCAACGAGCCCCCTTCGCTGCTGCGCAATGACCTCAGCGGGAAGTCCAACTGGATCAAAGTGAAATTGGAAGGTGTAAAGTCTAATCGAAGCGCCATTGGAGCTAGAGTGCTTGCCCATTACGGAGGCAGGACCCAGGCGCAAGCGGTCCTTAGTCAATCCAGCTTTTTCTCCTGCAGCGATTCCCGCTTGCATTTCGGTTTGGGAAACTCCACTTCGGCCGACATCGACGTCTATTGGCCAAGTGGGCTGCACGAGACTTTTAAGCAGATCCCTGCTAATCGGCTCATCACCATCAAGGAAGGCGTAGGTCCTGTAGCGAACCGCGGGTGGGCCAAAGCGTAAGCAGCGATTCACGAAATCTTCAACCGCGCGTCGCGAATAGCGGCTTATGCCGACGTTCACCCATTCCCCCACTGCCCCAGACGCAGATGCAAGCAATAGGCGATTGGGGAGGCGTACGCAAAGCGAAACTCCAGACAGCCCAGGCAGGTGTCCCAAGATTCCTTTTTCAGATGCATTTCATGAGAATAACGAAATTGTGCTTGACTATTGCACCGGGTGGGTCTAACAAGGACCCACTGGGGTGGCCTTGTGGATACTTACGGTTGTCCACTCGTCTTGTCTGCTTCGTTCTCTATTGAGAAAGCATCGCTGCCGGTCTAGGTGCGTCCGTGCGGCATGTGTTACGCACGTTTCGATAAGTTCTTTGGGGGGAGGAAGGAAATGGCAAATCTCGGAAAGCTTGCGCTTATCTTTTTAGTGGCTGTAGTCGTCTTGGCGCTCACGCCACCGGCCGGGTGGGGCCAGAACGTGTACGGAACCATGGCCGGGACCGTCACGGATACCAGCGGAGCTGCAGTTGCCAATGCCACGGTCACATTGACGAATCTCGATAACGCACAAAAGCACAGCATAGAAACGGATGCGTCCGGCAACTACACCTTCGTGAGTATTTTGCCCGGCCGCTACAAGTTGGAGGGCGAGAAGACCGGCTTTAAGAAGTTTTTGCGCGAGCCGATCGAAGTGCAGATCGAAAGCGGACTGAGAGTGGATATCGCGTTGCAAGTAGGAGCACAAACCGAGACGGTCGAGGTGACCTCCGAGGTGCCCTTGCTCCAGCCGGAAACGAACTCGCTGGGACAAGTGGTCGAACAGCGAACCGTCACGGAGCTGCCCCTGAACGGCCGCAACCCGTTGGCGCTTGTTGAGCTGGTGCCTGGCGTGGTGCCTCAGGGTCAGCCCTCGGCTGGCAATTCCTCGACGAGCAATCCGGTCGGCGCGAATCCGTTCGCTCTGGGAGATTTCCAAGTTGGCGGAGGCATGGCCGGGCAAAGCGCAATCCTAATTGACGGCGCGCCTACCAATGGGGCGTACCTGAACGTTGTCACGGTGGTCCCGAGTCAGGATGTCATTGAGGAATTCAAAGTCCAGACCAACAATCTCGGCCCCGAGTATGGCCGCTTTGCAGGTGGCGTCATCAATCTCTCGACAAAGTCCGGCTCCAACACTTTCCATGGTTCAGGGTTTGAATTCCTGCGCAACAAAGTGCTGAATGCCAATGACTTCTTCGCGAATGAAAACGGCATTCAACGTCCTCCCTTTACCCAGAACCAGTTCGGCGCGAACGTCGGAGGTCCCGTTTTTAAGGACAAGTTGTTCTTCTTCTCCGCTTATGACGGCTTCCGGCTGCGCAAGGGAAGTCTGTTCCAGACCTGGGTTCCTACCGCCGCGGAACGCACTGGAGATTTTTCACAAATCGGGTCCAGCAACACAAGTTCCGTGCTGACCATCTATGACCCAACCACCAGCGGTGTGGGGGCAAACGCTGGTACTCCTTGCAATTCAAGCAACACGGCTTGCAGAACGGCCTTCATTGGGAACATCATTCCTACCAACCGTATCGACCCCACCGCCCAAGCGCTCCTTTCTTACTTTCCGATGCCTAATCAGACGAACAATCCTAACGGCAATTTTGCGACGGCCTTTAGTACCGGCGGCGACGTCGACCAGTACAACGAGCGCATCGACTACAACCTGAGCGAGAAGCAAAGGATCTTCGGACGCTACACGCACAACCACATCTTGTCGCTTCCAGACGCCCCGTTCAGCCAGATCTGCACGGACCGCTGCACGGAAACCACCACCGCCCACCAGGTTTCCTTGGGTGATACCTTTTCGTTTTCACCCAAGACGATCCTGGACATGCACATTGGCTACACGCGTTACGTATACCTGCGCACGCCGCTGAGCCAAGGCATTGATCTATCGAAGTTTGGCGCAAACTGGGCAGCGCTCGCCCCCGAGATGACTTACACGCACATCCCGCAGGTGTGCGTCTCGAATAACTCAGGGGACACTCATTGGGGCGGTGGCTGGTGCGCTCAGGGAACGGGCAGCGGTATCGGTGCGTGGGACGACACTCTCAGCATCATGCCCTCGGTCTCTCACATCATGGGCAAGCATAATCTGAAGGCCGGGTTTGAGTTTCGTTTGCTCCGAAACAACTACTACCAGAGCAACAATCCGGCCGGTCTCTTGCAATTCAATGCTAAGATGACGGCTGCCAACCCTAACGATCCTAGTAACCCCAACGCTGGAACCAACGGTTCAACCGGGAACGGTTTCGCGTCCTTCCTGCTCGGGTATGGCGATAGCGGCAGTTTCGTTGAGCCAGCCAGAACAGCCGACCAGAACCTTTACAAAGCCTTCTACGTGGGCGACACCTATCAGTTGACCCGGAAGCTCACTTTGAATTTGGGACTTCGCGTCGACCTGCAAGGCGATTGGACGGAGCGGTTCAATCGCATCGTCGCGTTCAACCCGACCGAGGCCAGTCCGCTGCTGACGATTGACCCTGCGTTGGGGAGCACAGTCAACCCCGCCACGGGGAAAACGTTCGCCAATCTGAAGGGTGGCTATGACTTAGTGGACTCGAGTCGGCACTCGAGTCGCATGGCGTTTCCCGACTGGAACCATGTAGAACCACGTCTCGGAATTTCGTACCAGTTCGACAAAAATACGGTGATCCGGACTGGGTATGGAATCTTTTATTTGCCGGTAGACGTGCGGTGGAATGATGCTCCGCATAACCTGTTCATCAACTCCTTCTCGACACCTTGGCAAACTGCGCAGTCGAATGGAGTTACACCCCTGAATCCGTTGTCCAATCCTGAACCGCTCGGAATCATTCCACCCTTTGGGAGGAATCAAGCTTTGATCGATGTGCAGGGGAATGGCAACGAAGCGGCCCTGCCGAATAATCCCGCACCTTACGTGCAGCAGTGGAACTTCGACATTCAACGCCAATTCCCCGGCAATACGCTGTTGGACATCGCTTACGCCGGGTCCAAGGGCACCCATTTGCCCATGCATGATCAGAACCTCAACCAGATGCCGGATCAGTTTCTACCCTCCGGTGCCCCCAGCGCCGCGAATACGGCAATAATCAATTCCCTGACGCAAATTGTGCCCAATCCGTTCGCTGGGAACTGCGCAGGCTGCACGGGGCCCTTGCAATCCGGCAATATGGGCACGGTTGCGACCGTAAAGCAAGGTCAGTTGCTCTTGCCATTCCCGCAGTTTGATGGTGTGTCTATGGCCGAGCCGGACAACCGCGATTCCATCTACCACTCCATGCAGTTGAAGGTTCAGAAGCGCTTCTCCGCAGGCGCTCAACTGCTTGCCACCTACACGGTCTCGAAGCTCATCGACGATACCAACTCGGAAATCAACTGGCTGGAGGCCTCACCAGTCAGCTGGAACGATTCCAATGCCAACAATCTACGTAGTCAGCGCAGCTTGGATGCATTCGATGTTCCTCAGCGCCTGGTTCTCGGAGCCGTTCTGGACTTGCCGTTTGGGCACGGCAAGAAGTATGCAAGCAACGTGAACGGAGTTGCCGATAAGCTGGTCAGTGGATGGGGCATCGATACCATCATCACCTTCCAGCGTGGCTTCCCGATCATCATCGGCGGGTGCCCCGGTCCTCAGAGCAACTCCGGCATTCCCAACGCGGGCTGCGACCGGCCGGACAGAACCGCGCTGTCGCATCAAACTTCTGGTTCTGTGGGCCAGCGTCTGACCGAATGGTTTGACACTTCCGTATTCACGAAACCCACCGACTTCGGCTACGGCAACGATTCGCGTACCGAACCCAACATTCGGACCGACGGCGTGAAGAACTTTGACTTTGCCTTCTTCAAAGATACAAAATTCGGTCCTGACCAAAGACTTGGAGCACAGTTCCGGGCCGAGTTCTTCAACGGCTTCAATCACCCGCAGTTTAATCCGCCTGACAGCGGCTTTGGCGATGCGAACTTTGGGCATGTAACCAGCCAATACAACCTCCCACGCCTCATCCAGTTCGCATTGAGGTTCACCTTCTAACCTTCTAACGTCGTGCACCGGGCGGGGCCCCTCCCGCCCGGTGCACGACTCTCTTCTCTGGTAACTTCTCTCTGATCGCCTCTCCCAATTTGCCTAATTGTGTTTGCCGGCGAATTTCTGCTGACCGAATCCCCGGTTGGCGTGAAAATAGCTGTATGAAAGCGGCCTTCCTTTTCCTGGTCATCTGCTGCCTAACCCCAAGATGCGCAACTTGCCAGACGTCCGAGGCCCACATCGAACAGTTGTTCCGCGCCGGCCAGGAAGCCATGAAGCAAGGGCAGTTTGCTCGCGCCGCGGAAGACTTCAAGAAGGTCCTGGCTGTTGATCCGACCCTGCTCGAGGCTGAGGTCAACCTGGGCCTCGCGTACCAGAGCCTTTTCGAGTACGACTTGGCCGTGCGCCACCTAGCGAAAGCTCTGCGCGAAAGGCCAACCCTGCTTGGCCCTACCGTAATCGTAGGAATGGACTATCTAAAATTAGGCTCTCCAGAAAAGGCCGTTCCATTCCTTCAGCGTGCGTTAAAGCTCGATCCGTCCAACCGCGAGGCGCACCAGGCGTTGGCTTCGTGCTACCAGGGCCAGGAAAACTTCCGAAGCGCGGCTGAGGAGTTCCGCCAGATCGCGGAGCTTGACTCCGACAAGTCTGAGGCGTGGTTCAAACTCGGGCACGAATACCTGGATCTCGCTGCCCGTTTGGCATTTCGGGGAGCGCATTTGTACCGTGAGTCGGCGTGGGGACACCGCTTTCTCGGTGACCTCTTGCTCCAGCGTAGCCGTTGGGAAGATGCACTGCAGGAGTACCGAAAAGCGCTCAGCGCCGACCCTCGCCACTCTGGCTTGCATACTTCTCTGGGCCAAGCCTATCTGCATGCGGGGAAATTGGAAGAAGCCGAAACAGAGTTTCGCCTGGAGCTTCAGCTCGATTCGCAAAACGAGCTGGCGTGGCTAGGCCTGGCAAACTTACAGCTCGCCAAAGGTCAAGCTACAGCAGCCCTTGAATCTCTCGGAAAAGTTTGGGAAACCTCTCCGGAGTTTTTGGCTGTACAACGGGGGTTCCCCTCCATCGAACTCACTCCTGCGTCAGTGAAGGATTCCCTAGCGGGCCTCCAGGGCGAAACAGAAGGACCAGCCAAGCATTACTTGCTGGCCGCTCTTTACGCCACTACGAATGACAGCGCCCTTTCAGACCGCCAATGGAAATCGCTCCAAGCAGACTTCTCGGCATGGCAACACGCGCCGGACGCTGCCGCGGGGGCCCAAGCGAATCAGGACCCCTGCAAAGCCCATCGCTACTCTCGCTGCGTCGATTCGCTGCGGTCGAGGAAGCATCTGACCGATTCGGAACGGCTGCTGTTGGGAAAAACGCACTTCACCTTGCAACAATACGAACCCGCAGCGGACGCGTTAGCGCAAGTGCAAGGCGCCACGAACGAAAATGCCGAGGCCAGCTACTGGTTGGCGCGCACTTACCAAGGGCTGGGTGCTGAGGCGTACGCGCGACTGGAGGAATCTTTTCCCGACTCCTGGCGTACTCACCAACTGCGCGCCGAAGGCTACTCACTTCGCCAGGATCTCGACGATGCGCTCAAAGAGTTTCATGCAGCTCTACAGTTGCGTCCCAATGAGTCAGAACTTTACGAAGCGCTCGGGGAACTTTACCTCGTCAATCATTCTGATGACGAGGCGCAGAGTGAACTACAGCGAGCCTTGACGCTGGATCCCTCGCGAACGCATGCGCTTTATCTCCTGGGGCGCCTGTACGTGCAAAACCGGGAGAATGAAAAGGCGCTGCCCTATTTGCAGCACGCGCTGCAACTGCAACCGGATTTGGCTGAAGCCAGCGGCTTGTTGGGGACCGCGTACGTGCGCCTGGGACAGTTTGCCAAGGCTATCCCGAAACTCGAGAAAGCAGCTCCTCTGGACCATTACGGCAACGTCCATTATCAGCTGTATCTAGCGTATCGGAAGCTCGGTCAAGCCGATCTGGCGCAGAAAGCGTTGGCGCGCTCGCAGGATCTTCGTCGAAGCTCTCTCGAACGTGACCAGGCCTTAATTATGGGATCTCCGCAGCCGGAAAGTGACCCGCAATGAGGTAAACAAGCCCTTTTTCTGCTAGCGCACGAATCTCGAGGTCGCTCTTGTGCACCGAGACCAGGACCGCGTTGCGGAAAACTCATGGGACTGCGGCGGCAAGTTGTGAATTTCGAGAGTCTGGTGATCCGCGTCCGCCGCTCGACTCGAATCATCGGCTGAAAGACTCACTTCCGACCCCAAGTTGGATCCAGTTTTGCCGACTGCACCTCTGTAGTGAGACAGGTTTCGATGGGCACACTTGCCACAGGATCTGAAGGCCCGTAAAGAAGCAATAGATCAACTCAAGAAGACCCGTGATGATGATCCTAGCGCTTAAGCCTCAGGACTGGGCCTTTTGCAGATTCTCGCGGGTGAGAACCAATTGCGGATGTGCGGGTGTAAGCCGGCTTTCAAGAACAGCAATGGCATGCTTGAGCAAGTGGCACGGATTCACTTTGCCGCCCCAAAATATTCAGCAAACTCCCGGGAATGGGGCGAGTCAGAGCCACATCGGGACTATCCGCGTTCGATTGGAACGTATCTGGAACTCGGGCAGCCGAAGATTACTGTAATCTAATAATCACAGAGCGGTTAGTATGGTGGAGGCGGGGGGAGTCGAACCCCCGTCCGAAAAGCGCTACGACACGAAGCCTACATGCTTATCTCAATTCGGTGTGCGACCCGGCCCTCGCGGGCTGATCGCGCGTTCACCGGCCGCGCTCAGAATGAGCAAGAAACGCAGCCAGCTAGTCCGATGGTTCTCGCCCGAGCCCTGCGGACCGAAAGGCCCAGGCCAGCTCACTGTGTGACGCCTCTTACCGGACCCATGAGCGAAGCCCGGGGAAGCGTGCGCTTAATTAATTAAGCAGCAAGTGCCAAGTTGTTGTTGGCATTTCTAGTTTCCACCAAGTTACGGGCAGGTGGGTCCCGGCATGCCTTCGGGCCGCGACAGCTTCCGTCGAAACCGAGTCGCCCCCTGGCGCTTATTATAGCACTGGGTAGGGAGACTGCGATTGGGAAGGCCAGCCAGCGGAAGGATGGGCGCTCGGGCGAAGCACCAAGGCAGGCAATGAGCTTGGCACTAAGCAACGATTGGGCACATAGGTACGCCTAGGCGGTTGACTCCAAACAGGTTACCTTCCAAAATCACAAAACGGGGGAGACTGGGCAAAACACTCCCGGAAAACAGGAATGGCACAAGAGCCAAACACCGTGGAACAAGCCGTATCGCGCGCCTTACGAGAGAACCTCGAACGGATCCAGCGGAACGCCGACGAACTGCACCAGGCTGTCGGCGATATCGTGGCTGCGTGCGCGAGCACCAAGCCGACCAACGCGCTGCCGTCGATGCTGAGGGCGCAGACTTCGGCAGCGTCGTTGTCAGCGGCGCTGGAAGTCTTGACGCGATTCGTTACCATGGCGGTGCAGCCTGGGCAGCGCTCTCCGCTGGAAACGCAAATCGCGCATCTTATCAGTACGGCTGCGGTTGAGCCTGCTACCGAACCGGTGCGGCCGCACCCTTCGGCTCCTACGCCGATGGCGCAGGCGCCGGCGCCGGCCACCGTGCAAGCGACCGTGCATGCGCCTCCACAGGTCGAACCGCAGCCTTTGATCGAGCTGGAGGCCGAGCCGGAAGCGATTCAGTTGATCGAGCCGCGGGCGCCCGCGGTTTTGCCCGAAGCCGAATTCGAGGGGGACTTTGACGTCAACCAGCTAACGCCCGAGGAACAAGAACTGCACCGGCGAGCAAATCGGGTGGCGAAAGTTTCGATGCAAGATATTAAAATGCTCAGACCGGAGCAAGTGCGGCTAGGGCGCGAGAAGAAGGATCTTTGCATTCGATTGAAAGATGACATTGAAAAAGCTCATCGGGAATACGACCGGCGTTTCAAACCCATCATGGATCACCCAGTGGATTACTTTTATCGCTGGATGGTGGAAATCCTCGCGGATGGCGATGCCCACGCTCTCGGCGAATACCCGTACGCCACGCCCGCGCGGCATCGGTAGAATAGCGGACAGGAATACGGCTGCGCCAGGTTCCTGGGCCGCGGTGACGCGAAGCGTTTGTGTGCTCGTGCTCCTGTTCGCGCTTGTGCCTGGTAGTGCGCGGGAAACTTTTGCGCAGTCCTCGCGCTCACAAAAGAAACAGAAAAAGGTAAAAAAACCGGTGCCAGTGCCTTGCCGCGTCGGTTGCAAACCGGACACGGCGGCTCCCGGAGTGACGGCGGACACTCCAGAAGACCAGGCACTTCGCAAAGAACTCTCAGGGCTGGCCCGCGCGGCGCATAACGCAGAGCCCGGCGCTTACAACAATCTTTCTGCCTTTGCAGCGAAAAATGCCGCGAACGTTTGGGGAGCGCGCGCGGCGCTGGCTCTCGGCTATGAAGATCACTCAAAGAATCACGAGCAACTGGCCCTCGCCTGGTTTACCAAGGCGAGCGGGGACGCGTTGTTGCGCGAGTACGTCCTCTACTGGACGGCGCAGGCGAAGCACGGACTGGGGCACTCGAAGGATGCGCTAGCCGATTTGGAAACGGTCCAGCGTGACTATCCGAATACCGCGATGAAGGAGCAGTTGCTCGAGAGTCTGGTACCGTTGGCCATCGAATTGGGACGGGCACAGGACGCTATCGATGCATTGAACACTTATCCGGCCACCGGCAGCCGCCCTACACTGCTTCTCGAGAGGGCTCAGGCTTACCAGTCGTTGCATCAGCTTCCCCGCGCTGCCAAGGATTATCAGGCGATTTACTACAAAAGTTCTCAGAGCGATGAAGCGAAAGCAGCGGACAGCGCGCTAAAGAAAATTTTGCGCGAGATGAGCAAGGAATATCCATACCCCGGCGTGGAACTGCAACAGCAGCGCGCGCAGGCTTTCTACGACGTTCACAAATGGAAAGAGGCGCGGGCTGAATTTGAAAAGCTATTGGGAATGCTGCACGACCCGCTGAATCCCAACCGGCAATTGGCCGAGCTACGCGTCGCACAAGCGCGAGTGCAATCGAAGGGTTCACCGAAACTTGTCGCGTCGCTCAAGACGCCGGATTTCGAAGTTGACGCGGAACGCCTTTACGTGTTGTCGCAAATCTATCGTTCCGACAAGAAGTTCGACGAAATGTTTGCGACGCTCAATGAGCTTACGCAAAAGTATCCGCTGAGCAAGTGGAACGAAGAGGGATTCATGGCGGCGGGGAATTACTATTGGGTGGACCTCGACCGCACCAAGGCCGCGAGCTACTACCAGCGTGTTCTCGATACTTTTCCGAGCGGAAGAAATGCGTTCAACGCGGAGTGGCGGGTAGCGTGGGTCGCTTATCTCAATCGCCAGCCCGACGCGGAAGACAAGATCAAGAATTTTCTGCTGAAGTATCCAGCCTCGGGTAACACATCCGACGCGGTTTATTGGCTGGGCCGCGATGCCGAGCGTAGCGGGAAGCTTGCTGAAGCGCGGGCTTACTTCCGAAAAGACATCGAGCGATTTCCGCAGACGTATTTTGGGCACGCCGCGGCGTTGCGTTTGAGCAAGCTGGAACCCGCCGACGGAGATCCGCCGGAAATTTTGGACAGAATTCCACCGCCGCCTTCGCTGCGGCCTTTCGATGAGCCGATTCCTCCTGCTGCTGCAGACCGCTGGGCGCGCGCGCAGGCTTTGCGCACAATCGCCTTCGATGCGAGCGCTGAGCTTGAACTGAAGAACGCGTATTTTGCCACTTCGTCTCCGCGATTTCTTTACGAAGCCGCGCAGGCGGCCTTCGACCAGGGGCATTTTGCGGCGGGCATGGCTTATGGACGCATCATCGTTCCCAATTTCGATGCGCGCAGAATCGACGATCTGCCGATCGACGTCTGGAAAGTGCTCTATCCGCTCCCCTACGAAGCGGTGATCCGGCGCGAAGCCGCCAAGAATAATTTCGATCCCATGCTTGCAGCGGGACTGATGCGTCAGGAATCCACGTTCCAAGCCGATGCTCTTTCTCCGCAGAACGCGATTGGACTGATGCAAGTCATCCCGAAAACGGGGAAGCTTCTCGCCAAGCAACTTCGCGTGCGTTTCTCTCCGGACAAGCTTTTCCAGCCCGAATACAACATCCAGCTTGGGATGCTTTATATCTCCGGGCTGGTGAAATTGACGGGAGCACCCGAATACGCGCTGGCGGCGTTTGACGCGGGCGAAGACCGCATCGCCGCGTGGAAAGCCGAGCGCAATTACGACGAAATCCCTGAACTTGTTGAATCCATTCCTTTCAGCGAGACTCGTGATTACGTGCAAATCGTCTTGCGCAATTCCGAAGTCTACCGGATGATTTATGGTCAGCCGGGCGCGGCGTCTTCTTCGGCGGCGGGGCCCGGCCGGTAATTTCCGGTAGGGCCTATTTCGTTCGGCCCAATTGTGCTGACAATCCAGATCGTCTGGCAGGCTAAATGAATCCCTCTGAATCTGGCATGGCGCAGGTTGCGCGCCGCATGCTTTCCGCAAAAGCAGAGCAATTTACCGAATCCGTGATTCGCGAGATGACCCGCCTTGCGATGAAGCACGGCGCCGTCAATCTCTCACAGGGCTTCCCCGATTTTGCAGCGCCAGCCGAAATCAAGGAAGCGGCGCGGCAAGCCATCTCAGATGACATCAACCAATACGCGATAACCTGGGGCGCCAAACCGTTGCGGGACGCGATCGTAGAGAAATTTGAGCGGACCCAGGGCGTACGTGTGGATCCTGAACGCGAGATCACGATTTGCTGCGGCTCGACGGAAGCGATGATGTCCACGATGCTGGCCATCATCAATCCGGGCGACGAAATTGTCGTATTCGAGCCGTTTTATGAGAATTATGGCCCGGACGCCATTCTGAGTGGTGCCACGCCGCGCTTCGTGAAGCTGAGTCCTCCTGATTGGAGTTACGAGGAGAAGGAACTGGCTGCGGCATTTGGCCTGCACACCAAGGCCATCATCCTGAATACGCCTAACAATCCAACCGGGAAGGTCTTCACTCGGCGAGAGCTCGAATTTATCCGCGACCTGTGCGTCCGCTGGAACGCTTTCTGTGTCACCGACGAAATATACGAACATATTCTGTACGACGGGACGGAACACATTTCGATGGCGCGCATCGATGGGATGCGCGACCGTACCATTGTGATCAATGGCATGTCCAAGACCTACAGCGTCACCGGTTGGCGTGTAGGCTGGGCCATCGCTCCGCCGGAACCGACAGCCGCGATCCGCAAGGTCCATGACTTTCTTACAGTCGGAGCCGCCGCACCTTTGCAGCAGGCCGGGGCCATCGCGCTGAAATCGCCGCAGTCGTACTATGAGAAGCTGGCAGGGGACTACACTGTGCGCCGTGAGCGCCTGCTCAAAATCCTCACCGCCGCAGGCTTCACCGTCTTCAAGCCCCACGGCGCGTATTACATCATGACGGACATTTCGGGTTTCGGTTTCCCGGACGATGTGGCGTTCGCAAAGTTTCTCGTGGAAAAGGTTGGTGTTGCCGTGGTTCCGGGGTCCAGCTTCTACAACGATGCCCGCGACGGCGCGACGCAAGTCCGCTTTACGTTTTGCAAGAAGGAAACTACGCTCGCCGCAGCCGAGGAACGACTATCGCGCCTCCCCGAACACCTAAGAAACCGTTGACGACACAAAGTGTCAGAGGGCTCCGCGCGAAACTGGCACACTATGTAAAATCTATCTAACTCGGTGAAAAACCGCGGCCTCCGAAGCTTTAGGGGTAGAGACTGACGGTGCCCTGATCAAGACACGGCTGTCAAATGGCTCGAAACGCGATTTCGGAAGGGCGACGAGATTTCATTTCGAACACCTGGATGATGAAACCACCGAAACCGCAGCCAGAGCCGCTGCAGCTGAAAGTCAAAAGCTGGAATGAGAGAAGGAGTGATCCACGATCATTCTTCAAACTTGCCGTCAGCAACTCCGCTCCGCCTCGTCTGTTCTTCAAAAGGTGGGACCGTAGGTTTACTGACGTACGATGTTCCTTGCGCGGAGCTAGGGAGCAGATCGCGGCCACCCGCACTTGCTAATTAGGGTTTCGTTGCGAGTAGATATTCGCTGTCCTCATTGCGGCGGGTGACGCCTCGGACTGTCGCTCCGGGAGGGAACTCCCAAACCTCATCCTCAGGATTGTAATCCGGCGTCGCAAGAACCTTGAATAAGCCGTGGCCTAGGCTAATTGCTTCGGTGGGACGCGAAGCTTCCGTCCCTTCGTCCAGAAGGCGAACAAAAATCTTAACTCTCTCAGTACTGGAGTCCGGGACCGCCGACATGAAGCACCTCTCCTGTCACATATGATCCCGGATCAGAAAAGTCGGCCCCGAAGCGTGCGGTGCCGTCCAGGTCGAAAACGTGCGCCGGAACGGCGCAAGAGGGTCGCGCTTGTTACGAGTATCACTCTTCTATTGCTCTCCGGATATCTGAGTTGACGTCAACCAGCGCCGGGGCAACTCGACCCTCCGGCAACATTCCCACATTTGAAATGGTTCCGTTACGCTTGAGGTAAACTCCGAGAATCGACTCGATCAGCCGCCAGCGTTGATCTCGGCGGCGTTGGAGTACATCGACTCGGATGAAAACGTCTCGGTGCTCGAACGCTCCCTCGAAGATCGCCGGAACTTCTCGATTTGTACGACCTCGCCCCGTGGCTGGGCGTTGTTTTGTATGTACACAAAGTTATGTTAGTATGCAATTAACGCCGCCATCTCCAGAAATCCACATCTACGATTATGCTGTATCTCAGGAGTTGACGGCCCTTATTATAGCGACATCAGCTTAGACCTACTCCGTCTTCCTATTAGAATTATGGTAGGTTTTCATTTCCGACCTGCAACGAATTTCAGATACGACTCGATGAGACAGCCAGAATGAAAAGTCGCCCGATAAAAGAGAAAAGGCTGGGTGATTTGGAGAGCGATTTCGAGCCTCTCTTTATCTCCTGCCTGAGAGAGTGCGCCGGAGGTCGCTGGGGTCTGTTCGGACAAAACGACTCATCAGAAGTCGCTAGATATCGTCAGTGGGATGAGGCAGAGCAGCTCAGAGAAATTGCTGACGAGATTCAAGAGTTACGAGCGGAGTTTGGTCAGCCAAACGCACAGGTCGACCGCTTCGTGCATTACTGTTCAATTCGCGGCTCGAATGTTCCGGGCGAGCCCAAGTTAGCGAAAGCTTTGCTGGATGAAATCCTTAAAGAGAAGGCCAATCCGCCAGATAAAGCCACTTCCTGCTAACTGGCGTTCGCGTCAATCTGATCTGATGCTACTCGCCGCCTATGGCGTTCGCTCCAGAGGTCGCTCGCCTGCAAACTCACTGATATCGACTGGCGGCGGGAACCAATAGTTTGGTGCGAAGTCTCGGCGCGCCGTTCGGCGCCGCGGATCGAGCCGGCGTGTTCAGCAAAATGCGAGATAGCTGGAATTACTCTTTCAAGGAATTAGGGGCGGAAGTATTCTTTGGCGATTTCCGGTTGAGAAAGGCCACGAGTTTCTGAGCGGCAGGCGGCACTGCGACCGCACCCTTGAAAATGATGGCTTCCGCTGACACATTTTGTCGGTAGACGCGCTCGTTGGCATCATCGTCGGGACGAACGGTTGAGCCCTCGAGAGAGATGCCTGCAAACAGGCCGCGCGCGCGCGAATAGCTGAGGACTTCGGCCCGTAGCGTCGCATCGGTGGAAGCGTTGGCGGTGCGGCCCTTGGGACCGGCAGCAACGGAGGCGTCCGCTCCAAGCTTTACCTTGCTCTTGAGAATGGCGCGGGCTCCCCGCGGATTCATTACGAGCAGGACGAAATCGGTGGCCTGGCCGCCGATCTGGAAGCCGATGCTGCCGCCTTCCAGAGCCATCATGGAGGGCGCACTCCAAGGGCCGGTGTAGTGTTCGCCAGTGCGGCAAGTCATGGCGCCGCGGCCATAGCTGCCGCCAACGACAAAGGCGGCCTTTAAAACCGAGGGGTAAACGATGACGCATTCGGCTTTGTCGATGAGATCCTGAGGGAGGTCATCGGGGATATCCATAATCTCCTTCATGACGGTACCGCAGTTCTCGAGCCGGTCGGTTTCTTTCTTTTCTTCGGCCGCGGAGAGTGGCAGAGCGATCAAGCCTAACGTCATCAGGGAGGCGATTATTCGCTCGATCAAAAGTCACCTCTTCTTAGATTTTCCGGACTAGGGCATCATAGAGCGCCAGTGGGTCAAGCGCAACTTTGAACCGGGGACCTGTTGATTCTCTGCTCTGCGTGAGAATACATACAATGGATAAACGCGCCACTCGATCTGAAAAACGAAAAAGCTGTGCGGAATGCGAGTCTTGTTCCGAAAACGAAACAAACCCGATGCCCTGGGCGTTGAAGGCTTCGCAGAACTCATGGGCGTCGAAATGAAGCAACATAATCCCGTGGTACGCTAAAACTCCATTCAGCGGTTTTCAGCCCTGTAACATTACATTCTGATCGGCTGGTTGGGCGAAATAACAATTCGCCAGGGACACGTCTGAAGAAGAAAACTAATGATTCACAACGGGGGTAGTCCGCATGGGATGATGAATCGCGGCGGAACGCCAACCGACGAAATAGTTTGAGGGAACCTATCTAACCTTTTATGCGTCAGTCAGTCATATGGTCCAGTGCCCGCCTGGGGAGGCTTACCCATGTCGATCTTTCAGGACATCCGTTACGCGCTGCGCCTGCTGGTGAAAAGTCGTGTGTCAACAACCGTCGCGGTGCTCTCCCTGGCTCTGGGTATCGGTGCTACCGCCACAATCTTCAGCGTGGTGTACGCCGTTTTGGTTGATCCCTATCCTTATGCAGGGGCGGACCGCATCGGTATGGTTCACCTGTTGAATGCTAAGGGCGACCGAGGCACTACCGGCTACACCATGACAGATTATCTCGAGATGAAGGCTCGCGCCAAAAGCGTCGAAAGCATGATTGCCCTCGACCGGAACAACGTGGTGATGACCGAAGCGGGCCTCCCGGAGGCCGTCGTCCAAGAGGACTTCTCACCAAATGCGTTCGAGTTCTTCGGCGTTCCACCTCTCTTTGGCCGCACTTTCTCGCCACAAGATGCTGGCGGTGAATCGAAGGTCGAACCCGTCGCGGTGCTGAGTTATTCGTTCTGGGAACGCCATTTCTTCGGCCGACGGGGCATCCTCGGGCACCAACTCCGCCTCAACGACAAGTTCTTCACCGTGATCGGTGTGCTTCCGGTGCGCTTTACCTGGCACGACGCCGACGTGTACGTGCCGATGGAACTCCACCCCAGCACCGAAGAGCGAGTTGGGTTAGTGATCAAGGTGAAACCCGGTATCCCCAAGGAACAGGTCAATGCCGAGTTTCAGAGCTTCCACGAGAAATTCTCGAAGGGAAGTCCTACGTTCTACTATCCCGAATCTCCCTTCCGCACCGAGTTCATGTCGGTCAACGAGGGAATCCTCGGAAAATTCGCCAACACGCTTTTGGCGCTGCTGGCCGCGGTGGGATTCCTGCTGTTGATCGCCTGCGCCAACGTCGCGAATCTGCTCCTGGCGCGGGCCAGCGCGCGGCATGGCGAAATCGCGGTGCGCGTCGCCTTGGGTGCGGGCCGGAAGCGTGTCATCCAGCAACTCCTGACCGAAAGCGTGATCCTGTCCGTGACAGGAGGGGTGCTGGGCGTCGCCCTGGCATATGGCGGGGTGAAGGCGGTGGTCGCGCTGATGCCGGAATACTCGGTGCCGCACGAGGCCGTGATTGCCATCAATGTGCCCGTGCTGTGTTTCGCCGTCGCGGTTTCGATACTAACCGGGATCTTGTTCGGCCTCGCGCCCGCTCTACAGCTTTCCAGGCAGAATCAGTCTGCGTTTCTCAAGGCCGCTGGGAGGGATTCCGGCGCAGGCACCGCGGGGCACCGCCTGCGCAATTTCCTGATCGTTTCGGAAGTAACCCTCTCGCTCGTGCTTCTCACCGGCGCCGCTCTCGCCGCTGCAGGCATGCTTGAACTCAGCAAACAGAGGCTCGGTTATCAACCCAAAGGCGTCCTGACCATGTATGTACCCGTACCTGCTGCCCGCTATCCTCAATGGAGCCAGCGCCGCGCCTTTTTCACGGATATCATCGAACGCTTGCGCAAACTCCCTGGTGTGGAATCGGCGGCCGCCACCACCACGGGAGTGCCTCCCTATTCCGGCGCCCCCTCGAAATTCGATATTGAAGGACTGCCGTCGTCCGGCACAAAGCTTCGGGTCAATCTCGTCAGCGACGGCTATTTCCGCACGCTCGGCATTCCCCTGCTCAAGGGCCGCTATTTCGATGAGGGGGACGTGACTCGCGTAAATCACGTTGCTGTCGTTACGGAAGATCTTGTAAAGAAATACTTTCCGCCCGGTCAAGATCCCATCGGCAGAGAGATTAGCCTGGACTTGTTCACCGGTGCTCTTCCTCCCAATTTCACGAAATCTCCCGGGGACCCGCATGCGTTCCAGATCGTCGGGATCTGCGGTGCTTCCCGCAATTCCGGTCTCCGCGACGCGCCGGAACCGGCGGTCTATCTCCCATTCTCAAGCATATTCCCCCCCGGAATGATGTTCGCGATTCGCACCACGTCGGACCCGTACGCGCTTTCCAATGGCGCGCGTCAAGCTGTGGGTGCGGTGGATCCTGGCCAGCCCATCACGCGTGTCCGCAGCCTGGAGGAGATGCTGAGCAGCGCCACGGCATACCCACGGTTTGCCACATTTCTGTTTGGGATCTTCGGTGCCATCGGCTTGACCCTGGCATGCACCGGGATCTTCAGCGTGGTGTCCTATACCGTCTCCAGGCGCACGCGTGAATTTGGCATCCGCATGGCACTGGGCGCCACCCCTGGCAGCGTGCTGAGATTGGTGCTCGGGTCGACAGGCCGCGTACTCACAGTAGGTTTCGTGCTCGGAGCGATCTTGAGCATGCTTTCGGGTCGCGCGCTGGCTGGCAAATTGGAAGGCATCGGCGTTGCGAGCCCGTCCATGCTGGTGGCCATCACCAGCGTCTTGGCTGTAGCAGCTCTCTTGGCTTGCGCCGTCCCGGCGCGATCCGCTACCAGGGTCCAGCCAATGGATGCGTTGCGGCACGAGTAATATCGAAACAAAAGAGAAAGCAGCGTGTCTCAGACTTGTGTAGGGCTGTGTGCCCCAGGCTTGCGTCAAATGGGCACCGCTCACTTAGCGGTATAACGCTATTCGTAGAAGTGCGCTTGGCGTGGCTGACATGTCATCGCACGCTGCGGCCTCAACAACTCGCGATATACACCGCAGCGTTTACGCATGCGGCTCCGCTTGAGCGGATAGTCGGCGATGTAGTCAGGCTGGCCACCTTTGCGATCATGCTTGGATCACGGGCTACCCTGACCTAATCCCTGTAAGGCAAGAGTTGCCGACCAGCTCCCCAGAGACGAGGCGATTCCGAGGTTGTGCGTGCTATGGCGATTCATCGCCAACCGTCCGGCAAAACGGTGAACGCAGAGCCCCTGGGCGCGTGCCGGGCTTTGTATTTCGCCAAACGAATGATGCGGCATAGAATCTGGAATGTGGAGCGTCACGAGCAAGTAGAGAAATCGTTGCAAAGCTGATAGGGATGCGCCCACAAAATAGGGAGGACATCTTGGCCGCAGAAATTCTCATGGTTCTTAGTGCGAGCATTATCTTGACGCTCGGAGTCGTCCACCTCGTCTATACGTTCTGGGGGCCAAAGCTCACGCCCCGCGACCCCGCGCTGCAAACCAGCATGAGCCAGATTGCACCTGTCATTACGAAAGAAACAACAATGTGGCGGTGTTGGGTGGGCTTCAATGCAAGCCACGGCATGGGACTTATTTTGTTCGGCTTGGTTTTCGGTTTTCTCGCATTGGCTCATGGCCAACTCCTCTTTCAGTCACCGTTCCTGCTCGTTGTCGGGCTGGCAATGCTTGGTGGTTTTGTTGTGCTCGCCAAGGTTTATTTTTTCAGTGTGCCTCTCACAGGTATCAGCATTTCTTTGGCCTGCTATGTCGCCAGCATTGCGCTATCGCGGGCCTTAATAATGCGCTCCTGACATAAACAGCGATAACGCTCACGACCCGGACCGGCTGGTGCAATTCAGACGCCAGGATGCCTGTTTGAACTGCCACGTTTCATATTCAAGTCTCGGCGTTCCAGGAATGTTAGTTCGCAGCGTGTTTCCTGGGCCTGACGGTACGCCGATACGCGAGTTAGGTGATTATATTACCGACGATCCGTGCTCACACTTGCCCTCGGCATCGGGGCCGAACACCGCAATTTTTAGCATCATGAACGCCGCGCTGTTTCGCCCCTTGCCTTATAGAATCCTCAAATAGTTGGTCCCATGTAGCTTTTGCAGGGTCGAGACCAGCCGCCCACATCTTAGAACTTGGGACAGGCAGCGTTGAGTCGAGACTCTCTATTCACTTGCACCCCTCCACGCTCTCGGCGTAGGGGTCGTCGCCGCCGCGCTCGCAAGAGGCAGCTAGCGCATTGATCGCGGCAATAAGATTGCGGCAGCGGCGAGTCGCAGGCCCTTCGGATAGAACGATCCCTGCCATCCTGTGGCTGTGAACGACGAGGTCCCGACCAGAATCGGCGGATGGTTCACGGGAGAGAGCATAGCGGAACCGGCAGCGGGACCGTTTTGGGTTGACGCGGCCCCGGCCCTCAAACCGAAGCGCTCTTTGAGCTATGGTGTGCCTTGGCGGCCGTCACTCCGCCCCAGAGCGAACCGGGATTGGCTCGATCCCCATGAAGCTTCATCATCCGGTCGAAGAATTCGCGAACGGTCGTCGTCTCCTCGTTGAGACGCAGGAAGTCCCGGAAGTAGCTGCGCGTTTCTTCGATGATCCGCGGGTCGTCGTCGTTCTCGGGCCGTTTGTGACCGGCGATCACGGCGCGAGGTTTCAGCAATTCGAGTTTGTCGAGGGCAGCGATCCATTGGGCCCAAGACTGTGGATTACCTTCCCCCATATAGGGATGGACGCCGTTGTAGGTGACGTCCCCGGCCACCACCAAGTCGATGGAGGGGACGTGCAGACTCGTGGACAGAGCCGTGTCGGTGTAGCCCGTGTCGACCATGACCAACTCGTGCCCTTCCAGCTCGATAGTGCTTCCTTCGAACGCCTCGGCCACCGCGAGCTGTTCCGGGAGCTGGCCGGGAAAGCGCGAATTCCAGAAGCTGTTGAAGTAGGGCGGATCGAGTTCATGACGCATGGCCTCTACGATGTCCGGCCTTGCCACCGCCCGTGCATGGGGGAAGCGCTGCTTAAGCAGCCCTATGCCGAAGAAATGATCGCCGTGGCCATGCGTCAAGTAAATCGTGGTCAGATTCTTGCCGCTCGCTATAACCCAGTCCGCCAGAGCCTGCGAAGCTTCTGCGGTAAGGAAGGTATCGACCAACACAGCATCCCGTTCGCCGTAGATCAGCGTGGACGAGTTGGGCACCCAGGCCAGAGACTCGTAGCCTGGCGGCAACTCCCGGTTGAGGCCGGGCCGCTTGGTGATGAACACCGACCATTGCAAGAGAGCGTTTTTGTGGTTCATGAGGATTCCTCCGTGAGTTTTTGCATTACGTTCGGGCTTGTCCCCCCTCCATACTACGGAAAAAACCGATCAATGAGGTCGGCACGAAGGCGTCGTGGTGGAATACGAACTAAACTGAGTACCTTCAGTAGCGTCGATAATAGACCTCATTGGCTCAATGAATGACGCTTCTGTTTTGGGCAAGCACTCCAAGCGCGCTCGCATTTCACTTTGCATCTGCACTCTAGAACAACGAACGCCGAACAAATAAGCAGACTCTCGCACTCGCTTGGGACTCCGGAATAAGATGGCTTTGGGAAGTCTTTTCCAGAAGCCGCGGATGTTCCCGGCTGTATCATGCAAATGCCTTGACGCGATTCAGTATTAGTATCACAATGTGATTCTAATCATGCTCGGTGAATTCGAATACTTGTTAATCACAGCGGCTGCTGGGCTTGGAGATGACGCCTATGGCGCCGCGATTCGTGAGGAAATCGAAGCGACGACCGGACGAAAGTGCTCCGTTGGCGCGCTCTATACAACCATCGATCGTCTCGAAACAAAAGGTCTGGTGAAAACGTGGATGGGCGATGCCACGCCGCAGCGGGGTGGCCGCGCCAAGCGCATGGTTCGTGTGACGGCTAAGGGCGAGTTAGCCGCGAAGGACTTTTACGAGGCGGTGACGCGCGTGAGCCGCGGAGCGTCGTGGGTGGCGAACCGCACGGGGAGCGCCTCATGACGGGCACCGGCTGGTCGTTCGTTGAGGCTGCTGCCCGACTGCTGGCGCGCGACGAGCGCGAAGCCGTGCTGGGCGATTTGGTGGAGGCCAACGAAAACGCCTGGCAAGGATTGTTCGGTGTGCTCGGCGTGGTGTTCCGCCGGGAAGCGGTCCTTTGGAAGAGCTGGCGGCCATGGCTGGCGGGATTCGGAGTGGCATTGCCAAGCAGCTTTCTTCTGATGGGGTTCTCGCTGTCTGTCAGTTGGAGTTATCTGACCCTACGCTGCCCCGAGCTTCTCCAAAAGTCGTCCCTGACACTGGGCTCCGGGTCCCTGGTGTTGCTGTGCCAAGCACTCCTTCTGATCGGCTGGTCCTGGACGGCCGGTTTTGTAGTCGGTTCGTTGTCGCGGCGGACTCTTTGGGCTAGCACCTTACTTTGCTATTCGCCGTGTTTATTTTGTTTGTCGAGATTCCGTGTCGAGTCCCTATCGAGGTTTTGCCTACTTCTCTTTTTGGTGCCCGCGATCTGGGGAGTTCACCAGGGTTTGCGAATTTCCAGGATGAAATTGAGCTGGGCCGTAGCACTGGCAACAACCGTCACAGCATTGATGCTTCCGGGCTGGAGCAGCGGAGCCCATCACTGGTGGGCACCGCCACGGTGGACTCTGGATTGGGTTTTGTGTTGGCCAGCGTGGTATCTGGTTGCCACGGCGCGGCGAGCGAGCTCAAAGGCTGGATTGGGGGGCAGCGACGGCCTATGGGGCGGGCAGCGGGAACAACAAACAGGAATGTCGTAGAGGCCAAGACATCAGAGCCCGCTTGATGGACTGGTGAGATCTTGGCGAAGCAGGGAAAACATGGCGAGTGAGCTCACCCTATTTGTGAACGGCGCGAAGCAAGTTGTGTCTGCGGCGCCGGAAACACCTTTGATTTTTGTACTTCGCAATGAACTGAAATTGAGCGGTCCCCGGATGGGCTGCGGGATGGCGCAGTGTGGCTCGTGTTCCGTATTGCTCAATGGAGAAGAAATTCGCACATGCATCACGCCGGTTTCTTACGCCGTGGGCAAGCAAGTGACGACGATTGAAGGATTGCCCGCAGCTTGGGCAGTAGAGAAGAAGTTGAGCGCGGCAGACGCTGCGAAAACACTGCATCCCGTTCAGCAGGCGTGGATTGACGAACAGGTCCCGCAGTGCGGCTACTGCCAGAGCGGGATGATGATCGCCGCGGTGGAATTGCTGGCCAAGAATCCGAATCCAACCATCGCGCAAATCAAAGATGCATTCACGAACAAGCCGCCGTCACCTCATTTGTGCCGCTGTGGCACTTACGCAGCGATCATCGATGCTGTGCAACGCGCCGCCAAGGCCATGAAGGCCTGAGGGGAGTGCATGCCATGACGGTGAAAACAGAAACGTCCAGCGATTCCCCTCTTGCAACGACGCTCACGCGGCGCGGCTTCGTCAAAATCGGCGGCGCTTTATTTGTTTCGTTCGCCCTTCCAGCGGGATTTCGCGCGCAGACTGCCGAAAGCCGAGCTTCGCTTCAGACAAACCAACTCAACCCAACATTGCTGGCGTCGTGGCTTGAGATCCGAAGCGACAATACGATTCTGATACGAACGGGCCGGACCGAGACGGGTACCGGGATGAGCGGGTACTACACGCAGGTGATTGCCGAGGAATTGAGCGTCCGGCCGGAAACGATCTCGCTCATCATGGGCGACACGGACAAGACGCCGGACGGTGGATACTCTGCTGGTTTCCTGAGCGGAATGACCAACGTTCGCAAGGTCGCCGCGTACACCTATCAAGCGCTGCTTAGGCTTGCGGCAACACAACTCGGTGTTCCTGTCGAAAATCTTAGCGTCGTTGACGGTGTCATCTCTGGTGTCGGAAAAAGCATCAGCTACGGACAACTTGTTGAGGGACAGCATCTCGACTTGAAGATTCCGGTCACCGGCGAACTTGCGAAGGCCGCCCCAGGCAAGTGGGTCGGTGTAGATGGGCTGGATGGTCTCACGGTGACCGGCGAACCACCACTGAAACCACTGAACCAGTGCAAGGTAATGGGCACGTCCTTTCCCGTGCCGGGAATTCCTGACAAAGTGACCGGCAAAACGCAATGGAGCTGCGACGTCACGTTGCCGGGAATGTTGCACGCCCGCATGATTCGTCCCGTAACTCTTGGTTCAACGCTGATTTCCGTTGCCGCAGTGGACAAGAAACAGTTGCCAACCGCAGAAATTGTGAAGAAGGGCAATCTTGTCGCGGTCGTCTCTCCCAACGAGTGGGAAGCGATTAGCGCGGCGCGCGCCGTTGCCGCTGGAACGAAATGGACCGACTGGGCCGGTCTGCCGGGTAGCGATAACCTCACGAAAACGCTTCGCGCGTACCAATGGAATGCGCCCTCGGAGAGCCACGGGAAAGCGGCCGACGTCACCGCGGCAGTGGCGAAAGCGGCGAAAAAAATTTCTGCATCTTACGAACAGCCTTATGTTAGACACGCGCCGATCGGCCCGTTCGTTGCTGTCGCTGACGTTCACAGTGATGGCAGTGCGACCGTGTGGACGCATTCAGCGCAGTCGCAGGGTTTGCGCGCGCGGATCGCGTACCTGCTAGGAACTACACCAGAGCACGTCGTGATCCGCTGGCTGGATCACTCCGGCCAATACGGACGCACGACGTTTGGCGGCGATGGAGCGGAAAGCGACGCAGTGATTCTCTCGCAGTTGACCGGCAAACCTGTGCGTGTGCAATGGACGTTGCAGGAGGACATGGCCTGGTCGAGTGTCTCTCCAGGATGGGTATCCGACATCCAAGCGGGTCTCGACGCGAATGGTCGTGTGATCGCATTGCACAGTTCGTTTTACTCACCCCACATGATGGATCCGCGGCCTATCGGTGCCCTTCTAGCTGGAATGCCTTGCAGTACGTCAAAGCCGGGCGGCTGGGTTGCAACGGAATGGCCGTACGACAAGATTCAGAACCGGCTTGAACATGCGTATGGAATGGCCAATCTCGGAGCTGACACAACATCCAGCGGGCTGCGCGGCAACATCATGCGCACTCCTGGGCAGCGTCAGCAGAATTTTGCGCTGGAAGGGCTGATCAATGAAGCTGCTGCAGCAGCCGGCGCTGATCCGATTCAATTTCGACTCGACCACACAACCGATCAGCGGCTGGTCGACATACTCAATGCCACGGCTAAAGCAGCCGGATGGGAACCACGGCGCTCGCCGCACTCGAAAGCGCGCAGAACCGGCCCCAGCCCCGTCACCGGCCGCGGCGTATGCATCATGGTCCGCCAAAACGCTTATTGGGTGGGTATCGCTGAGGTTGCCGTTGTTCCGGCTACTGGAGCCGTGCAGGTGACGAAATTCACGATCGGTGCGGACTGCGGCAAGATCATCAACCCGCGGCAGCTTGATCGCTGCATGAAGAGCGGGGTTGTCATGGGCCTCAGCGAAGCGCTCAGAGAAGAAGTCACGTTTGATAAGGAAAAAGTGACCAGCACGAATTGGAGCCGCTACAAAATTCTGACGATGGAAGAGATGCCTGAAATCAAGGTCGTGCAGATTTCGCGCGACGACAAGGGATTTGGCGGAGGCTCGGAGGCTGCGAACGCGGTTTGCCCGCCCGCCGTCGCTGCGGCGTTTTTTGATGCAACTGGGGTCCAAGCTCGCAGGATCCCGCTGGCCCCCGCGTATGTGACGACGCTGCTCAAAGGCTAGTCTAGAGCACCGTATCGGCAACCGAACTTCTGAGAGTTAAGCAAATCGCTTTTAGATAGTCCGGCAGGTTCAATTCCTAGCGGGCTAACTCCCGGTTAGCAAGCCGGAAGTAATGGGAGGTCGAGTATTAGAATAACTTCCGCATAGCCCGCCCTCAAATAGAACAACGTCATCAGACCATAGGGAAATCCTCTCGTCCTAAGTGGTGGAACTGTTCCCGGGCGCTTTGTATTTGGAATAGTGGCGACCCGCCCAAAAACATATGAATTCGGGTCTCCAGATTTCGCACCAGGAAGTCGCCTGCAATCACTGAGTTGTATCAACTCCGACTGGTTTTTGGGTATGGACGCCGAACCCAATGATCCGGCGCGTAAATTGATCCATGACCACCAGGATCCAATAGGGCCGCAAGGTGGCCGACTCGCACACTGCGACCAGTCAAGTGCTGCCATCCCGAATCTCCTTTCGTCATTTTAGCAGAAGGGCCGACCAGGAGGTCGGGGCAAGGGACAAGATAGGTGATAGGCGGAGTAGGCGACCCCTTCGAAGCAGATGACAGGGGACACACCGAAAGATTTTGAAGCGGTTTAACATGCTCCCTTAAATACTAAGCCACGCCATTTCGAGCCGTTCGAGTATTTTGACCACACGGGATATTCCTACGAGTGGCTGTAATGACCTTCGGATGATGGCGGCGTAGCAACGGCGTTTTATGTAAAATTGATGTATAACGGTGGCCGGGACGTGTTCCCAGCTTTGTTGTCTTGATGGCGCGTAGTACAAGACACCCGGAAATCTTGTACCAAAGTCCACCACATTCCACCAAGATCAAGCGCTTAGCCGGGTGGTCAAGATTGAGAAAAGCGCGTAAACATTGAGGATTATGCAGGAAAGGTATTTGGGGTAGGTGGCTGACGGTCGGTTGCCCTGTGGTGGTTAGCCCCCTACCCCGCGAGTGGTCTTGTATGTATAGACGAGGGCAGCACGAAATTAGTTTCCTGATTCCTCAAAAATATTTCTAGAACCTATCAGCCTGCCAGATCAACGGTATCCAAGTACCTCGCCACCGCGACCTTCCCTTTGAACTTTTCTTGAATGGCGACTTGCAATGCCTGGGCGGCTTGCGGTTCGCCGTGGGTCAAATAGGTCTGCTTCGGGGGCGCAGGCATGCCCCGGAGCCATCGCAGCAGCTCGCTTTTTCCGGCATGCGCAGAGAATTGCCCCAACTCCACGATTTCAGCGCCGACTGGTACCTGCTGGCCAAAAAGACTCAACGTTTTCGCGCCTTCTTGCAGGGCGCGCCCGCGTGTCCCCTGAGCCTGGAATCCGCCCAGTATGACGGCATTCCTCTTATCAGGCAGCCGTTCCGCCAGATGGTGCAGCACGCGGCCTCCTGAGGCCATTCCGCTGGCGGAGATAATGATACAGGGCGTCTTGACGCTGTTAATGGCCTTCGATTCCTCGACCGATCTCGTCAGATGAAATTCGTGGACGTCTAACGGGTCGCCCTTCCCGCTCTCCTCGCGCGAATAGTCCAGGTCGTGGTCTTCCTTGTATTTCAGGTACAGATCCGTGGCGCTGAGCGCCATGGGGCTGTCCACGTACACCGGCAGGCGCGGGATGCGCTGCTGATCCTCGAGCTGGCGCAGGTAATACATGAACGTTTGCGTTCGCCCGATGGCGAAAGCCGGAATCACGATTGATCCGCCGCGCTTCACGACCCGGTTGACGATGCCCGCAAGCAGTTCCGCCGCATCGCCGTCCGGATGTTCCCGGTCGCCGTAGGTGGATTCGCAAAGCAGCGCGTCCGCTCTCGATGGCGGCGTCACGGGATCATTCAAAATCGGCTGATCGTATCTACCGATGTCCCCCGAAAACACCACGACGATCTTATTTCCGTTTTCCGTGATGATTAGTTCCAGGCTCGTGGAGCCCAGGATGTGCCCGGCGTCAAACGCCGTGACATGAAACTCCGGGCTAATATCGAAGGCTCCTGTGCGCGGCACGGGTTTCAGCAGCTTCAGGACGGGTTCCACGTCATCGGTCACGAAGAGCGGCTCGCGGATCTCCTGACCATGTTTATCCGGCTTGGCGTGCCGCACATCTTCTTCCTGAAGATGGGCCGAGTCCGTGAGCAGAATCCCGGTGAGATCGATAGTCGCGGGATTGGCGAAGATGGGGCCACGATAGCCATCCTTTACCAGCACCGGAAGCCAACCGGTGTGGTCCAGATGCGCATGCGTCAGCACCAGGTAGTCAATCGTCTTCGGATCGACTGGCAATGGCTTGAAGTTCCGCTCGCTGAGTTCCTGCGAGCCTTGAAAAATACCGCAATCGACAAGCAGTCGTTTGCCCGCTGCTTCCACGAGATATTTTGAACCGGTGACGGTCCCGGCCGCGCCAAGAAAAGTGAGCTTTGCCATAGGCCTGCCATTCTAAACGATACCGGAGAGTATTTAGCTTCAACCCGGAGGTCAAAAACGAGCGGTTGCGTCTAATTCATACAGTGGTGCCATGGCAATTCCGCGGTATAGGTTTCCTCTTTGGTTGACCTGATGCCTCTCCCGGAGCTTTTTAGAGGCCACCCATTCAAGCATGAAATTGGCGCGACGCCCGTATGGAGCTGGCTACAGTGGACGGCCGCGCGCCGCTTGTCAACTAGGATTCGCCGCCAGGGCCCATTATCCTGCGATATGGGCGCCGGATGCGAGGCCAGCAAACTCTGGTTTACGTGGACGCAACCTACGGGGCGCCTCTGAACTTATCCGCTAACTGTGGGAAACCGCCGCCGCAGCTAACGCATTTTATTGCACGACGCATTTTCCCGGAATTCCGTTGTCGTCCGATGGAACCGAGATTGCTTTCTCGCGCGGTTTCCTCAACAGCGATGAGGTTTCTCTTCTCGCGCCACCGCTATAATAACAGGTCGCTGAATTAGGAAGTGAGTGTGCATGGGGTTCTTCGGAGACTTTTCGACTCAGACAAAGGCACGAACCGAAACGGAAGGGGCGAGTTGCACACTCGCCCCTTCTTAACATCGCGCCGGCCGTTAACCGACGAGTCGCGGTTCGCTGGGCGCGTTCAATCCGCGGCGCTCGCTTGCCTTTTCGCAGTGATCGTGTCGATGTTCAGGCCGAGTCCCCTGGCGACGCCGCTTCCGTAGGCCGGATCGGCCTTGTAGAAGTGCTGGATTTGCAGCTCTTGAATCCGCCGAGGCACGCCGTTGCCCAGGCTGGAGACAACGTTGTCGATCAGCCGCTGCTTGGCATCTGCGGGCATCAGGCGGAACAGATTTCCCGGCTGAGAGTAGTAGTCCGCGTCGCTGCGATGGTCGTGCCTGGCCACCGTGCCGCTCGCCATCTTCGGCCGCTCTGTATATCTAGCATCCTGAGTTGGTCCGCCGAAACTGTTCGGTTCGTAATTTGGGGCCGAGCCGCCATTGCCATCGAAGCGCATCGCGCCGTCTTTGTTATAGGTGTGAAACGGGCACTGCGGCTTGTTCACCGGCAGGGAGTCGTAATTCACACCGAGGCGGTACCGATGCGCGTCGGGATAGGAAATCAGGCGCGCTTGTAACATCTTGTCGGGGGAAAAACCCATGCCGGGAACAATGTTTCTGGGTTCGAAGGCAGCTTGCTCAACTTCCGCAAAATAATTTTCCGGGTTGCGGTTAAGTTCGAGTTCGCCGACTTCGTGCAGCGGATAGTCTTTGTGCGGCCACACTTTCGTGAGATCAAACGGATTGAGGTGATACGTCTCCGCCTCTTTTTCCGGCATGATCTGCACGCTCACGCGCCATTTTGGAAAATTTCCCTCCTTGATGGCGTGGAAGAGATCGCGTTGCGAGTAGTCGGGATCTGTACCTTCCAGGGCACCTGCTTGCTCGCGGAAGAAGTTCTTAATCCCTTGCTTGGTCTTGAAGTGCCACTTGACGTAGAAAAGCTCGTTCTTCGCATTGATCAGGCTGAACGTATGGCTGCTGAAGCCGTCCATGTGACGATAACCGTCCGGTGTTCCGCGGTCGGAGAAAAGAATCGTCACCTGGTGCAGCGATTCTGGCGATAGCGACCAGAAATCCCACATCATCGTGGGCGATTTCAAGTTCGTTTCCGGGTCGCGCTTCTGGGTGTGAATGAAATCGCCGAACTTCAGCGGGTCGCGGATAAAAAAGACGGGCGTGTTGTTTCCGGTCATGTCCCAGTTACCTTCTTCGGTGTAGAACTTTAGAGCAAAGCCGCGCGGGTCACGCGCCGTGTCCGCCGATCCTTTTTCGCCGCCCACGGTCGAGAAGCGGATGAAAGTCGGAGTCTTCTTGCCCACGGAATTGAAGAGCTTTGCCGTAGTGTACTTGGTTATTTCCGCGCTGGTGCACACAAAATGCCCGTGCGCTCCTGAGCCTTTGGCGTGGACGACGCGCTCCGGGATGCGTTCCCTGTTGAAATGCGCCATTTTTTCGAACAATAGAAAATCTTCAAAAACCACAGGCCCGCGCGGCCCCACCGTGAGCGAATTCTGATTGTCACCCACCGGCCGGCCTGCGTCAGTCGTCATAATCTTTTTTTCGTCTGCCATAATTCCTCCTCAGTTCGCCTGCGACACCGGCCCTTCCGAGCACGCTGCACGCTCCCTACAAGGTATGCATCCCGCTGCTATACTTCCAATATATAGTTCGGATACGATGGATAGGCATAGCCTATGGAACTTCATCAATTACGTTACTTCTGTGCTGTGGTCGAGGCCGGCTCTTTCAGCCGTGCCGCTGAGCAATCGCACGTCTCGCAGCCGTCTCTGTCACAACAGATTATGAAGCTCGAAGACGAACTTGGGACTCGGCTCTTCGACCGCCTCGGACGGTCCGTGCGCCTTACGGAAACCGGACAAGCGTTTCTCCCACGAGCGCGGGCTGTCCTCCGCGAACTCGAAGCGGCGCGCGGCGATGTCGCCGAGCAAAAGGACTTCGTGGGCGGTTCCGTCACGATCGGAGTCATCCCAACCGTTGCACCCTACTTTCTTCCGCCGCGCCTGACGCGGTTTTCGCGAAAATTCCCCCAGGTGCGGCTCACCGTGGTCGAAGAAATCACCCCGGTTCTCCTCGACCAAGTGCGCGGCAGCAAAGTCGATGTGGCGATACTCGCTCTTCCCATCCGCGGCCACGAATTCGAAACATTTCCTCTGCTCGCGGAGCGTCTCTTCGCCGCGCTGCCTGCTGGCCACAAATTGGCCAAGCGCCGATCTCTGTCTCTCAAAGACCTGCGCGCCCAGCCGTTTCTCCTGCTGCGCGACGGCCATTGCTTCCGCGATACCGCTGTCGCGGCTTGCGACCGCGCGCGCCTTCACCCGCAAATTGTTTTTGAGAGTGGCCAGTTCAGCAGCCTCCTCAGTATGGTGGGAGCTGGCATGGGCGTCTCCATCGTGCCGGAAATGGCCATCGACAAGAACTCGCGCTGCCGTTTCGTGCGCATCGACGATCCTGCAGCCGCGCGCACGATCGGAGCCGTTATTCTGCGCGGGCGGTCTCTATCACGCGCGCATCACGCGTTTCTCTCGCAGCTGCGCGCCTCACCCGCTGCAGGTCGTTCGTAAGGCACACTTCGTCCGTTTCCCGGGCGATGCTCATTTTTTTTGTTGGGCGGAAATTCTTATAATCCCCGAACTCGGCCATGGTGGCCTTGGCACGGTTCGTTGCGCATCAGCGCTTTTCCACGGAAATCGCCATATCGTGAAAATTCAGCGTTACAGCCGCCTTGTAAAACAATTCCAGCCCCACGGTGGCGTCGAAGAAGCCGTCCGGCTCATGGACGTCCGGGGTAGGGAAGTAAACGAGAGGCGCAGGGCCGCTTAAAGTCAAACCACGAAAGCTTTCCTTCTCCGCCGGAGCTTCTTTCATTTTCACTCCGCCGTCCGTGAAAGGGAAATCCCGGGATTTCGTGGTCTTCGCCGCCCCGGCAAGCTGCAATTTTTCAATCGATGCCGTATAAACCAGCAGCGTCCCGCTATACATCGTGTCGATCTGCGCCGACACTTTCTTTCCATTAATTTCAAATCCATCGGCGACCACAATAGGTGGTCCTTCTTTCCCGAATTTAATCAGCGAGATTCTATCGCACGCTCCCGTGCAGTCAACCGGCGCCGTCAGCACTTCCGAGATTCGCACTTTGCGACCCACGAAATCAATCTGCAGGATGCGGTCCTTGAAAGCAGTGTAAGCCAACGTCCCATCCACGTGCGGCATCTGGTTTTGCGCGATCATGTCGGAGAGGCTCATCGCCAGCGTCTCGACGTTTGTGAGCGTAACGTTTCCGACGGTTATCGAGGGGATCGTCGTCCGATACATTCCCGAAGGCGCGCCCGCCGGCAACGCCTCCGTTGGCTTCAAGCCGGCCGCCTCTGCATAGGGCACATCCAGAACGGAACCTACGTTCCCGGTATCGATCCCCATTTTCAAGTTAGGGCCGCTCCCCATCCGTGCTTCCACACACGGCAGGCCGTCACAATCCAGCAGCGGGACCTCGGTCGCGAATTTCACGTCGCCTGCGCCCTCTGCGGGTGCCCGCGTGACGGACAAGGTTGCGGACACGGCGAAACAAAAAATGGGCAGCAGCATTAACATTCGGCGCATGAGGGTTCCTCGGGAGGTCAAATGAGGTTCGCCAGCTACTCGAACTGAGACGGTCTGCATCGGCAATGGTTAGTTTACAGGGAAAACTGAAAAGAGAACCACGGCGTAGAAGGTTTTGTGGTGGAGCCGATGGGTTGTGGCTCGCTCCTTGAAGAAAACCGAAGAAAAACCGCTAAATGTCGGGGCTTATTGCCACTTGCTGATTTCTCCAATGTCCCTTAGATCAGAAACCCGTACAGGTTCTTTGGACACCATCGCCGCTGATGTTGCAACGGCGAAGCAGAATGATTCCCTAACCGCGCTTGAAGAACAACTCGCCAACGTCTGCCGCGTCGGCCCTGTATCCAGAATGCGATACTTCCGAAGGTCTCTTGGGTGATCCTCCGGGGCCATCCACTCCCCTGTCACGACTATCAATTGGATGCGGTTGACTGTTTGATTTCTCGGATTTCTGGCGTAGCAAACGCATTCGCAAAACCCATGGACATTGACGAACCCTTCCGACTATTGTTCACGAGCGCCGTTCTGAAGCCAACCATGCAGGTTCCGACTTTGTGCCGAACGCTCGGACAAACTGCCCCGGCTGATTCTCCCTCCAGAAGTTCCCTGGCCAAATGTTGTGATGTGTTGTAGCTGTTTCGATCGAAGACCTACATGCATATGTATCTGGTCTTCATTGGAGTGATTCAAAGAGCTCGGACAAGTTGTTGGCAACACGAGAGCAATTCCTGACGAGGAATCGCTTCGCCAAGAGTCTCATGATCGATTTCGAAGGGCCGACCAACTCCCACTGATGGGATGAATTTCCATGGTCGTTCCAGTCGGCCTTTCGGGGACCGGAGAGCAGCCATCGTCGGAGTCGCCTCGTCTCGAACTTCCGGCATCCAGTGACTGGAAGGGACCTTTTGTAGGTCGAGCTGCGCTTGCTGGCCGCCAAAATGATCGGGTCAAGAGGGCCATCGGGATCGACTACAAGCCAGGCCGCGGAGCTTAGGAGGGCCAGAGCGGCTGCGACCAGGAAGGAACTAGTCCAGCCGAAATGGACTGCGATGAACGGAGTCAGGGACGCGGTGACGGCACCGCCAAGCTGGCCACCCATATTCATAAACCCGGATAGGGAGCCCGAAAAGGGTCCACCGATATCGGCACTGATGGCCCAAAAGGAACTCTGGGAGAGATACAACGCGCCTGCGCCGCCGGCGAGAATGACACTTGCCAACGGAGCATTGTCCACCATGGAACCGGATGCCAGGAAGGCGCCGCTAAGGGCGAGTCCGACGGCGGCGACGCCGCAACGGCCAGCCCTGCGGCTTACCCGCTTGGTCAATAAATCGGCGAGCGAGCCGCCGACCGCACAGCCCACCGCCATGGCGAGGAACGGAAGGGTGCCGTAGAAGGCGCTGGATTTCAGGTTCATGCCGCGCACACGCGCGAGATAGATAAAGAACCAAGCGAAGAAGATCCATGCGACGTAGCCGTAACAGAAATAACTGAAAGTGATAAGCCGGACCTCGCGGTGTTTCAGAATTTTGTCCCAAGGTACCACCCTGGAGGCATTGCTCCGGTCGGAAGCGAGCGCCATGTCGCCGGGGAGTTGTTTGTTTCCGAGCGCGAGGCCTGCACGGATAGTGGCCAACTCCGACGCGGAAACCATGGGGTGCTGATCGGGCGTGTCACGAGAGGCGAGGAACCAGACTAGTCCAACGGCCAGACCAAGAAGGGCGCAAATCCAAAAGGAGGAACGCCAGCCGTGATAAATCATGATGTAAGTAATCAATGAAGGAGAAACGGCGGAACCCACACCCACTCCAGCGAAGATCAGTCCATTGGCGAGCCCGCGTTCTTGTGTGGGGATCCAGCGGGCGACGAACTGATTCGAGCAGGGATACATGACCGCTTCGCCAACGCCGAGAAGGAAGCGCGCCAGCAGGAGAAGCAGGAGCGGATTCTGCAGGCCGGTGGGCACGGCGGCGGTGAGGGCGGTGAAAATGCCCCACCAGATGACTCCTCCTGCGAGCACGCGGCGCGGACCCCAGCGGTCGGCTAGCCAGCCGGCGGGAGTCTGAAGGAGCGCATATCCGAGGAGGAAAACGGTGGAGAGCAGACCGAACTGAACGTCGCTGAGATGATAGTCGGCCGCGAGGCGGGTTCCGGCGATGGATAGGTTGACGCGGTCGAGGAAGGCAACGGCACTCAGGACGAAGAGCCATCCGATTAGTAACCAGCGGATACGAGTCGAGGATTGAGGGGAATGGGGAGTCATTGGATCAGACTTGCCGAGCAGGGGCGCGGCATGCCGCGCCCCTGCCAAATGTGCGCACGTTCACGCAGAGTGGGCCCGGAAAAGTTGCACCAGGTGGTCGGCGATAATTTTTTCTTCGCCGGGTTGCAGCATGAAGGAATTCATGGCGAGGCCGTTGGGATTACTCTCCAGGACGATCGAAGGCTTGCCGCCACGGAGCTGCTTTGACGCGTCTTTAGGGTCGAGAGCAATGCGGCTCGGATCCCATTTGATGTCCATGTGAGGGACGTGATTCGCGACGTCTGGGACGGAATATGCCGTGGTGACGCCGGGGATGCGGGTCACTTGAGCTGAAATCGATTCGAGACGACGCTGCCATTCTTTGTTGAGCGCTTCGTGATCTTCCTTCAGGTAGAGCTCGAGTGCCTTGACCATGCCAACGATTTCTTCTTTGCCTACCTTGGCGCAGCGGCCCAGAGTGTCTTCGTGCGGGCTGTTGTTAAGGAGCGCGTTGGCGACGAGCTCTTTGCGGCCGATCAAGAGTCCTGCGCACTGCGGGCCGCGGATGGCTTTCCCTCCGCTGAAGGCGCACAGGTCGTAGCCCATGTTGGCGTAGTCCCACAGATGAGAGACGGGCGGCGTATCGGCGGCGGCGTCGATGAATGTCGGGATGTTTAATTCCTTGCCGAGCTTGACCCATTCGTCGACTTTGATTTGTCCGGCGGAATCGGCGAAGTTCGAGAAATGCATCATCGCTGTTTGCGGGTTGACGGCTTTGCGGAGCTCGTCGGTAGTTTCAATCACGACCAGCTTGATGCCGGTGGCGCGGAGTTGATGATCGAATGGATTGCGATGGGATTTCTGAATGATGACTTCCGATTTCATTCCGGTCAGATCCGGGAGCTGCTCGATGAATTTCGGATTGTCTCCGGTGAGAATGCCAGCGAGGCCGGATTGCATGGCAGCGGCAGCGCCGGAGGTCACGAGCGCGCTGTAGCCGTCAGGAAGTTTGAGCATTTCGGTGATGCGCTTTCCGGCGGCGACCTCAAGGTCGGGGATGCTGCAGAAGCGCTGGCTCGCGAGGGCCATGACCGCTTCGACCTCGGGGCGCGCAAGGGAGCCGCCGAGAACGGTCATCGTTCCCTGCCCGTTGATTACCGTGGTTACGCCGAGTTCGTCGTAGACATTGCTAGAGGCGCCGAAGCCGGAAATCTTGGCGGAGGCGCCGGAGGGCGGAGACGCGCCTGCGAAGAGGCTCCTCGCGTTGGTCACCGCTCCAGTCAAGGCGCCGGCCATGACGCCGAGGCTGCTCATAAATGTACGGCGGGTGGACTTCAGATTGAGTTGCATCGGGCTTTTCTCCTTTGCGCGAATCGCCTACTTGCGAACGACTGCCGCGGTGCAGTTGATTTCGACCAGTGAGTCGCCGGGGAGATTCGCGACCGCCACGGTGGTGCGGGCCGGGCCGCCATTGGGGAAATATGTTTTGAAGACGGCGTTCATGCCGTCATAGTCGTTGATACTGGCGAGGAAGACCGTCAGTTGGAGAATGGAGTCCATCGTGCCGCCGCCGGTTTCAACGGCCATTTTGACGCTTTCCATGACGCTCTTGGTGTGATTGGTGATGTCCTTGGGGAACTCGGCTTTATTGTGGGAGTGCGCGCCGATGCCGGCGATATAGACGACGCCGTTGAAGACGATGAGCGGGGTGATGAAGCCTTTGTCGGCGGGCTTACCGTCGATATTGAGCTTTTTGACTCCACCGTCACCCTGCGCTTCCGCAGGCGACGGCAGCGCCGCCGCAGCCAGGCCGAGGCCAGGAAGCAACGCGGCTAAGCGACTCCCGAACGCCCTTCGCGTGAAAAGATTAGAAAACATTTCGTTTTTCCTCCTTGTGATTTCATTTTGAATTTTCGTGTCTACGGCAACGCAAAACTGAAAACATCATTCCCCGACGCGATGGCGACGTATTGCTTTCCGAGGACCGCGTAACTCATCGGAGAAGCGTGAAATCTCTGCCCAGTGGTGAAATGCCAGAGTGGCTTACCGGTTCTTGCTTCCACGGCTTCAAACGATTCTGCATCGTCACCGAAGAAGACCAGGCCGCCCGCCGTGGTCATGGTGCCGGCAGAAGAACCGCCGTCGCCCGCTTGAGGATAGCGCCACTCGATCGCATTGGTGTCCAGGTTATACGCGAGCAGAATTTTTTCACGTGGGCCGCCCGGGACGCGTTTCACACCAGTCGCATAGTATTCGCGGCCTTCAGAGAATTTCTCCGGCTTGCGATGAAAGATGCCGCACTCCTCGAGAGCGAGGAAGTAGAAAAGATGGGTGGCCGGATTGTAGGAAGGAGAAAACCAGTTGGTTGCGCCAATCATGCTGGGACAAATTTCGGAGCCTTCGTCGGACGGCTCGAGGCCGGTGCGAATGGGGCGACCCTGCGCGTCGATGCCTTTGGCCCAATTCAAGTGGGTGACAAAGGGAACGGCAGAAAGAAACTTTCCGTTGGTGCGATCGAGGACGTAGAGAAATCCATTGCGATTAGCTTGGACCAGCAGTTTTCGAGGCTGGCCTTGATAAACGGCATCGACCAGCACGGGAGTTTCGGTGGCGTCGTAGTCGTAGAGATCGTGGGGCGTAAATTGAAAATACCATTTAATCTTGCCGGTGTCGGGGTTGAGTGCGAGAACGCAAGCGGTGTAAAGATCGTCACCAGGGCGCGGCGAACCGTCAAAATCGGGGGCGGCATTGCTGGTGCCCCAATAAATGGTGTTGAGCTCGGGATCGTAAGTGCCGGGCATCCAGGTGGTACCGCCGCCGCGAAGATAAAGGTCGCCAGGCCAGCTCTCAGAGCCAGGTTCGCCGGGCCCGGGAATGGTCCAGAAACGCCAGGCTTGCTTGCCGGTTTCGGCATCGAAGGCAGCAACGAAACCGCGAACGCCGTCGTCGCCTCCGGAAGTGCCGACGATGACTTTGTCTTTGACAACGAGAGGGGCGCTGGTGGCGCCGTAGTTTTTGTTGCCTTCGGCGTAGGCGACGTCCCAGAGAAGATGGCCGGAGCGAGCGTCGAGGCACAGGAGATGGGCGTTGTCGGTTTCGAGAAAAACTTTGGCGTGCCAGACGGCGACGCCGCGATTGTGGTGTTGGGAGGCGTCGTCGATGAGGCCTTCGGTGACCGGGCGTGAATAGTGCCAGATGGAGCGGCCGGTGCGGGCATCGAGGGCAAAGGCGTCGTTGGCGGAGGTGACGAACAGGATGCCGTTGACGGCTACGGGTGTGACTTCAAGGCCACTCGTGTCGCGTATGTGAAAAATCCATTGCGCGCGGAGGTTGGCGACGTTCGCGGGCGTGATTTCTGCGAGATTGCTGAAGCGGCGGCCTGTGTAGTCGCCATTGTAAGAGACCCAGCTTGCCCCAGGGGGCTGGGCGAGCAGGTCTTCGGGGCGGACGTCGATCGAGGTGGAAATGGCGGCGGCAGATTTTTCTTGCCCAGCGGAGAGCGCGGAGCAGGTTAGAAAAATTGCGGCGAGTAAGATGGATTTGCGGATTGGCACAGTGCGAGACAAGCGCTCCTAGAGGCGGCCGAAACGCTTCACGGCTTCCTGAATGGATTTTAGTTTTTCAATGGTGGCGTACATGGAATGCTCTTTGAAATCCATCTCTTGAGCGAGCTTGAGCGCGGCGGCGGCGGATGCTCGCGGAACGACGACGACTCCATCGGAATCGGCCGCGATGATGTCGGCAGCGTTCACGGCAACACCGTCGCAGACGATCGGGATATTGGCGCCGACAAAGCGGTAGTGCGTTACCGAGGTGGATGGAACGATGCCGAGCGCGTAAACAGGAAACCCGATCTTTTGCAGGTAGGCGACGTCGCGCACGCCGCCGTCGATCACGGCTCCTGAGAAATTTCTTGCGTTCATGGCCGTGCCCATCAGGCCGCCCATTCCAGCGATGTCGGCGCCGTCTTCCACGACCATTACGTATACGGAACTCGAAGAGCCACGATCGATGGCGGCAAGCATGCCGTCGAGCGCGTTGGGATCGTGGTTGGCTTCCTTCTTGAGGAGTACCGTCACGGCAAAGCCGGCGAATTTCGTGGGGAAGATCGGCCTCATATGGTGGGACATGTACATCTTGCGACCGGTGAGCTGCTCGAGCGCGTCGGAAACGGAGGCAACTTCGACGTGCCGAAAACCGTCGAGCAAAGAAGCATCGTCGGTCATCGACACATCGACTTGACGGGTACGAGCTACAGGCAGCCACACGAAGGCGGCAATGGCCGCGATCAGAAGACTGCCCAAGATGGTGGCGTGAGCGATCCGGCGAAAACGGGCAATACCTGGCGATACAATCATCGGTATTCTCCGGCAGTTTGATGGGCTGGACTGTAACACTTCTTGGTCCCCGGAACTAGTCGCCGATTGATACTAATTCGATTCAACAGTGACCTTTTTAAGGATTTCCACGGACGGCGAGCCTGGCGCGATGGCCAGGCCTTGGGGGGCCGAATCGCGGTAATCACGACCGCTGCAAACCGACGCGATCGCAAAAGCAACCCGCCGCTGCTCGCTGGGATAGATGTGTTTATCGAGGAAATCCTAATCCTCACTCTTCTTCTTCGTCGTCCTTGGGCTTTTTGCCAGCGACCGCTTCCGTCTTCGCGTCGCGCGCGGCAAACATCAGAAAGCTGATCAGATCGTTCAGCTCATCGCTATTCAGAGTTGTGGCGTAGTCCGCGGGCATCAGCGAGTCCGATTGGTGCGAAAAGCTAGTGAGCTCTGACTTCTGGAAGAGTTGAAAATCGCCCTCAAGGCTCTGCAGTTGGAGCGAAAAATTGTCTTCGTTCCGCACGACGCCGGCGTATTCCTTACCATCGCGCATTTGCACGATCATCTTGCCGCCCAGCCGGTTGGTACTGGTCGGCTTGATGATCGCCTGGCGAATTTCGTCTGGAGAGCGATGCCCGCCAAACCCGGAGAGTTCTGAGGCTATGAAGCCACCTGAGCCGGTGACGGTATGACACTCCGAGCATCGCGCCTTCCCGTAAAAAAGCTCCCGGCCCTTCCGCGCGTTGCCCGGGAACCTTGCTGATTCGTTCTTCCCCTGAAGCTGGCGCAGGTATGCGACGACATTCTTAACGTTGCTTTCCGGTGCGGCGAAAGGAGGCATTCCCGTTCCCGGAAATCCCCGTCTGACGATCTGTGAGAGCTCGTCGTCGGATCGCTGCTGTGTCTTCGTATTGAAGGCAATATCCGGGGCCCGTTCGCCGCCACGACCGTCCAAACCGTGGCAGCCCGCACACCGCGATTCGAACACTTGCTTGCCATCGACGTTCGACGTGTCCACACGCTGAACGCCGTTGGCGGAATGCGGCGGTTTCTGTTCCTGCGCCGCAACTCTCTGCGCGAGGATCAGGGCAAAAAGGAGGATGAGCCCCAGACTGGGCACGGGGCGGGCGCCAAGAATATTTTCGGCATAAGTCATAGATACTCGGCTGTCCGGCATTTCGCGCAAAGTGCGCTGCTCAAAAACGTGGTCCGACTGCGAACTGCCCTTCCATCGAATCAGTGATTTGTCGGGTTGCGCACAGCTATAAGAGACATTTGCTCCAAGTCCGGATAGTGCCCTTCCTTGTCGGGTTCTCGCTCGGCGGGCTGGATTTGCTGAACCGTCGTCTGTGCCGGCAAAACTCCGCTGAAATATTTCCGATACACTTTCCCAAACGCCGCTGATTCCGATAAGTCGTCCAGGTAGATTGTGGTTGAGACCACCTGATCGAACTTCATGCCCGCCTCTTCCAGGTTGTCGAGGAGATTTCGCATTGTCTGGCGAACCTGGTCGGCGGTTGATGCCGCGAACACACCGCCATTGGGCCCCGGAATGAAGCCGCTCTTCGCCGAACAATAGAGCGTGTCGCCAGCGAAGACGCACGGACTTGCGGTCGGACTTGGCGGCATGTTCTTCGGCCGGACGGCGCGTCGCTGGGCCAGGTCGCGGACGGCCACGCCCGTGTACGCGATGTGCGCACCCTCGGGGAGGCTCGACACTTGGATCGTGGCGCGTCCCGGCGTATTCCCGAATTCGAAGCGTCGCGCGTAGTGCTCATTCATAATTCGCATGGGAATTTCCGAAGTCAGGTAGGGGTTCACAAAAACCATGTTGCTGAGTGTGAGCCCGGCGGCCTCCACAACCATTTTTAGACCGTCGAGTGCAAAATCAACCTGCGTGGCAGGATTCGCCGACACGTTTCCGTTTGCGGGGTCGCTGCCCAGCATCGTGGACACAAACAACCTGTCGTGCGTCAGCATTCCGAAGGAGTACGCTTTGTTCGGCCTGAAGTTGGGCAACTCCACAGCTTGCTTTCCTTTGAGATCGCGAACAGCGACGGCGTTGATTTGAACGGAAGGTTCAGGAAGCCGGGCAACTCCCAAGACCCCGCGCGCAGGCGCCACTTTCGGGAAATACTCGGCGAAGGCCTTGTCCAACGCTTCGTACCGGCTCATGTCGTCGAGATAGACCTGGACATAAACTACGTGATTCATCGTCAGGCCTGCAGCTTCGACTACGGTTCTTACATTCTCGAGAGATTGGCGAACCTGATCCGCAAACTCGGGTGGAGTGCTCCCGTCCAGACGGCGAGGTCCCTGCCCGGAAATATACACATAGTCTCCTGTGTCGATTCCAGGGGAACCCAACGCCTCATTCGCAGCCGCCGCTTTTTGCGGTACGACCGCTCGTAACTGGGCGTGCGTTTCCCCTGCGGGGTACAGTACGGACACAGCGAGCAGGAACAGAAATCTCATGCTGGTTTTCCCTTGCGGGCCGAGCCTAGAATCGTTCGCAACCTTTGCCCCACGATCATTTCTTCGCCGGGTTTAATCGTCATCGAAACCAACTCAATATGGTCTATCTCCTTCCGTTCTTTCTTGTTCGGCTTCTGTATTCCTTCGCGAACCGCAGGCACGAGGCTAGGATTGTCCGCGCCGAGCACTTCGATAACAGGATCGCCTTCGCGCAACTTCTGAACGCAGTCGGTGATAGTGAAACCCCACGCCTGCTGGTCCCATGAAACCTTTAGAGTGGGGTAGCGATTCCCATCGTCGGGCACATAGGCTTCCGTCTTCACGCCAGGCACCGTCTCAACAAGTTTGGCGATGCGGTCCACTCGCAAGTTCCATTCGGTGTAGAGTTTTTTGGGATCGGTCTTAAGCCAAGTCTCCACTGCCGTCAGGCACCCGATCACTTCTTCCTTTCCGACCTTCATCGGGCGGCATACGGCTCCCTCCCAAGGGGCGGAGTTGCGCAGCGCGGCTTCAATTAAATCCTTGCGACCCAGCAGCACGCCGCTGCACTGGGGACCCTGCAGACCCTTGCCTCCGGAAAATGTGTACAAGTCGATTTTCATGTTGGCGTACAGTTTTAGATTGTCGGCCGGTGGAATCCCCGCGGCGTCATCCAGCAGCAAGGGCACGTTGTGCTCTTTGGCGATGGCCACCTCGCGCGCGAGTTTGTCACTCAGGTCCGTGGTGTAAATCATGGCAGTGTCCGCAGTGATGGCGTTCGCAATTTCGTCCGGCGTCTCTACAAGAACCAGCTTTGCCCCCGTTAGCCGGATGGCATTGTCAAATGCGCTTCGCCCTCCAACCATGATCACTTCGTGCTTCATCCCGGTGGGGTCCGGGAGCTGCCAGATCTTTTGGGGATCGCTGCCCGCCATGCACGCGGCGGTTGACGCAGCCATGGCCCCCGCTGCCCCCGAGGTGATCAAGCCAGATTCGGCGCCAGTCAGCTCAGCCAGCCTGCGCCCCACGGCGCGTTGCAGGTCGACCATGTTGACAAAATAGTGTGAAGCTTCGGCTTGTGCGGCGCGCACCTCTGGAAATTGCAGCGATCCGCTTAAGTACGTCCATGTTCCACGGCAATTAATGACCGTTTTTACACCCAGGCGCGTATAGACATTTTCGCGGGGGTCAAAGCCCATCGCGACGGCAGATTTTTCGTACAGGCCTTGAGCCGCAAGTTGCGCCAGCAACGGTGAAGCGGCCAACATCTTCATGAATCCACGACGGCTCGATTCCTGTGCGACAGACATGCGTTTCCTCCGGTATGCGTTCTACTGAGCGAAGATCAACGTTCCAAAGTGTTCGGGCACGTGATTGGGATCACGGTTAGCGGCACAGGTCTGTTGCCAGCACATAAAGTGACGCTGCGGATCCTCGCCGAGCCCGTCGATGCGATACAGATTGGCGCGCCATTTAGTGCCGGCCTTTACGGGCTGTTCGCTGACGGACTTCAGTGGCACGCGCGCTGCCGCGTACCAGATATGGTTCGCTTCATCGATCCGGCCCTGTCGAAGCCAACCGGAGTTCCACTCAGCCCCGTAGCTGTCGTGATCCAGGTCGATCGCCAGATCGACCCAGTCACCTGTCGGCGCAATTTCAAACTCACGGTAGTGCCTAATGTTGGTCCAATCGTCTCCCAGAAAGAACTCGACTACATCACGGTCCCACAGCTTGAGGCGATCTTTGCTGTTATCCGCGGGCAACCAGAGATTCAATTCGCTGTACGGAGAGATGAACAGGAGATACAGATCGGAGTCGGTCCAAAACGCGCGCACCTCGGTCTTGAGCTTGGGATAGTCGAGCCGCTGAGTACAGTCTTTCTCGATCCATGCGGAGGCCGTGTGCGACCATATTGGCGAGTGTGGATCGCTGTTGAGTTCCGGCGCTCCTGCCACGTGCGGGACGGTGAGCGCGGCCATCGGCGATGTAACCTCGCATACGTCCACCCCAAATGCGACGAACGGAATCAAGAGCATCAGTAGTAGGCTTCGGATGGATTTCATTGTTTATGGGTGGGGCGCGTTTCTCAACTCCGGCGCAATTTCGTACGCCTTGTCGAACTCTACCTGCGCCTCCGCCTCCTCTCCTTGCTGATGAAGTGCCAATGCAAGGTTATAGTGTGCTTCCGCATAGCGCGGCTTGAGGCGCACAGCTTCGATAAACTCCGCACGCGCTGTCCGGAGGTTACCCGCCTGCATCAGTACCAGTCCGAGATTGTTGTGACCTTCAGCGAAATTCGGCTCTCGGCGCACGACTTCCCGGAAGACATTGGCAGAGCCCTCGGTATCGTCTTTTTGGTCGAGGGCCAATCCCAATTGTATCCGCGCGTCAGTATACTTGGGGTCGAGACTGATGGCTTCATTTAGTTCGCGAACGGCTTCATTCAGATGCGCGGATTGCGCCAGCGCGAGGCCGAGATTGTAATGTGCCTCCGCCAGATCGGGATCGGACATCACTGCACGCTGCAGCTCCTCAAGGGCGCGTGCGCGGTTGTTCTGGCGCCAATAGAGCAACCCGAGACTTGAGTGAGCCTGTGCATAATCCGGTTTCAGCTCGAGCGCTTTCTCATAGGCTGCCAGGGCACGCGGTTCGTCCCCCTTGCGCTCCCACGTTACTCCCAGATAGTAATGGCCGGTCGCGAGCTCGGGACTTTGCTCGACGGACTCCTGAAAGAGCGCCAGGGCATCGTCGAGCTTCTGCTCTTTCAGTGCATCAGCTCCTTGGAGGATAAGATATTTCGCTTGTGCGAGGCGCGCGCGAAACTCGTGTAGTGCGTTTAGATCATTGAGCTCCTTTTGCGAGGCGCCGGTCTCGCCCTGGGCGCGCAACGTGATACCCAGATTATAGTGCGCCTTCTCGAAATCAGGCTTCAGCGCGATTGCCCGCCGGAACGCCGCGATCGCGCTTGCTATGTCGCCGTTGGCTTTGAGCTCCTTGCCGAGATTAAACTGCGTCTCCGGATCATTCGGATCGAGTTCGACAGCCTTGCGGAACTCCGCGAGAGCGCCAGCGTGATGGCCCTGCCGGCGCAGCGTCACTCCCAGCAGTGCGTGTGCCTGAGCAAACTTTGGGTTAAGCACGAGGGAGCGGCGGAATTCGGCTGCGGCGACATCAAGTTCTCCCAACTGCCCTTCGGCTAGCCCCAATTCAAGATGCAGTTCGGCGGAAGGCTTTGATGCCAGCGCCCGCCGTAACTCGCCCTCGGCAGCCATTGGATTGCTTTGCTGCAAATAAATGTGTGCCAAGAGGCCATGTGCCCCGGCGTTCGCAGGATCAATATCCGCGGCCGCGCGCAGTTCTTTGAGCGCTGCGGCCTGATCGTTCAGATCGTACCAGGTCGCTCCTAACCCGTAATGGGCATCGGCCCACTTCGGTTTGAGCCGCAGAGCGGCTTCAAATTCCTCAACAGCCTGCTTGGCCTGGCCCTTATATTTCAGCGCAAGCGCCAAATTGTAATGCGTATCCGGATCGTTGGGTTCAAGGTCCAGCGCTTTGCGATAACTCGCGATGGCCTGGTCCCAGGATTTGTTGCGAGAGAGCTCGATGGCCTGTTGGCGGTAACTCTGAGCTGTTTGCGCAAGAGTTGGCGTCGGGAACAAGAGACCCAAAACCAGCAGAAACACCGTGGACGCGCAACCCATCAGAAATTGCAGAACTAGTTTCATTCAGGCACAAGCGAACTGGGTAGGACAGGTTTTCGATCCTGTCCTACTCGACGGAGCACGAACTACCAGATGAACTTCAGGCTAACCTGCCCGATTCGCGGATCGCGAGCGCTGCTGACGATTCCAAAGCTTCCGCCACTGATGTCCCCGCTGGGATTCCGGAATTGCGGGTGGTTGAAGATGTTGAAGAATTCACCCCGAATCTCGATGGCCATCGATTCGTGGAGGATGGTCCTCTTCGTAAGCCCGAAATCGGTATTGTTGAAACCCGGACCGTGGAAGAACCGGCGGTTGGCCGTCCCAAAAGATCCGAGAGTGGTGTTTGCGGCAAACGCACTCGGCAGGAAATAGCATCCTGTGCCAGAGCCCGGAATCGTAGGGTCAAATGTAGGACAAGCGGTATTCACTTTACGTGGATCCACAATTACCACCGGGCCCACGCGATCCGGCAAATCCACAGAACTACCGGAAAGCGAAAAATCCCCGCTGCTCTGGGTCAGCTGGACGGGGAACCCGGTGGACAGGCGAGTGATACCCTGCAGCTGCCAGCCTTGCGTCAAGCGTTTCGGCGCGCCTTTGAAAGCCCGATCGAACGGCATGCCCCAAACGTAGCTGGCTACGAAATTGTGGGTCACGTCCGTTGACGACAATCCGCGGCTGATGCGCGGATTCGAAAAATTGACCATGTCGCCAAAGGCCGAGGAATTGTCCAGGGCTTTGGAGAATGTGTAAGACGCCAGGAAGGTCATATCGCCAGCCTTGCGCTCCACGGTAACCTGGCCAGAGTTATAGATAGAATTGGCAATGGTCCGCGTATAGGTGTTGCCAAAAGCATAGCATTCAGCCCCGGCACCAGGGCAATAGTTCGGATTCAGGATCGTATTCCTCGTGCCGTAAACGCACCCCGGATTAGGTGTCGGAGTTAAGCACGAGGTCGTGGTACCTGGAAGCTGGAAGAAATCGTCTTCATTACCAGGTCCGCAGCCGACAGACTGCGAATTCGTATCGAAAGCTCCCATCGCGTTGAGTTGCATGCACAGCGCCGCGCTGCCCGGGTTGGCTTCCTCCGACGTGATGAGACTGTGGCCCTCCGTGCCCACGTACGACAGCGTAAGCACCGTAGACTTATCCAACTGCCGCTGAATGGACAGATTGAAGTGCTCCGCATAAGGGAGCTTATTTTGAGGGTCATAACCAGGCGAAAAGGAGATCGGCTCGTACTTCGAGAAATCCAAGGTCTTATTCGCGGGACTGCCCGGAATCGGCACGGTGAAGGGGAAGCGCTGTCCCTGTGGTGTCCCGTCCTGGCGATTTCGAAAGGGTTCCTCAAACAAAACAGGGGATGGACTGCTCCAGTATAGGCCGAACGGGGCGTCTGCCACTTCGAAAAACAGGTTCAGGTCTTCGATGGAGGTATAGTAGATCCCGTAAGATGCGCGGATGCTGGTCTTGCCTGGACCTCCAAAGAGTTTGCCCAATACCCCCTCGCTAAAGCCCGGCGAATAGGCCAGGCCGAGGCGCGGGCCGAAATTCTTGTATCTCGTTGGGGTAAGGGTCTTGGGAACGCCTGGGTCGCCAGGGTATACAAAGCCTTTAGGAGACAACGGGAAGAGCACCGATTGCTCTCCCGGAATGATGGACTGGATCTTGCCCTGTGTGTCATACCACGGTGTGCTATATTCCCAGCGCAGTCCGAGGTTCACCGTGAGGTTGGGTCTTGCCCTCCAGGAGTCCTGTACGTAGGCGCCGCCGTACTTCGTGCGGGAGTCCAGGATCTGTTTGGAAGCCTGGGTGTACCCGTTCGGGCCACTCGATCCTTGCGGCGCGCCCAGGAGGAAGTCGGCGAAATCCACGCCAGTCGCGCTGCCACTAAAAACGAACCCCCCGAAAACGTTAGCGAAATTGCGTTCGTTTACTTGCAGGTATCGGTATTCGCCTCCGACCTTCAACGTATGCCTGCCCAGCACCTTTGAAAACCCGTCGGTTGCCATGTAGGTATTGTCGGGCTGGAAGGTATTCAACGCGGGTACGCCGATATTGAAGTTTTTAAAGATAATCTGCGGCACGTACTGCTTATATCCAGCCGGCGCAGCCGGGATGATGCCAAGGGTGCCGGGCCCCGTAACGAATCCTAGGTCCGATAGATTTGCGAAGCTACCTTCTGGGTTGTCCTTGTGGACGGCGGTGCGGAAGAAGGTCACGCGTGCCTCGTTCACAGCCGTAGGTCCGAAATTCTTCGTGTTGCTCATGACGAACTCTTGCGCCCGCGTTGGTGTAGACGAAGGGAAACCTGGAACACTGGCAGAGGGAAGCGCCAGTGACGCGGTGGAGTCATCATAGTGGTAATACCACGACCAGTTGCCGGTCCTCTGATTGTTGAAATCCACGCGCTGTCCGAACTTATTATCCTGTATGCTATCCTTCTGACCATTGTTAGAATAGTTATTTACGGAGGCGCTGGTGGTCGGCGCTGGAATAAACGGGAGTATCTTCGTCGACGGTGATGACCAAGCCGCCTGCGGGATCACGCCACCTGGAAACACGCAACCGTTCGGGGTGCTGACCGTATCAGTCCACGTCGTCGAATTACAAGTTGCTGACGAATAGGGCTCCCCATTGACGACCGTCTGTCCCGTCACCGGAGCCAGACGCTGCGTTAGTAGCTGCGCCCAGCCGCAATCGGGGCAAGTTCCAGGACGGCTGCCATCGACAGTGCCGGTCAGGGTAGCAGGGTCAAAGTCGCCCATACGTTGGGCGGCGGTCGGCAAGGTGATCAGCCCAGTTTCGGCGCCAGACACCTGTCTCGTGCCTTGGTAATCCGTGAACCAGAACAGCTTGTTTTTCCAGAACGGCCCGCCCACGGCGTAGCCGAACTGATTGCGGCGCAGTTCGGATTTAGAGGTGAAGAAGTAATTGATAGCATCCAGCTTGTCGTTTCGCAAAAACTCGAAAACGTCGCCATGGATTCCATTGGTGCCCTGCTTTGTAATTGCGTTCATCACCGCGCCGCTGAATTTCCCGTATTCGGCGTCGAAGCTGTTGGTGATCAGGCGAAATTCCTCTACAGAATCGAGATTGGGAACAAGTCCGGCGCCCAGGTTGCGGCCCTCGCTCACATCGCCACCGTTCACCAGAAAGGCGTTCGCCGTTTCGCGTTGGCCGTTGACCGAGATGTTGCCCGCGTTCAAATTGCCCGAAACCTGTCGGTCGCCGCCGATCGTCCCGGCGGTCGCCGGTGCCACACCGGCCTGCAGGCCCAGTAGATCAATATAGCTGCGCCCGTTCAGCGGTAGCGCCAGCATCTTCTTCGATTCGATCACATCGCCTAGCTGCGTGCTTTCCGTCTGCACTTGCACGGCGTTGGCCTCGATGGTGACCTGCTGTTGCACGGTGCCAACCTCGAGCGCGACGTCGATGCTTAACTTGTCGTTCACCTTCAAATCGATGTCCGTCGTCGCGAATGTTTGAAATCCCGGGGCAGTAGCAGTGAGCTTGTAAGTCCCCGCCGGCAATGCCAGGAAGCGAAAGGAACCGTCCGTGGCCGAAACCGTTTCTTGCTTGAAATTGGTTTGCACATTCGTGGCTACAATGCGTGCGCCGGCAACCACGCCTTGGGTTCGGTCGTGCACCACGCCGAGAATCGATCCGGTCACATCCGCGCGCAGAAGATTCGGGCTGAAAAGGTTTGCGAAAGCGAGCAAAAGACTCAAAACTACATGTTTAAATCGATTTTGCATTAGGCACCCCCCAAATGCGCGTAGCATGTCACGAAATACCAGAAGCAATCAAGCCCATTGATACCCAGCGGCGTTCGATACAGCCTGCGTTTCTTGCAACTGATCATTAACCTTCACAACGATGTCTGTCTTGACGAAAGTGCGGAATCCACTGGCGGTAACCGAGAGTTTATAATCGTCAGCGGGAACCGTGGGGATTCGATATAAACCATCTAGGTTAATGGTCGCCTGGTATCTTAGATTCGTTTCAACATTGGTGATGGTGAGTTGCGCGCCAACTATCGCGCCTCGAGAACGGTCGCGCACAACACCTTGAATCGATCCGGTTACGTCGGCGCGTACGACGCTTGAACCAATAAGTATTGCGAGAATGAGGACGAACCGGGACGGCAAAGACCGAAGGCGATTTTGCATTGGCCCCCTCCGGAACTGGCGGTACAGTCACACGAAGCTGGAGAAGAATCAAGGATTATTTCGATTTAATACTTTCTATTTCGCTTCATTACTTTTCCAGTTTGGTTCCATCAGGATTTCGATTGCGATCTAAAGTCACGTGGATCCGTGCAGGATCCTGCTTGGGAATGCTCGGTGTGTCACAGAGCACAGTCAAGCGTGCCAATTCGCATGCCAATTCGCACAGGCTCGACGGTCCAGCTGGTGTAACCGCTCGAAATGGAAGCCCCATAAAGAAGAGTGTTTGCCGACGCTGGGGCAAGTCTCCCTCATCGCAGTAATGTAGCCAGCCAAACGCCAATTGCATCTCGAGATGTCTTGTCGTAGTTTCTTCTCCCAGTACTTACGGGATAAGCATTCGGGCTTGTTCGAGCCCGTGTTTCCCGCGGCTTTGCTCAAGGAGGGATCTTGTTCCAGCGGAGAATTTTCCAGCCAATTCTCACTATCTGTACCGCGATGGTGCTAACACAGCACTGCGCTCGCGCGCAGCAAAGTTATGAAGTGATCGTGCAGAATGGCGCCCCCATGAAAACGCGTGACGGGGTGACGCTCCACGCGGACATTTACCGTCCGAAGACCGACGGAAAATTTCCGGTCATCCTGATGCGGACGCCCTATGACAAAAGCGTGGGTTGGGCGGCCTCGCCTGCGCATCAGATTGCCGGGCACGGCTATGTCGTCATCGTGCAAGACGTTCGCGGGCGCTACACCTCGGAAGGCGAGTTTTATCCGTTCCGCCACGAGTCCGCGGACGGCTACGACGCGGTTGAATGGGCTGCTGCGCTGCCATTCTCAAACGGCAAGGTCGGGATGATGGGAGGTTCCTACGTCGGTGCCACACAGATGCTTGCTGCGATTGTCCACCCTCCGCATCTTGCGGGAATCTGCCCGGTGGTGACGGCCAGCAACTATCACGAGAATTGGACGTACCAAGGCGGAGCGCTCGAACAATGGTTCGATCAAAACTGGACAACCCAGCTGGCCACGAACACACTGTGGCGATTGATCGAGAAAGACACGAACGCGCTGCTAGGCGCACCCACGCTTCCTCTTACCCAGTATCCAGCGTTCAATTACGCCGCGCTGCCGGCGGGCGCCGCAGCTACAGCGCAAATCGCGCCGTATTATCTCGATTGGCTCGCGCATCCCTCCTATGACGCATATTGGAAACAGTGGTCCATCGAGGAGCACTTTTCGGATATTCAAGTCCCCGCGCTGCACATCGGCGGGTGGTACGACATTTTTCTGGGCGGCACGCTAGGAAATTATATGGGAATTAAGGCGCACGGCGCGACGGAGGCGGCACGCAACGGTCAGCGCCTGCTGATACAAATCGGGGGGCATGCCGGCTTTGGGCGGCGCATCGGCGACGTTGAATTCGGCGACGAAGCGCTCAAATTCCCTCCCACAAGTGTCGTAATCGACTGGTATGACTACCTCTTCAAGGGCGCGCAGAACGAGTTTGCTACGGACGGGTCTGCTGCCACGGGCAAACCCGTGCACATTTTCGTCATGGGCGAGAACAAGTACCACCAGGAGTCGGATTGGCCTCCGCCCGAAGGTAAACTTACTCGCTACTTCCTCCGCTCCGGCGGTCCGGCCAATTCCCTGCGCGGCGATGGCGGCCTGTCGGTCACGCCGCCGAAAAAGGAATCATCCGACAAATTCACATACGATCCAGCAAATCCTGCGCCTACGATCGGCGGCTCGCTCTGCTGCGACGCCGAGCACTACGAGCCGGGCCCGCGCGACCAGCGCGCCGCTGAAAATCGCTCCGACGTGCTTGTTTATTCGACCAAGCCGCTTGCCGAAGACATGGAAGTCACGGGCCAGGTCACGCTGGATCTGTGGGCCAAATCGTCTGCCGTGGACACTGACTTTACGGGGAAGCTCGTAGACGTCTCACCCGATGGCTTTGCCACTGATCTGACCGACGGAATTCTCCGCATGCGCTATCGCGATTCTCGGGAGAAACCGGTGCTGATGAATCCGAACCAGGTCTACAAAGTTTCGCTGGATATGTGGGCTACCAGCAACGTATTCAAGAAGGGCCACATAATGCGCCTGGAAGTTTCCAGCAGCAATTTTCCGCGTTTTGATCGCAACCTGAACACCGGCGCGGATCAGGCGACGAGCCGCGAGTTTGTTCCGGCCATCAACACGATACTTCATGACGATGAGCACCCTTCGGCGCTCATAGTTCCCGTGATGCCTGTCCCAGCCGCGCCACAATGATGCTTACTTTATCGATGATACTTACTCCATTAAGGGGCGAATTTGCTTGGCGCTGTGACGGGAGAAGGGTCGCAGTCTTCGGGCGCGAGGGCCGACTCTGGGCGGCCTTCCTGAATTACATAGAACTCGCCGGCCTTGAGGTCCTTGAAAACCTGGAGGGCGCCGCTTGGCCAAGTTCCTTTTCACCCGCGAAGGAGGTCTTGTGAACCTCCCCTTTCAGACTATATAGGGATACGGAGCTCGGTATTAAAGCCCGCAAAATGAATTAGGCCCCATTGACAAGCTGATGTTCGACATTTAAACACAAGGTTCAACGAGGCCGGCTGAACTTTCACATCCGAATCGCCCTATGCCGGCTGTCTTGCGCCAGCACGAACGCTGATTTCGTCGAGGGCGCGCGCACGAAGGTCACCCGCCCTGGACAAGACGCGCTGCTCTTTCACCGGCGCATCTTTCGGATGCTGGTGTCGCTGTGGAGTGTTCACCATCCTCAGACCCACGTTCCAGATCACCAATCAGCAGACCCAAAACACTCTCTTCCAGCACGGCTTTCCCACGCGAATGCATCTGTGAGGAAAGTTGATCGTCCCATATCGCATCGAGGGCGCGGCCGCGGAGGGATGGGCCAGCGGTGCTCACGGCGGAAACATAGTCGGCGGCGCTCATCCGCCATGGGTCGACGGCGAACCGCTGCATCAACATATTAGCGATAGCTATTCCTGGCGGGTCCAGATCGCCGTGGTAGCGAAGCAGGCAGCCGGCTCGGCACAGAAGGTCGAGCAGAAGCTGTGCCGCAGACGCGGGTTGCCCTGCGGTGCAGACGAGCGGCAGGCTGCGCCGACCGAGACGCTGGGCCGCAGCTGCGATGACGCTGGGATTCTCGCAAACCGAGACGGTGCGCTTGTTCCATTCTCCGAAGACAGCTCCGTCCGCCTTGCGAAGCTGGCGAACGGTGAGATGACATGGTTCGCCCGAGTCCGCCATCAGATTGAGCAATTGACCGACGAGCGTTGAGGTGGCGCCGCGCAGGTTGAGCACCAGCACAGGCGCAGAGAGTTCGTCGACCACGACACCGACAGAGTCCCACAATTGGCGTCGGCAATCGGCAGAACGGGACAGCTTGAGCCCTTGCTGCTGAGCGATCGCCTGCAAACAGAGCGCCGACAGTGGTTTTCCGGCATCGAGCGCGTGGCTGTCCCCGGTCGTGCGCGTCGCAAGTTCAGCCAGTGGAACCGCGGGCTGGGGAAGCTGGCGCAAGACGAACAAGGCCTGACGGAGAAGCATGCCGGCGAGCACGCAATCGTCACCGCCGTATTTTTTGAGCAGGCCGGTCGAGCGAATCCTCGCGAGCCAGTCGCGGTGCTGGGGCAGGTCCGCCATGGCCGCTTCGGTGGAGCTAAACAGGTCCGTCCATCGGTGCGAAGCGGAATCACGAGCGCGGCGTTGGTCTTCAATCGGGCCGGCAATGGCCTGAACCGCTTCGGCGAGCGAATCGCACATGCCACTTTCGCGGAGAATGCGTTCCATTTCGGCCAGTCGCACGACCAACGGTGTTCCCGAGGAGGGGCGCCGCCCAAGAAAGTGATCGATTGCGGAACGCTCATCCGCAGATACGTCCGGCAACGTCAAAGTGCCTCCAAGCGATTGGCCGAAGCGCAGTCGCGCCGCAATGCCTTGGATGAGTCGCGCCAAAGTAGCCTTGCCGAGCGCCTGCTGGAGGCGATCTGGATCGTGGATCATATCGACTGGCCAGCGCTGCGGTCGGGAAAGACCCCGAACAAAGAGATTTCGGCGGTTTCCCGGGCCTTGCCGTTAACGTTCGCCATCCTGAGCACCGTTACCCTGCAAGCGTTCGCGGCCATTCCAGACCCAGCGTGAGGTCCATACTGCATCAACGCCCGCCCGCGCGGAAAGCTGATAAATCGCCAGCCCCGGCAGCGTGGCATAACAGCCCCATTCACGTTCGCTGGTCATGACGAAATCGAGGTCGAATTCGTGCAGCATGCCCATGCACTTGCTGCGCATATCGGAATCGATGCCCACGAAGGCCTCATCGAGCAGGATCAGCCGCGGCGCGAACTTTCCCGCGCTGCCGTAATATGCGGCGGCCGCGGCGAATTGCGGGATGGTCAGCGCCAGCGCCTTCTCGCCGCCTGAAGCAGTGCCGTGCGTGCGCTTGGTGAGTCGCTGCCAATCGCCATCCTGTTTCCGTTCGACATAAAATTGATGCCAGCGGCGATAGTCAAGGGCGATCGTGAGTTGTTCAGCCCAGGTGCCGGTCGTCGCGGTCTCTCGCACCAAGCGAATCTGCTCCTGAAGGAAATCGCCGAGCAACATGCGATCCGCCTGCGACCAGGTGGAACTGTCTCCCATCAGCTTTTTTCTGGCCTCGTTAAACGCAGCAGGCCCCTCCGACAGCGCCTCCCACTTGAATTGCAGCATCATGCCGGTGCTGGTCGGGCGCAGTTGCAGTTGCTTGCTCATATCGCGCACCAGTTCCGCGGCGCGGCGGATGAGCGATCCGAGCTCGACAGCGACATCGTGAATGAGATAGTTCTCAAGCACCTCGCGTTCCTTGGCGGTCAACAATGCGCCGCGATTGACGATTTCCTCAGCCAGCAAGAAACTGAAGTCGTTCATTCGTCGCCGCTCGCCTTGAAAAAGCACCGTCACCACCAACACATCGTTATCCGTCGTGTGCTCGGGGCGATAGTCGTGACTTTCGAGAGCGTTGGTCACTTCCTGCACGTGGTGATAGATCAGTTTCTGATTCCTTTCCCAGGCACCGTCGCTGTAATCGACCGCCTGGAGGGTGACGTCGATTCGCCTTGCTAGATCGACCGCCGCGGCGACGGAGAGTTCACCCTGCGCTTGCCCCGAAAGCGGCCGCTCCTCGGCGGCAGCGAGATGGAGCAAGCCCGTGTTGGCGAACCGCAACAGATGTTCGATCGCCCGTGCGCGGTTGGCCATATCCGCCGCCATCTCCCGCTCAAGGTCGCCGATGGACAATGCCATCAGTCGGACGCGCTCTTGCGCCCCGCCCAAGATTTGAGCAGCCTCCTGTTGTTCCCTTTGAATGTGCTCGAGACGCCTCTCAACCTCGCGCAGCCGTCGCTGCACCTCCTCGACCGCTGCGCCAACCGTCTGATGAAGCACGGCGAGTTGTGCATCAGCAGCGGCGGACTTCTGCTGCGCCTCCTGCTTCGCCGAGTGCAAGCGATCCTCGCGGAGGCGGTTGTTTTCCAACCGCGATTGCTCCTCACGCAAGGCCTGGTCCGCAAACATCCGCTCGCGCGCCGCAGGCCAGAGCGAGCCCAGGGCCTGCTGGTACTCACCGAGGGCATCTTCGAGCGGCCGCAAACGGTCGATCCACTCACGCAGGCCCAGATCGACCGCCGTCGCGTCCCTCTCGGCGGTCTTGCGTTGGAACACTTCTGCGGCCGTACCAACACGCGCCTCCGTCTCGCGCAAGCGAACTCGTCTCTGGGTCAGCTGCTGCCGCTGCGCATCCCGTTCGGCAATGGACAGGCGCACGCCGCCGTCATCGGGGACGAGAGCCGCTTCCGCTTTTGCCGCGGCGTCCCGTTGATCGAGTTCCGACAGTGCCGCGCGAATCTTCGAGAGCGCCTGTCGCAAGGTCATCAGCTCGTCATCTAACGCTCGCAGCCGCCGCAACCGCGCGGCTTCGCGTGCCGCCTGGCCAATGTGTTGCGCGGCAGGCTTCGTCCACCGACCGAGCTTCGGCCCAATTCGCCATCGTCCCGCGAGATCCACCCACACTGCACCGCTGTCTTCGCCAAGCCCGATCCGGTGAAGAATGTGCCCAATCACCTCCTCAGGCACTCCTGCAGGGCCGCCCGTACGGTCACCCGACGGGCAAAGCACGTCCGCCAAGGTCGCATAGTTCGGCAACGCCGCCTGCGGCTCCTCATGCACCAGGAACGTGTCTAAACGCTCTTCCTTGCTTCGGATCGCTCCCTCAGAATTCACCCACGCGTCCAGCAAACCCGACGATTCCAGGGCCGCCTCAATCGCGGCCCTGTGCTCGGCAGGCACATGCTCAAAGAACTCACAAAGCATCCAGAATGGCGCCCCATCGCGCGCGCGGCGAGATTCGGGATCGCGCGTATACGGCGGTGGCGGAGGCTGATGCTCACCTTTCGAAAGCCGTTCCTGTTCGTCGCAAAGTACGCGCAGCTTCTCTTCAACCGACCGCAATTCCTGCTCTTCCGCTGCCCGCTCGGATGCCAGGCCGCGGTGGAAGTTCTCCATCGCCTGATCTACGGCCGCACGCACGGGACTGGTTGCGGCGATGTTCTCCTCACACCACGAGGAGATGTCGGGCACGACTTCCGGAACCGGCGCCGGCGCCAACACAACGACAGCGGCACACCACTGGCGATACGCTTCCGCCAATGCGCCAACCGAACTAAGGACTTCTCGCTCCGCGGCGCTGACCGCCTCGGCGGCTTCAGAGACCCGCCCTTGTTCCTGGTCGCGCTTGTCCGATTCAGCCCGAAGTACCTGCCTCGCAGCATCCACGTCGGCATTCAGCTCACCGAGCAGCCGAGCCGCTCGACGCCGCTCGCGGACCGCCTCAGTCAGCGAGCCATGGACTTGCTCGAGGAGCGTCGCGTTGTTGGCTTCTGCGATCATGCACTGAAGAATCCCCTCGTCGTGTTCTTTATCCATGCCGCAGGCAGCCGCGCCGAGATGCGCTTCATCAAGGTATCTCGTTAGAGCGGCAGTCACTGTCTGAACTCGCTCCTGGTATCGTTCAACCGCGCGCTCACAGAATTCCCGCTCCCGCAACGACTCCGCATGCTCGTCGGCTGCTCTTTCGGCATCTCGCTGCCGTTCCGCGGCGCGTTTCGCGGCGGCATCAAGATCCCGTGCGGATCGCATTTCGGGACTGCTCTCAAGTGTCCCCTTCTCTCCCAGCGCAGTTGCCAACGCCATTGACAGCTCCTCCTGCCGGGCCAGCAATGACTTGCTTTGTTCTTTTGCCTGATCGCAAGCGCTCTCCGCCTCTCGGAGTCTCCGTTGGCGACTTTCATACGCACTGTGCGCCTTGCGCACCTCTGCGGATCGTCGGCACGCGAGTATCGCGGCATATTGGCGATACTCCTTCAGAAATGCATCCGCCGACCGCTTGGCCGCGACCAGGTTCTCGAGCGCCAGCCGATCTTCCTCCAGCCCGCGCATAGCCTCGGCCACCTGCGTGATAATCGTTTGCGACACCGGTGGCAGCGCGTTGCTCAGCGCATTCGACAGCCGCCCTTCACCCAACTGGCGCGCCAGCTGAGGTTGGCGGAGTTCAATCAGCAGATCGACCAGTGCCTCGTAGCGATCCTGCCGCAGTTCGAACATCCGGCGGTTCACTTCCACCCGATATTCCGAAGCGGTCGTGAACAGCTGGCCGGCGCCGCCGAGCGCTTCGAGCAGCGCGTCTTTTGACAGCGGGTTGCCTTGCGGGGAGCAGAGCGTAAGATCACTACGAATCCTTTGCGGCGTGACGAAAAACCACCTCCCGGCGATGCCTTTCCCGCTCACCGCGCGCACGCCGCAACCGAGTGTGAGGTAATGCTCGCAGCCGGCATCGTCCCGGCGGCCGAACTCGATCCAAGTGTACCCAAGACGGTCGTCATACTTGCCCATTAACAAGTTCCACTCAAATCGCTTGGCAGAATCGCCGTCTGGCTCGACACGATGCGGCGACGTCTCTCCATCGAGCAGAAACGGGAGTTGCAGAGCCAGCACCCGGCTCTTTCCCGTGCCGTTGTTTCCCCGCAGCAGCAGCCGACCGCAATGGAAATGAAATTCCTGATCGTCGTAGCGATACAGATTCACCAGTCCCGATCGTAGCGGTTGCCAGCGCGCACTGGCCGCTTGTGGCAGCGGAATCGCCTGAGGTCTCACCGTATCCATGTTTTCCACTCAATCCGCACAGACCCTCAGTAATGTCCTGAAGTCACGGAGTCCTTCCTCTCATCGGTGATGCTTCGTCGCGCGGAGTACCAACCGCAAAACGGCCGATCGCCGGCAAGGGCGTGACCACATCATTCTTCGGGTCTACATCAATCAACCTCAACATTTCCAGGCGACCCAGCGCTTCATACAGCAATACGCTGGCTGCGCCTGGCTCGCCGACGTCCTTCCGCCAGTGATGTCGATGTTGCCGAACCAGCGATTCGATATAACCTTCCAGCTCGCAAATGCTCACGGGGTCGGTCCGTTCGTCACGAAGCCGGTTCGCCAGATGCTCGGCAAGCAGCAACGTGGCATGGCCGTCCGTGCCTTCTTCCGGCATCTTCACGTCGGTCATCAGTTCATCCGGGTCGATCATCGCCACACCCTCGCGCCGAGTCTCCTGAACCAATCCGGTTGCGCCTTCAATTTCTCTTACGATCGAGGGGCGCTGTGGCACAAAATACGCGCGTTCCTCCTCGCCGAGCCGCGAATAGTAAATTACCGGGTCGTTCAGCAATCTGCGAAACAATCGCGTGCGCAGTCGGCGATTCCGGCCCTCTTCGGTGTCCGGAAACGGCTCGTCCACGATAGTGTTGATGCGCTCTTCGGTCGATCGTGCGGTCATCGTTGACGGCCCGCGCCGCACGTTTAGCATCGCCGCCAATGCCGCGCCGTTGACGTTGTACAGTACGTCTCGGTCCGGAGAAGCTAGGAAGTACTGTTCGTCGCCATCCACCCGCGTCAGAACACGCAGATCGATCAGGTGCTTGATGACTTCCACCAGATCCCGGCGATGCTCACGCAGCGCCAAGTCAAAGGAAACTCTGTTGCGGTCCAACTGTGGATCGGAAGCAAACTCGCCGGCGATGGCATCCGCCAACCGCCGCAGCACCGTTTGCCGCTCGGATTTCTCCAGCACTGCCAGCGCCAGACACAGCACCACGTACCGCCGCCGCGTGAATGGCTGCTCCTTGCTATCGAGCAGCGGCCGCGTGGAGTCGTTCGGGTCGGCAGGCGTCTTGCGCAAGCGCGCCAGTTCGCTTTCGATGTGCAGCGTCCATTGGCAATGCCTCATGAACCACTCCCGCAGCCACGCCGCATGCCGGCGAACGAGCATGAAATCGGAAGCCCCTTTCTCGCCCGGCGTCAGCAGCGGCCGCCGCAACAGCGCTGCAATCGCGCGCCGCCGCTCATGCACGGTTTGGTCCTGCAAGCTGCTCGATATCGTCTGCCGCGGCAAAGAGGTATCCATGTCCATATCTATCCTCCCGCCACTAGCGATTGCGCAACTTCCAGCCCCCACGCTTCATCCGCTTCTTCGCCATCCTCCAGCAGGGGACGAATCGTCAGATAGTGGTCTTCGCCGACCAGCACTCCGGCAGTCGTGCGGATAACAGCCATGGCACCATCCTTGGTTCGCTCAAGATCGATCTGCAGAACGCCATCGCTGGATGTCACCGAGACCGCCGATGCGGATCCTGGTTTGGCCGCCAGCGCATCGCCGAGCAGATCAAGAAACAACTGAAACGCTCCCTCAGGCAACTCGTCAAGCTGCGACAGACGTAGGCGCCGCCCGGTCGCCAGCATCCGCTGCCACCGGCGGATCTCCCCCGCCTCCTGAACTGCCAGCTGGCCGAGCTTCGCTCTTTCCGCGCTCCGGTCAATCACCTTCTGCGGCCCTCCCCGCGCCGCGTATCGCCCGGAATTGTGCAGCCGGGGCGAAATCCGTACCGGCGGGGCATCAATCCAACGCGTCGTTGAGGACACAGGCTCGGCGCCGCGCTGGTCCAGCGTATCGCCGTCAATCAACAGATGCCGACAGGAATCGAGGGCAAACGCGCACCGCCACAGCCGATGGGCCGCCCGATCATCCTCCGCTTCTGCAAACCACAGAGCCAGCGCCCGCAGGTCGGCCGCCCGGTCGCTCCGCCCCGCTCGCCGGTCATTGATCCCCGTTACTGCCGCTACGAGAGACGGAATCGCCGCCCGTGCCGCGCCGCGCAACTCCTCCGCTTGCGACGGCCGTGCGTCGCTCCCGACAAACCAGGAACAAAGCCCTTCCCAGCGCTGCTGCCACGCTCGCCGCGCCACCGCGCGGTCTTCGTCGGTTACCGTCAGCCGATCAACCAATTCTCGCTCCGCCACGCGGTGTAGCAGGGGTGCGATCCTGTCCGGCTCGATCGACCGAATGGTCATGGCTATTTCATGCCCCGCCAGAACGAGCTGCGACAAGAACCGCTCCAGGTAATCGATCAGGCGTTGTTTGTAGGTAAGAAAGGATTCGACATTCAGCCCCTGCAGCTCAATCCGCCGCTGCAAGCCGCCAATGAACCGCTGCGCCTGCGCCGTGAGCTCATCAAACCGTTGCCTCAAGAGCGAAAACGCATTGAATACGTCCGCATCGTCAACTTTTACCTGCCGCGAAAGAAAGATGACCTGGTCGAGCTGTTTGCGTATGTCGTCGAGCGCCGCCGCCTGCAATTCGCCTGGCTGCCGGAGCGATTGCTCGAACACCGCCACCGCCGCTTCCGCCGCCTCCCCCGCCGGAGACATCTGATACAGGTTCCGGACCCGCCAAAAGTCATCCACCGTCAACACTTCCGCAGTGTCGGGATGCGCCTCCAGATTCCCCCACGCCATTAACTGCTGCAACATCATTGCAACCGCCGTCCCATCCGCGTACTTCACGCCATCGTCCGCCAAGTGCCGTTCCACATCCGTTGGCCGCAGATGTATGACAAACCGGGCTTTGGCCTGCACAAAGACATTCAGAACGGTGCGATACATCACGCACTTTTCGGCTGAGAGATGTGCAAAGACGTTGTAGTTTGACGACGGTGCCAACCCTAGCCCTCCTACTTCCTGATCATCGACGCGAGTGGAATTCTTGCTCTGCCTGCAGAGCCCAGCAAGCTCTGGAAGTCTTTCGCGTCATAATAAATTTTGTCCTTGGCATCGAGCTCTATTTTGTGCACCGCCCAGTTCCAGACGCCGGTGAGATTCCACAGCGGAATGCGCTGAGAACGAACCTCCTCTCGCCCGCTAGCAGGTCCGCACGATTTAGCTTTCATCGTCGTTGCTGGATACACGAGGGGCGGCCGAGGATTGATCGAATTCAGACAGTCACTTACCTCGCGTGGCGAGCCGTCCGTTTCTTCGAACCACTTCGTGAAATCCATGGATTGACCTCATGCTCGACACGAACATCCGCGACCGACACCTTAACCGCGTTTGAGCCCTGGGGCGATTCCGGCAGCCCATTCGTCGCCGCGAGATATGGTGCCACTGCTTCATAAAATGCAGCGGCAGTGATCTCAACCGTATGCCAAACGCCAATCATGCCTGGAGCGTCACGCGGAATGAGCGCACCGGCATAGCAGGAAAATACCATATTCGTCTTCTATTCGCCATAGCCGTGCAAGTTTAATTGAGGCAAGAGTAGGTTTTGCAAAGCACCGGGAATGTGCGGCAGAGGGTCATGGAGAGGGATACGTTTCACTGCAATGAAGATACATCAACAGCAACAGACCTCGTCTCACGGTTTCGCGAGTCATCCGTTCACAGCACTTTTGCGTTTTTAAGCAACTCTTCCTCTCTCACAGTGGAAGGTTTTGCATGCTTGGGAGAGTGGACGTAGGTGAGCCGAGTAGGGAACCTAGACTATATAGCTCGAGCGCACGACGCTGACCTTAGCTTTCGGCCCTCCGTCGCCCGCGAGCGGAATCTCGATCAAGTAGGAATTGCAAGAGCTTGCCGTCGAGATAGAACCCGAAAGCTTGTAATCGCTGAAGCCCATTAGGCAGCTCAACCAAGCCGGCCTCCGCCGCGTCGTCCAAGACCCGCACTCGGTATTAGCGATCCCGGAGTCTCCCAGCTCGGGGTTTTAAGGAGGGACCAGAAGGACAGTGCTCTCGTGGTAATCTGCGGGGCGGGAGGCACCGATGAACCCAGCCGATAACTACACAGCCGTCGGTTACACGCACAGAGACATTTCCGAAGGTCAATTGATGACGCTGGCGGGTGTGCCTGTAGAGGCGATTAGGAAAGCCGCTTCGTGGCAGCTCAGCCAGACTCCGGTAATGAGGCACGAATGTGATGTCTGTAACGTGCCCAGGGACGACCAACAGTTGATGGAGAAGCTCCACAAGTTCCTCGGCACGAAACCGGGAAAATACGCCGAGATCATGTTTGTAAACGACGACACGATGCGCATCGCGGCGGAGTATGGATTGACTTTCCCCAATCCGTTGGGTCGGTTCTCGGGACAAGAACTACTCGCCAACATCGGCGGGTTCGGTAGCTACATGCGGGGTGCGGCTTTCACCTAAGAAGAAGGAGCAGCCATGGCCGTGGATCGTGTAAGTCGGGAGATCCTCCGTCCGATACCTTGATGAGCCCCACGATTTTCTCTGCCATGAAAATGCGTAACACCAATTGTGACAAATCGCGGTAAAACGCTGCGGCCATCAGACAATGCTTCGAAGGACTCGCCGCCTGCGACCCTGAGGATGTTGTGGTCATCACCTTTTCCGGGCATAGGACGGAGAGTAGCTGATAACAGTTAGCGGTTTTCTGAGGTAAGTTCTCCGGATTCTTCAACTGGTGGAGCCGATGGGATTCTGGATTGGCTCTCGCGACCGCTGACACTTTCAATTGGACGCTGCTCGGGCAATCTAAACTTTAGACGGCCGAATTGCCGCGTGGCTGAAACCTACTCGGCGGACGCTCGGATGGCGCCGGGGGAGGGAGGTGGACCGAACGGCTGCCTGTTCGGTTCGAGTGGGTGGCCGCTGCCTGATGGGTCTGGGTCCCGCCAGATCTAAAGTTCAGCCTCCCATCAGTCGTCGTGGCGGCGCGCAAATTCGCTTGTCCGTCACCGTGTTAGTCGGGCAGATTACGAGCCAGAATGCCTATATCCCCACACCATCGCAGCACCTTCCAAGAGAAACGAACTTGGATTCAACCCTAAAGCGTAGCGCAACGCAAATGTGCGGAAGAACTGAGCCTGAATCGGCCTGCGAGAGACTTGGGCCGTGGTAGAATCCGCGCAAATGGGGGCACCCTGAGAGTCTCTGTCAACCGGAAACCAGCCGTGACTGTTTACAGAAGAGCTTTGAAGCACCGGAAGCTTGTTTATGTATTGGCTACGAGAAAGACCTTAATACCGTATCTAAATGGAAGGTCCAGGGTCCTGTACATCGATCTCTGATCGCGAGGCATTCATGTCGACGCTAAGTTCGGGCGGGTGGCGCGCATTGAGTCCGTATCTGGAGAAAGCGCTCGCACTCCCGGAAGACGAACGCGCCATCTGGCTGGAGTCCCTTCGCGCCGAGCAGCCAGAAGTCGCCGAGCAACTTGAGGAAATGCTCGACGAACACTTTGCTGCACAACTGGACCGATTTTTGGAACAGGGCCCTCTCGCCGGTGCCGGCCTCGCTGGACAGACCGTGGGGGCGTATCGCTTGATTTCGCCCATCGGGCAAGGCGGAATGGGCACGGTCTGGCTGGCGGAGCGCAGCGACGGACGGTTCGAACGGAAGGCGGCGGTCAAGTTTTTGAGCGCATCACTGGTGGGTCAAGGAGCCGGAGCCAGGTTCCGACGGGAAGGTGCCATCCTCGCGCGCCTTTCGCATCCGAACATCGCCGAGCTTCTGGATGCGGGCGTGAGTGAGACGGGACAGCCGTATCTGGTCCTCGAATACGTGGAGGGCCAACCGATCGATAAGTTTTGCGATAAACGCAATCTGGACGTGCGCTCGAGGATTCGCCTGTTCCTGGACGTGTTGCGCGCCGTGGCGCATGCCCACGCGAACCTGATCGTCCACCGCGATATCAAGCCAACCAACGTGCTGGTGAGCAACGACAGCGTCGTCAAGCTGCTGGATTTCGGTATCGCCAAGTTGCTGGTAGGAGGAGGGCGGCACGGCGCGGCAACCATGCTCACTCTTGAGGCGGGCGGGGCGTTCACACCGCAGTTTGCCGCGCCAGAGCAGCTCACTGGCGGAGTCATTACGACCGCAACGGACGTCTACGAACTTGCTGTTCTGCTTTATTTGCTGCTCACGGGCCAGCACCCGACCGGCCCTGGGCCGCATTCACCTGCGGACCTGGTGAAGTCCATCGTGGAAACGGACGCGCCGCGTGCCTCGACCGCTACGGACACCGGGGGGCCGGCCGTTGCGGAGAAGCGTGCGACGACGCCAGAAAAACTGCGTCGTCAACTGCGCGGCGATATTGAGGCGATTCTGCTGAAGGGGTTGCGCAAACAACCGGTCGAGCGTTATGTCAGCGCCGATGCGTTTGCGGAAGACTTGCGCCGCTATCTTGACGGCGAGCCGGTGCTCGCGCGACCGGAAAGCAAGTGGTACCGGACGAGGAAGTTCCTGGCGCGGCGGCGATGGACCGTTGCGGCAGTCTCCGCCGTTCTCCTGGCGCTTGCGGTGGGCCTGGGATCCGCCTTGTGGCAGGAGCACATCGCGCGCCGTGAGTCGCGCATTGCCACCTCCATGGAGAAATTCCTGGAGGATATTTTCGTGGCCAACAGTGCGTTCCAGGACGATCCGCTCAAAGCGCGGCAGACCAGCGCGCGCGAATTGCTGGACCTCGGCGCACACAAGATCGACGGGGAGTTGAACGACGTGCCCGAAGCGAAGCTCCGGATGCTGGATACGCTGAGCACCTTGTACTTCGACCTGGGGCTGGGAGATGAGACGGTCAACCTGCGGCGAAAGGAGGTCGACCTGACGCGCAAGAGGTACGGCAACAATTCCGAGGAACTCGCCGGCGCGTTGATCGGCCTGGCCAGCGCGATGCATCAATCTCGCTCTGTGAATGAGAGAGAGGGCGTGCTGCTGGAGGCGAAACGCATCCTGGATCAACGCCGCGACTTCACCTCAAAGCAGCGGGGAACGCTGTCCAACACGTTCGCCCAGCAGTACGAGACCACGGATCTGCCGCGAGCGATCGAGTTCGCGCATCAAGCCGTACAGGTCTATCGAAAGTATCCCGACGATCCCGAGCTTGCCGAAGCGTTGTACCAGTATGGTGTTTTGCTCGCGGATAATGCCCAGCACCGCCAGGCGGAACCGCTGCTGGTCGAAGCGATCCAGGCGTCAGTCAAGGTGAATGGAGATCCTAACGCCGCGCTGTCGCGCTTCTATGCCTACCTGGGGCAGACCCAACAGAGTTTGACGGAGTTCAGTCCCGCCGAGACGAGTTTTCGGAAGGCCCTCGAGGTGTCACGAAAGCTCAACGGCGAGGATCACGTGGACACGCTCGAAACGGAATTGCGGCTGGGGATGTTTCTAGGTGGATCGTCACGCACGAAGGAAGGCCTGGAGGATATCGAGCACGCCAAAGACATTCTGCTGCGCACGCGCGGCGCCGACGACCCATTTTTTGCGCCGCAAGTGTTTCTCGAATACGGGCGGTCGCTCGCGTATGACGGACGCCTTGAAGAGAGCCTGACCTACGTTACAAAAGCCGTGGAAAACCGGCGCAAAAACCGGCCGGGCACAAGTTATCTGGGTTCGATGCTGGAGCTCCAGGCCTTCATCTTTACAGAGATGGGACGCTATTCCGAAGCCGTGCACGCGATGGACGAGGCGGATGGTCTTTTTGCCAAGTCGAAGGTTCCAACTTTCTTCCTGGCAGTGGACAACCGGGCCAGGTACCTGATGACTATCGGGCGCGTTGGCGAAGCGGAGTCCGTTGCGGACAACTTTCATCCTCTCGCACCGGCGGAGGGCGCACTGCCAGCCGATGCACTGAGGCTGCAGACGTTGAAGGCCGACCTGGCTCTGGAGCGTGGCGACACCGATACCGCGGCTCGGCTCGCTGCACAAGTGATCCAGCAGGTTGCCGCCAGCTCCGTACGGGAATACGTCAAGCCGCTCGAAGCTCGTGCAGCGCTGATCCAGGGTCGCGCGGATTTGAAGGTGGGGCATGCTTCTGAGGCGCTCCCGCTGTTGCAACGGTCCGTCGAATTGCGGGAGGCCATCGTGGAACCGATCAGCCCGGGTTTGGCCGTTGGGCAAATTGCGCTCGCCGAGTGCTACCTCGACCTCGGCGAATCCGCACGCGCTATCGCACTGGCCGATAGTGCCAGGAAAGCTTTGAAGGCACACGCAGAACTTGGGCTTCAGTATCTGCGGCCAATGCAGGAGCTTGAGAAGCGTATCGCGCGCAATCGGCGACTCAAATAAGCGACTTGCGACGAAAGACAGTTTGCGCAGTTTAGACGGATTTGCGCGAGGCCGACTCACTGAGGAGAGCGGATTTACTTACTCAATTTCTCGAATCTCCGGAGCAGCTAGTGCATTTTCGAATGTTATAGAGATGGATGCACCCTTCCGCACATTGTTAACGAGAGCTGGTCTGAAACACGCTAAGCAGATTCCCCCTTTATGCCTCACGCTCGGGTAAACAACCCCGGCTGATCCTTTCTCAAGGAGGTCCTCCGCCAAACGTTGGGATGCCCGATAGCTGTCTGCGTCTAAACAAACTTTAAACCGCGCGTCGTCGCGAATATCGTGAAACGCACCTCGAAAATCCGCGAAGAAATCGACATAAGAAAAGTTTTCTTTCTCTCGCCAGTTGATTTCTTTGAGTTCTTTCCCCTTGTGGTATGCCACTTCCAACTCTGAGGTCTCGCGCTCAAACGGGGCATACCATGCGCCACGTTCCGGCCCGTTGAAGCGGCTGCCCAACGGACTTGCATGTGTAAATGCGGCATTTACTACGTGCGAATAAGAGACGCCAAAGACTAGCTCGCGGACCGTAATCCCCGGAAGGAGGCCAGCCTCTCCAAGAAGACCGTCATTGGTGGCGCCCTCAAGTTCGAATAGTGCATTTAAACCCTCTGTATCATCCGCCAGCCGCGTAAGAACGCTCTCGCCCTGGTTGATATACCGCGAGGGAATTAAACGATGCGTGTCATCACGAAGAATATCGGAAACTTTGGGTAGCAATCTATCGCCCGCCACGCCGAGAATCCAGAAGTTGCCGAACGCGCATCATCGCGGGCAGGCCACCCTTGATCATGTAGGTAAGCGGAGTTTCCCCCTCAAACATCGGATTTTCATTCGGCAATTGAATCCATCGGTCGGCGAGTTTCTTGCTGTACAGGATGTTTAGACCTTTGAAGATCCCCGTCAGAAGAGAGACCCTTGTCAGCCGATCCTGGTCAAGCGTGCCGCGCGCCTTTTTCTTTAATTCATAGAAGGCCCCGTTGGAGATGCCTCCCAGCAATTGTCTCGCATCTTCATCGCGCAGTTCCCAAAGCTCGCGAAGTTTCATAAACGCCTTTACCGCTGGAGGACTCAATCGCTTCAGCACGTCTTTGCTCGAAAGATCGGCTGGTCTCTCCCAGGCAAAACCCGCTGCGAGTTGATGGATGGTCGCCACTATATCCTCCACATATGGAGCATCATACATCCATTATTGGATATGAGCAACCTCTGGTTCCCGGGGCGGTTCCGTAACTGTGCGACGGCTGAGAGGTTGGTAGGACGCAGCTAAAGAAAACCTGTCTGCCTGGTTGATTCGAGCGCGGTGTCTATCGGATTTGGTATTTGCCGACCGCAAGTATATTTGCGTGGTAGTGATATCGGAATGCCCAAGTTCTTGCCGCAGGGTTTCGATGTCAACGCCATGCTGATGCCGCCGCGTGGCGTACAACACGCGGAAAGCGTGACAAGGTTTTTTCGGCTTCTTCACTTTGTAGTGTGCGTTATTCGCTCTACCGATGAGACCAAGGATAATTCGATCTAGGTGTTTGTCGAGAGTCTGGGTGGTGGGCGATGGAAAAATCAACCCATCGCAGCGCGCGTTGGCTCGATACTTCTTGAGGCAGGCCAGCAGCGTATCGCTTACAGCTACAGTCCGCTCTTCGTAGTCTTTGGGCTTGAAGAGCCGAGTTGGCGCCTCAAATGTCCGGCGCATCAAGGGAAGAGCCGAGTTGCGCGAAACTGGAAGTTAAGGCTGCGCCACTCCCTGGGCAAAATCTAAGGCGCGCACCCAGGTTTGACAAGATAATGGTATAAATGTTTTGCTCTTGGGATAAGGAACTGTGCGATCTCGTAAAGACATAGACGGACGAGCCATACCCCGCTACGGAATTAAGGAGGCAGCCCGCTGCCTAGCGATGTCGGTTGCCACCCTGGATTCTTGGGTAAACGGCAGGAAGTATCCCACGGCGACAGGCCAGAAGTTCTTCAAGCCGCTTATTGAACTCGCAGGTCCAGGAACTCTTTCCTTTTACAACCTAGTTGAAGCTCACATCTTGTTCTCCACCCGGAAAAAGCATTTGGTTGAGTTGCCCGCTATTCGCAGGGCGATAGACTATGTCCGCAAAACTTATCCTTCGCCTCACCCTTTGCTGAGTGAGACTTTTTTGACCGATGGCAAAGATTTGTTCGTAAAAAAGATCGTCCAGACAACGGGAGAAGCGCAGACCATAAATGTGTCGAGTTGGGTGCAACTTGGACTGGGCCCGATCCTCGATTTTTATCTCCGTCGAATTCAGCGCGATGAAAAGGGCTGGCCCATGAAGCTCTTTCCAATAAGAATGAATTGGGCGGGCGACCTGAATAGCGAACCTCCCCGGGTTGTCGTTATAGACCCAGCAGTCTCTTCTGGCAGGCCAGTTGTCACCGGCACGGGTGTAATGGCCGAAGTGATTGTTGGCCGCTTCAATACAGGTGAAGGGATCGGAAGCATTGCGGATGACTATGGCTTAGAGGCATCCCAGATCGAAGAGGTACTCCGTTACGCCCCAGCAGCCTGAGATCTATAACTTCTTTCTTGATCGAAACCTGGGAAATAAACAGTTGGCTGAAGCTTTACGGAAAGAAGGATTCATGGTGCGGGTTCACGATGACTATTTCAAACCCGACGAGGTGGATCAGGTGTGGTTGGCCGCGTGCGGCCAAAGATCTTGAGTCGCGATTACGCCTGACAGACGTATTCTCAAGGACCCGCAGAGCATGGCAGCGATAGGTCAGAATAAAGGACGCGTGTTATTTCTTCCCCAGAATCAGTGCTGTCCCAAGAAAGTCTGAGCAGTCTGCCGTAACTGCTTGATTGAACGAGAGTAAGGGGTCTCTGGGAGTTTTTTCGATTTCAATTTTTTGGTTCTCTTTTGGCGCCATTCTACTGCTTTCCAGCTTGCTCCGGAGGCAGTGGATGAAC